>SDBU01000562.1_pt1 | contig 51860 bp, 75 predicted proteins | sample 2277071 | NCBI WGS metagenome assembly SDBU01 (sample SAMN10397929, study PRJNA504765) | marine sediment metagenome | isolation source: marine sediment core GS08_GC12, 126 cmbsf | place: Arctic Ocean: Gakkel Ridge, Loki's castle | collected 2008
CGGACAACCGGTGGCACAGATGTTGTATAGCCTGTCAGAAGTATAGCCCCAGAGATTGGCCGCCTGGCTGATACTCAAAGTCATCTTCGTGCGCGCCATAATGCTGGCGTTCTTGTCGTGCTGCTCGCCCGTCTCCGTCGTTTTGAGCCCGATCTGGTTCCAACTGCCACCGTACAGCTTGAAATCTAGGTCTGATTCGGCAAGCGCCTTGACAGCATCCCGACGCATTTCCGCCTCTGGGAATTGGCCTATTCCGTACAGCGTGCCCATAAAGAGCACGTCGGCCCCGTCAATCACGCTCGCTCGTTTCACGGTGTACTCATTCTCAATCCCGATGGGCCAGTACCCGACGGCGATGCCCTGTTCCGCGTAGGCTGGGAATAGTGTTGGCGACACGATAAGCTGTAGATTCACGATCCGCGCGATATCAAGGTTGAATTGCCTGAGCGGGAAATGGCAGTCACCATCAAAGTTGACGAACATCGTATCCGGATGCTCCTCTCTCAATTCAATCACCGTCGGAGGCAAGATGTTGTTGGGCACCTGTGCCTGGAACAGCACGAGATCCGGCTTGAACTGCTTGATAGCCTGCCTGGCCCATTTCTGATACCCGTCCATCCCGCGACTCGCTGCCTCTGAGCGGTTGTTGTATTGGATCGCTGGCCCGAACTTGGCGAACTCGTCAATGAGCGCATGTCTCATCTTGTGATTGGCCGCCATCATCCCTTTGAATCGCATCGTTCTCAAATTGCCATTCGCGGCCTTGGCGAGCACCCTGTTAACAGACGCTGGTATCCACCACCGTGGATCTGGCAGTCGGTCAGCCCACGCCCGCGTGAATCTCAGCACGTCCGGGTGCGGTTGGTGTCCCTCCCGCGGGTTGTCGCTGTTGATCTTGCGCAGCTCGTCTTCACAGACGTGATCGATAATTTCGCAGCCTTCCAGCGACACCGTAGGCCAACCCATCTCCCAGAGACGCAAGCTAAAGCGCGTGTCGCCGCCGTAGGTCCTCATCCCCTCATCGCCCCACCACCCGGCGTGATCGCCCAACCACCGGCGCGTCATACAGCATTGGCCGTAGGTGTAGCCGTAAGCCCCTGACAGCCGACGCCTGTGCTTGTCAGCAGTGCCCCTGATGATATTTGCGAATGCGACCTGTCCTATGGCCGGATGCTCTTCTAGGTGTCGGTGTGCCCGCCGTAGCGTGTCGCCTTTGACTTCGATATCGTCGTTCAGAATTGCCACGTACTTTCCAGTAGCAACCTCACAGCCAGCGTTGAATGCACTGATAGCGCCCAACAGTTCGCCCTGTTCAATGAGAACGACGTCTGGCTGTTCTTTTGCCCATTCTTGTGTTCCATCCGTGCTCCCCCCATCAACCAAGATCATCTCGTGCGGTAGGGTCCCGCAAGACGCCCGCACGCTATCAACTAGACTCCTCAGAAGCGGCAACCGGTTGTAGGTCCCGGTGACGGCAGAAATCTCAGGTTGCAGTTTCACGGTGCTGTTGCCTCCACGTTGAGGCTGATTGAATGGCCTGCGATCTTGATGACTGACCAATCGCGATAGCCGGGTGGGAGTGTTACCAGCGGGTCATATTTATGAACGTCTATGTATGACGCCCTCCTTAGTTCCTCTATCAGCGACCAGAAATCCCACACGGAGTAGTGGAAGTTCGCCGGGTAGTCTTGACCCCCACTGATAGCATAGCGTATGGTCTTGAGCGCCACGCCTTCACCGATGTACATCTCTGCCATCGCCTCCATATCAGGCATCGCCAACCGCAGGACCCCCCCAGGCTTCAGCACCCGTCTCCACTCAGAGAGCACGTCTTGAACCCCAGCATACGGGATGTGCTCTAGCCCGTGGCAGAAGTAGATGAGTTCCACGGTGTTGTCCTTGATGATGCTCAGGTCGGTGACGCTCGCCACGATGTCAGGCTTCACCTCTGGCCTGATGTCGACGTGAACGAAGTCTGGCAAGCGTTTGGTTCCACAGCCCAGGTGTAGTTTCATTTCCCCAATCTCCTTTCCATTCGATCCTTCACCCAGTTGTACAGCTCGTAATCCAGCGCGTTGCGATCTACAATCAGTTTCCGTTGCCAGTGTGCTATTTGTCTCGGCTTCCACCTCGTGACGTTCTTGTTTTGGTACTGCGGGATGCGCCACGCAAACAGCCGGCGTAATTCGTTCAGTGATTCGTCAAACCGCTCCGCTATCCCAGCGAACGCGAAATGCTTGACAATGTTGTGTTTGGCTTTCGCCAGATGTTTGCGTGTGACGCCCCCGAACGGTATCCTCATGTCATTGAACTGATGTTGTTTGCCCCCCTCCATCAGGAAATCATCGTCGCCACATAGTTGCCGCACCTGCGCGTTGTCTACGGTGCAAGTCACGCCTGAATCAGTGAAATGCTCAAGCGAGACCTTCGCGGCGGTATGGAGGTAATGGCTTGGCGATTCTCGCAGCGTGTAAGACCAGTATGAGATCACCCGCTCAAATGGATCGCGCAACAACGTGATGTAGGTCCACGGCGCGCCTTCTGGCATAGCCTGATGCAACCCAAAGCATTGATGCCCAAACACCACCCGGAAGAAGCCCTTCTCCTCGTCAGACAGTTCTCGAAAGCGTTGCAAGTCTCCTTGGATGTCGGCCTTTATCTTGTAAATGTCCTGTAGCGGGTACTGGCGTTCCATTATCACACGCAACGTCGTGCCCGCGGCTTTCGGGATATGTACCACAAAGATGGTGCTGTTTTGATATGACACCGCTCTCCTTTTCTTTTAAGCGAGGCGGATCGGGCGAAAACCCACGGGTGGGAAGGAGTCCCAATCCGCCCCGCTTGTGTGGACGTTAGCCCCTCTCGAGGCTAACGATTGCCACCGCTTATTGCGGCTTTACAGGCGGCCCCTAGACGCCCACATGTGTCGGCCAGCAATCTCCGTACAGGTAGTTAGGAGGCGTGAACTTCGGTCCACCATCGACCTCGTAGATGCCACCGCTGCCCGTAACATCCGGGTACGTCCCGGTCGTGATGCAGCATACGTTCGTAACGCGCCCAGCCAACTGAGGCATCAGCATTCGCAATCGAGGTTTCGTGAGAACCCTCGCGTCGAAGCAGAAGCCACCGTGGGTCGTGGGTGCGTGGGCGAACCGGCCACCATCCGTCACAGTGACGGGGACGGCCCCGAAGTTGCGCTGGAAGTAGGCCATCGCCTCGCCGCCACTCGCTGCCATATCCTGGTATTCACCGTAGGTAATGACTCCACCGTTGGGAGCACCAGGCAGAACGCGAGTGATGACGTAGATGCTGGAACAGCGAGCCGTCACATTGCCAACCGGCCGGTTGGTGACAGCGATACCGTTATCCAGCGTCACCGGGTAGTTACGTCCGTCGATGCGCAGGAACAAGCCGTTCTTGAACTCATCGCGCAACTGTGCCACGGCGAGCGCGTCGTTCTGCATTATCTTCTCGTTCGCCACGGTTGCACTGGCGCATCTCAGGCCGTACTCACAGGCCCAGGCGTCCGCCACGCAATCCCAGAGCGTCGGGTGCATCACGATGTCGATGATCGCCCCGTCCTCTGAGAAGCCAGCGGTCTGGATGCGGTACAGAATCGACCGCAGGATGCCACTGACCTCCGCAACGATACTGTCAGAACCAGCCTGGCCCACCACCTGATTGGCGTAGTTGCTGATGGTGCTATCCAGCGCATCGCAAGCAACGCCAGTCAGCGCGTCACTATGCCCGGTGTTGATGAGCAGGTCGAAGCCCGTCATAAACCGGCGCCCGCCAGCGTTGCCAGCAGGGTTGCCAGTCCACATATCGACGCCCACCTGGCGCCGGAGGTTGTACGCGACAGCCGCGAGCTCGAGCGTGAACAGGTTGCTAATCTGTTGCCCTTGCCCGATGATGACGTTACCAGCCGGGTCCGTGACGTTGCCGAACAGCGCCAGCGTCGCCACGTTTTGATTGGCCTTCAGTCCCAACTCATCGAACTGCATTTCGTTGGTCATCTGGCAGATTCGCCCGAAGCACGAGCTCTGAGAACAGCGCCGAATCTCCGGCACGCCGCAATCGCCGCACACGGTTGATTGGGCGTAAGTGCTCGTTCCGATGTAGGTCAGAGACTCTACAATCGGGTTTTCAAAGATGGTGCCGAACCACTGTAGCTTGGCCTCGTATCCCATCGGCCCCACTACCGCGTTGATCAAGACAGGATCGTTCTTACATGACCCGAAGAGGCCCCCCTCGCTGTACAGGTACGTGCTAACAGGTGTTCCACTGGCCTTTGCCACAGCGCCCCCCATGTGCGGGGCGAGCGCTTTGGCGAGGGCTTGCATTACATCAGGTTGTCCGTTCATTGTCTCCCCCTCATACCTTGTTGCCATAGCGGATCGCATATTCGCTTTGCGATTCCTGCGGACCCGCTGCCGTCTCGTCCTTCACCGCGCTGCGTTCCACGCGCTGGACAGAGTTACCAAACATTTCCGCGAACCAATCACCGTCCGACTTCAGGGCGGCAATCACCTTCTCCGTTTCCGTGGTCTTGAGTACATCGACCTCGGCCTTCAGTGCTTCGATCGCCTTCTGAAGTGGTTCGATGCGCTGATTGATGGCCTCTCCAATCTTCGGGAGCGCCTTGGTCAGCTCATCAGCCACAATCGGACCGATCTCCACCTGCGATAACGTCGCTGGCCCCTTCGCATCTTCCTGCTTGACGTCCTCCTCTGCGGTTTCGTCCTTCTTCTCTTCCGTCGCCTCAGTGGCGTCGGTCTCTGTGTTTTCGTTCATCGTTCCCTCCGATTGCTTGAGCGCATCGGTCTTGATGAGCGCGCCGTCATCGACCTGGCTCTTGCTCGCTTTCCGAGCCTCTTCCAGTTCGTCGATGAGTTCTTTGGCGCCTTCGCCAAGCACCTGCAGCGCATCGTCTTTGACTTGCAAACTCTTGCCCATAGTGTCCTCCAGCTCCAACTGAGCCCCCGGGTCTATCGGGTTGGCAGTCATCGCCAAGTGATCGAGGTACGCGACAGCCGCGCCCCCCTTGAACGTTCTGATGCCCGTCTTAACGTCAACGCTCGTGCGTCCCCAGTCTGGGTACACGCAGATGCTAACCCGACGGTCCTCCGGTTTCCGATTCAGTGCCGCCTTTGAGGCCAAGGCCCCGAGCGGTGTGTCGTCAAAGTAACCCGTTGCCATCAATGCCTTGCCATCCTGCCAGAGCTTCGTGGGCCAGCCCGCTCGCGCCAGGTTGCGCTTATCTGGTGATAGCGTATGGCTGTAGTGCGATATGTCCAGGATCGGCGTAGGCAGGCCCCGGGGCGTTCTCAGGCCCTTTGACGTTGCCTCCGCGACCAGAAAGAAGTTCTCCACGATGTCAGCCCAGAACGACTTGTCGAATCGCTCGTTCTCAAGATCCACCTCACCCGTGTTCGCGCGCGCACGCCAGCGGATGCGCCCGTCACTCATCCTCTCGGCCTTGGTGATGGTCATAGACAGAAGAAGTGGGCCGCTTTTGTCTGTGAGTTGTTCAACGCTCATAGGTGTCTTGATGGTGCGCCTATGAGTTTCTAGGCGCACCGTTTCATCTACCCGCGCTGTGTACTGTTGAGCCACTGTTCTATGATCGCGTCCTGCTTTTTGTCGGTGTGTTGCCTTGTGTCGTTCTATTGCCTTCAATAGTTTCTGCGTCAATCCCATCTCGGATGCAACTACAAGGAGTTCTTCTACCACAGCAATGTTGTCGTTACGCCAAGCACTTAGATATGCCGCGTGAATATCCTCAAAGCTCTTGATGAAAACACCAGAGTCAGTTCCCAAAGCAACATAGCGCCCCTGACCCGCTGCCCCCTTGCCCACCACGCTCTTGTGGCAGATAGCGATAGCGGCTTCCTTATCTTTGCCGTCGCCCATCACTTTCTTGACGCAGCGTTCCATCGCCTCTTGTTTGTCCTCTGGCACGTTACTGAATGGCATAAATCCCCCTGAATGCAAAAAGCGGCGCATCAATGAGGGTGGCTTCCCGCTCTCACTAAGATGCGCCGCTGGTTTCCCGGTAGCTTATTCGGTTATCGCTTGTGCTTCGGTATGATGCTCCTGTCCATTTCTAGCAAATCCTCAATATGACCAAGCGCCATAATGAGCACCTGCCTGATGCCTTTCCAGAAACGACGTTCACGCTCGCTCAATGTCGTCGCTCCACACACTGTAATAATAGCACACGAATGCGATCTAGTAAAGCATTATCTGTCACTTTCAGTATCCTCTATCGGATCGAACCTGCTGTAACAGGATGTAACCGCATTCGCACTCGAATTCTGTAATCACGGCTGCGCCTCAAACTTCCGCACGCCACGTCTCACGGCATTGCGCGACTCCTTGCGGAAGGCCGGGTTGATCCAGCGCTTGAAGTGCTTCTCCATCAGCCGCGGCTTGATGCCAGGATGCGTCACCTGTCGCTTTGAGCGCCAAGGCCCCGTTGCCCGCCCAGGTCCCCGATACTGTCCACCGAACCCAGTCCGCGGCTGATAGCCTGTTCTGAACTTGAGCGGCTTTCCCTTTGGCGTCGGGTTCTTCGGTATCTTGTATGGTCCCTTGGTGCCATTCGTCATCCAGTCCCACTTTATGGCGTTAGGCCCCGTCGGCCTCGTATACCACTCAATCGAGTCAGCCGTCTCTGTTTTCTCCGTCTCGATCTCAGGGCGATTCTTAGCGCTCCACCGATCGACAACGTTCTGGAAATACCCCTCGATACGCGGGATGATGAGCGCCTCGATCGCTGCTGTGAACTCGTCCTTGATGTCCTCAGCAGCGTTGACTCGGCGAACGCTTCTGATTGTGCGGGTGATGGTTATTAGGGGCATAGGCGTTAGAACTCTCTTAGCCAAATGTTGCCAAAGATGTTGATGCTCACTGTAATCACAACCTCTTGTCCCAGTTCGACCTGGCTAGCCGCACCGATGGTCGTCGTAATGGTAAACACCTCATCATCAATTCTCACGGCTATCTTGCCTTCTGTTGCGTCCGGCGGGGCGAATATGTCAACCACCGCTCCGGTGTGTAGCTCTTTTTCGTCGTGAGTAACAGCGACAATACCAAATACGAACAATGCCGCAAGCGCGACAAGACACCCAAGTATAAGCCAGTCTCCTGCGTCCATCTTCATGTCAGTCTCCTTTACCCCTCAATCACCAGTGGATTCCATAATGCCGCTCGCTCTATGCACCCTCTCGGCCTACCCTCAGCGTCAACCTCGTCACTCGTGCAGTGCTCGGCCGCGAAGTCGAGGTTCCAAGTGAACTCCCAGGTGCCGTCGGGGAGTTGAGTGGCAGACCAGCTACATGCGCAGTTAGTCAGGCAGATTGTACTAGCGTCTGCGGGATGTGACGGCAATACCGGCCACCCATTGGCCCGCGCCGTCGCTCTGCTCAACGCTTCCCGTGAACTGTGAATGTACATCCTAGACCGTGCCGCTATCTGAGCCTCTGTGAGATTCCCGTCTGCAATCTCCTGCGCGAACGGCGTCAGGAACCTGTACTGCTCGGCCAGCATACCGCCAATCGAGCCCCAGTCCTCTTGCGTCATCTGCGAGAGGCCCCCACGCCCGAGGATGTACTCCTGGATGTACTGGTCCTTGATTGCCTCCCGCATCAGCGTTTCCCAATCGCGCACGCTCAACTGGTCGCCGGTGAGCATTGAAGCCAAACCATCGGTGCCAGCGCCCGTGATGCGGATGCGCTCCTCGGCCAGATCACGCACATCCGCAGCGGACAGGAAGCGGCCTGTGTCAGCGTCGCGGTATCGGGTTGTTTCTAGTTCCCAGATCCAGGGCACTCACATCCTCCAGGTGTTTGTGGGGTAGAAATGGAGTGTCTTACCAGGGCCCTCCACACAGAACGCCGCATTGCATACCACAAACCACCAAACCGATGGCGACGCGTCAATTTCAGCAGCCACCAAAGAGTCTCATCGTACCAACGCCAAAGAGTCTCACCGTACCAGGGTGTAATTTTCACGTTACGCCTCCACTCCCGTTCGTATCATCTGCTCGAATCCCCCAAACACAGCGGGCGGTACGGTTCCCACCTTTCGCCCGTATCTATCTGCTATCAGGAAACGATGCACGACCACGCCAGACCACAATGAGCCACAGACGGTCTTGTGCAGTTCTGCGGCTAGTCTGGCGATCCTCGGATCACTCGGAATCCTGCGCACCTCGTTACCGCGTCGGTCGGCTACTAGGATGTCGGTAACCATTGCGGTATTCTCCCTTCACGCGCACCTGTTGCCACACAGAGGCGGCACACTACCGTCTCAGGAATCTCGTCCTTGCAATCGAATGGACACGACAGCGGTATCTGGTCGTCAGGCTCCCTATGAATGAACGGGTTACAGTTGCCTGTCTCCCTCTCTAGAGCAGCACAGTGCTCAAGCAACACAGCCCCGCCGTCTTGTGGATGCTTGGCCCAGTGGAAACAGCAACCAGTAGCCTCTAGCTCCGTCATCTCTGGCTGCGCTGATTCGATGGCGGCGACTAGACTCTGACGGGCCGCAAGTACAAGCGCCTCTCCCTTAGCGACCCACACAACCGTTTCACCGTCAACAATTACCGCGAATTGGTGCGCACTATTGACAATTTCATGCCGGATAACTGGCCCCACATAGCTCACCTTCCCCGGATCGATCAAGTTCCCTGCGATTTCAACCAGTTTCATCAGCTTCTCCTTGGGTCACGGTTCTAGCGTCAGTCCTTGTCATACCGTCAGCCATCCGTTGTTTATGCAGGGCAACCTGTTCCTCTGACAGCGGCGGGACACTTGGTTGTGTCCGACCAGGAACGTCCGCTGGCCAGCACAACCCATACAGGGCTCCATACTTCACATCAACCAGTTTCATTTCGGATCTCCTTTCACACCTCCACCCCTTCCGGCTCCGCCATCAGCAACCCCCGAAACTCTGGCGGCATATCGCGATCCCATCGATTGATTGCCCTCGCTAGGTCGTCAGCCGTTATCGGCACCGGTACGCCCTCGGGCCACGGTGGCAACGGTTGACCCTTGGCGATGACTTTGCCCACTTCTGTGGTGCCCTTGGCGCTATGCCCAGTCCAGAGTTGTGGTCGGTTCTCCAGCCTGACAACGCGCCCATCAGAGTACACCCGTGCCCTTGGCCCCATGTCGATAGCCCACGCGCTCTTAGCTTCTTTCACGTCACTGGCCGACTCGTCCGGCGTGAACGTCATCAGGGCCTCTTCGTCAAAGAGCCCTTCTGTCACCAACCACTGTCGGGCCTCATCTCGGGACAGAATGCCCTCCTCACTCTGACCCAGGGGCTCCGTGAGCCGTCGCAGGAACTGAGCCTTCATATCCGCAATCTCAGCGCTCTGTAGGTCCTCTTCTGCGTCCTGGAAGTCGAACCGGAATGTGAGCGTCGGCGGTAGACTCAACTCCTGATTCAGCAGCCGCTCGATGTCGGTCATAATCAGGCCAGCGCCCTTGGCCTTGGCTTTGATGTGCTGGATGTTCGCCTCTGTCGCCGTGCCCATCGGGCCAGCAGACACGGGCCAGATCTCACGCGGGTCAATCCTAAACGCCAGCGCAAATGCGTAGACGGCGAGCTCTGTCGCGGTACGCTTGTCGAAGTTATCTGGCAACTGAGAGAAACTCAGAAGCTCGGCCTGCATTGGCACCGCAGGGTCAAGACCAAACACTGTGAGAATGGAACGCCAAACCTTATTGCCATCCTGTTGCTGGCGCATCTCGTAGCGTTTCTCAACGTCTTCCCACTGCTTGCTGGTCATGTTGTTGAGCATCAGCAGGCCAGCCGGTGGCAAGTCGCTCAGGCGTTCGCGCTCATAGGTTGTGATGTCTAGAAGAATCTGAGCCGTCATCAGCGCACGCGATACGGCACAGAACCCAACGCCACGCCTCAGAGCGTTCGGTGTCGGGCTGTCCACAAGGTGCATCACCTGGCTGTGGTGCATCAGCACCTCGTCGGCGTCCTTGCCGTCGAAGCTGATCGGCGTGAACCTGATCGGGTTCATCGGATCGCCGGTGATTTGAATGCGGGCGTTGTCCAGGTTGGCAAAGCCAATGGAGGCCCCCACGCCCTGCCTGCCCATCCGAATGCGCTCAGACCAACCGCCGGCGTCCTGGCCCAGGTAGTCCCACACCCAACGTTGGATGTAGCCCGACCAGCCAGCGCCGAAGTCTGAGAGCTGAACGAGGACGCGCCGGTACTTGTTCGCCGTCCTCTCTGGCCCCTCGAGCACCCAGCCAGTCGTCGCAACTTTCGCCGCAACTGTCGCCATCGTGCCAGCGAGTAGGTCGTTGCCTGGCTTGGTGACGAACGCTCTGAGCCACGCGTCACGCGCACGGCTCCAGTAGGCCGGTGCCTGATCGAGTTGCCCAAAGAAGCTGAGGAGCATCGTCTCTATAGGCGATGGGCCACCCCCGCCGCCGCCGACCTTCTTGGCATCAGGGAACGTTTGTACGGATTTCTTCTCTTCTGTTGTTTGTGGCATAATCTATCCTGTTCGCGAAAGCCCGCTCTCGTTCATCCCAATATTGCCGCATCCAGGCGCGGCCTTGCCCCATCGCTTTGAATACTGAAATGGTGCTCCATTCACCCTCCGGCAATTTGACGGTCCCATTCCTCAGATCGAATATCACCCGGCCCGATTCGATTGTTGGCAACGACTTAAACGGATAGCTACCTTGTGACTCAAGGACCTCGGCATGCATCATTCTCGTCACTCTCATCCCCGTCTCCTTTTCACCTGTTACGAATCGCAACCCAGAGCCGTTGCCAGAATGTGCGGTTGCGTCTGTTGAGCGCCTCAGTTCTCTTGCCGTCTGCGAGACCGTGCTCCGCCCCCTGTTGAGAGATCTCACACCACTCGACGGGCGGCAAGTACATCTCGCCGAATGTGATGCGTTCAATGGTTATAACGTTCTCCCTCTCATAATAGACATAGGCAGCCCCGCAATTACCACAGAATGCCCGATCACCTGAGAACTCCCGAACCTGGCTCCGTTGAATCCACACCGTCCCACGGCATCGATGACACTCAAACGACAATATGAGTTCCATCTCGATCTTAGATTCCACTACTCTCCTTTTCATCCCAGATTCAACCTGCTGATAGTACACACCGCCATAGACGCAGCAACCAACGCGTCAATCTTCAACCCCTCCGCTTTCTTGACGAAGCGTATCCAGCGCTCGTCAACACTCTTTGCCGCTGCGTTCATTACGTGCTGCCTCAACGTTTCGTCTCCGTTGTGTGCGATAGTTCTTGCCATCACCCGATCGAAGAACATCTTGTCACCTACTGGGCGTCCTGGGTTGATGCTCGTTCCCTTGCCTTGGGGAAAGGGCTTGAACCACACCCCGAGTTCCCGCTTCAGCTCCGTCGCCATCAAGTGCGCCTGGTATTCGTCGTAGGCCACGCACACTACGTCACGGTTGTTGCACCACCATCGCAGCGCCGGGACGATGGTCGTCGTGTAGTCTATCTTGCCCCCCTTGGGTGGCTCCCATACCTGGACCGCTCGCACCGCTACGATGTCGTGGTTCGCCGGGTGAACACTCACGACTACCAGCGCGGTGTAGTCACCGCTCACGCTCAGGTCGACCCCAATGACGAGCTGGGCGTTAGGTCCAACGGCCTTGAGCCGTGGATCCTTGCACGCGTCCCAGCGTTCAATCGGTATTGCCTGCGCTTCGCTCGTGACCCACATATTCCTGTGGATGCGGTCGAATTCATTGTCGGTGAACATCTCAGCTTCTGAAGCATAGAACTCTGGTGTCTGCCAGCTCATTCTATGCTCGTGATCCCAATAGCAGAAGAGCCGCGCCCGTTCGTTGATCGTTACAGGCAGATCCGGGAAGTCTGGATGCTTAACCCCCTCGTTCACCCCCTTGTCATAGAGTTGCTCAAGGATTGGCGATTCACCTATGAATCCTGCGTAGGACTCCACAAAGCGGATCGCGCGCCCAAGCATCATCGGCGGGATCGTCATCTCTGTCCAAAGCCGTTCCTTGGCCGTCAGACGAAAGCCCCACATCTCTGACCAGAAGGTGCCGGTAGGCTTCGATCCTGCCTCGCCCGTTGGGTCTACTGGCACCGCTTCGATGAATGCGCCATTAGGAAGCTCGACCCGTGTCTTGGTGTCCTTCCACTTGGCAAGCGTCGGTGACAAACTGACCGCCTTCTTGATAGCTGCCAGCACACGGTCGCCCGACTGCTTGCCGTCATTCGCCAGACAGTAGATTTCCGAATAGGGTCCCGAGATGTCAGCCAGCCACGCCGCCACCGCTGCAGCTATCCGGGTCTTGCCACTCTTCTTCGGAGCGCTGTAGATGATGGTAGACCACCTGAACTTGCCGGTGATCTTGTCCCGTTCAAGCGCTGCCCTGATGATGCGCTTCTGATGGTCAGCCAACAGGATGAGCCCTGGCCCTAGCGGCTCGCCGGTCTCCAGATCATACCTATCCTCAATGTAAAAGTGCCGATCTATCCAGAACGTCGGGTCAATCTCGTCCGCTGTCCGTAGGAGTTCATCAGTCTTTTGCTGTGAAGTTTTCAAGGATTTCACGCGCCCGATCTACCAATGGGTCAGATGCTTCTACAACTATCGGACCGGCATCCGCGCCCGTGATCTCTTGTTTGCTTACCCGGTGCCCCATCTCTTTAGCAATGTCGTCAAGCGTGCCCCGATATTCTTTGACTTCAGCACTGTTGAACTTCTCGAAGTCAATCGCCTCTGCATTGTCACCAGAGCCCACCACCTTGATGTCATCAGTCCACAGGAACCCGCCAAATATGTCACGCTCTAGCAGCGCGGCCAATTGCTTGAGCTTTATTACTCGTTCGGCCTTGAGTGCCAGCCCCTCCCGAAGCGCGTCTTGTTCACCCGCCTCTACCAGCACCTTGATGTCGGCGTCTCGTGTTCTCCTGTAGTAGTCAATCTGTTGACGCGACGCAATGAATGGCGGGACAAAAGTCGCCGCCCGATTATTTATCTCGTCTGATTGCAGTCCTTCGACAATCCATCTTAGAACCGCTTCCTTCTGGGTCTTTTTCAGTCTCACCGTCAAAATCCGTCAAAGTTTCTGGTCGTATCGGTTCCCACGTCACGTTACCGGGTATCCCCAATCGCTTGCATTCCATCAACGCCGCTGCTTGTACCACCGTATCTTCCGGTAAGTCCAACGTCACCCTCAACCCGCCGTCCAGGAGCGTCTGGACTTTCGCCACCTGCGCGGGGAACTTAATCGGGTCGGTCACTTATCATACTCATACCAGACCATAGCCTGGGCCAGCTTGGTTTCCCTCACACCCCTGATGCGACCAAGATTCTCTACCAGCCCAACACCGCCCAAGGGCTCCCAACCGTCAGCAATCTTGTTATTGACTTTTGTGACGAGGTCGGGCTCACTTCTGGAAACGACAAGCGTATATTTTATCAATCGCCTCGGCATTCATCCCCTTTCGCTCAAACCAACCCCACCGACTTCGCCCACATCAGCAGCCCCCTGTCAGCCGCGTACTGCCGGGCCGCCTTCGCACCGTTGCTCCGTGCAACCTTGATGATCTTGTTCTTGTCGCGTTGCCTGTTCAGGTTGTAGCGTGCCCGAGTCGCCTTTGCTGCGAGATTGGGCTTGTGTGCTGACTTGGCCTTTTGACTCGGCATTATATCCTCCTACGCCCGTGGTGAAATGCGCGCCATCTTCCAGCCTCTATGCGGCACGGCTGCCTGGGGTGATTCTCCCCTAGCATTTAACGAGCCTCTGGCCGACCTTCCCATTTCCTTACCGCTGAATTGATCACGATTCCTTTTCATATTGTGCGCACATTCCCCGTTCATTTCGGGCAGAGGGAGCCGGTCCTGCCCCGGCCAATCGTACTGCACCAGGTGTCTCGCCTGTACGGCCTTCTCGACAGGTGTCAGTATCTGATGGAAGGCTCATCGCATGTCATATCGCCACGCTGCCCCTCTGCTCAATTGGAACAGGCGGGACTCGAACCCGCAACCTCCCCAGAAGGGGCGCTACACCACTGAGCTATGTCCCCATGACCCCGCCGATGCGAGAGCCTGCTATTTGATGCCCCGCTGAGGTCGCTCACCGCCTGTTTGCCGACATGTATAGCAATGCCCTCAAACTCACGGGGCTTAAGTTTTGGCGGTACAGCCTTACACACCATACCGTCCAGTGGAGGTGCCGAGAGTCGAACTCGGGTCCGGGCGGAGCCTTTCGGCTTTTACGTCCATCGCGCCTGTCACCCCCACGTTATTCTAGCCAGTAGGGGCCACGCCCGAGTATTCCCAAAAAGCCAGAATGTGAAGTTGTAAAGCCACCATCGTTTTCTATTCATTTCAACCCCCATACATCTCCCTCATATACCGCGCCACCATCGGCAACGACTCGAACCCCGTGATGCTGTTCGTGTCTTCGTCGAAGACCAATGATACGGCTACGGAGTCATTTGGTTTAGGAAAGCCAAGTTCACGGGCGAAGTCATCAAGTCTCTTGTAGGTACCGCACATAACCGCCATGCCTGATTGGCCTCCCACATTGAAACCACGTGCGACACCCGAACTATGGTTGTGAGCACCGACGGCCCATACAAACCCTTGATCCCACTTAGCTGCCCGCTCGATTCCGTGCGTCGGGTTATAGATGGACTTGCCACCCCACTTGTGTCGGATTCGCCCTCGCCATTCACGAACGCCAACCTGCAGAGTAATTCTGCAATCGTCTCGGTCATACAGCACCCCCGGACAAATCGCTGCGGTGCATTCCCGCATGTAGTCGATCCCGCTTAACTTCCTCGTCCAACTCTCGTGGTTCCCGCTCACCACGAGTCTGAGCTTTGGGCCGATGATCTCTAACCACGACCTGAATATCTGCCACTGCTCATCTATTGCGAACTCACCCGTGAGCGCTTGTCTGGCGAGTTTGCCTATGATAAAGTTGTTTACGCTGTCGCCTACGAAACACGCGTATAGCCCTGGGGTTTCGCGTATAACCTTGGCCTCTGCGAACGCCCGTGGATAATCAACCCCGTATCCCCCGAAATGCAAATCACCCAGGAATACCAAGCCAGCGGGCCCGTGGTCAAATATGATCCGTTGCTGTTGCCTACGTTCCTCGAGCTGTCGTTCCCTCTCCCACCGTTCGCAAGCCTCGGCGACCACCTCGTCATCAGATCGCCCCTTCTCGTCCGCCTTGATCCCGACCATTGTGCATTCTGGCGGTTGTTTCCGGTTGAACGCCCGCACCCGACTGCGTAGCTTCGACGGCCCCTCGTCCGGGAACATCGCGTATAGCTCTGTCCACGTTGCATTCTCTTTGAGGCGGGCAAGCTCTTCGCCTGTTGGGTCTGCGTTGTCGGTCAGCGATCAAACCCCCACCGCTTCGTGATTCTCCACCACCTCGGGTAGCGCGGCGTCGTGAATGAGGCTCGGGTTGAGTCTTTTTGGAACGAGCCCGACCCTCTCATCCCCATTATCGTACCCACAATGCGGGCACTCCCACCATTTCCAATTATGCCCCGTGAATCCGAGAAGGCCCAAGCATTGCGGACAATACTTCCAGAGCGTCACAAGCCCCCCTTCAGCACCCGATTCTCTTCGGCCAGTCTCTGGTTCTCGTGCTCCAGTTCCTGGACGCGAACCCGCAGCCTGCTAACCTCTGCAACCAACTTGACGGCACTGGCCTCCAACTCGTCTATGCGTTTCTTCAGTTCGTCGATTCGAGCGGTGAGATCCTCCACCAAATCGGACGCGGCTTTCGTGATGAGCGCCGCCGCCTCGGCTTCATCCACTTTCGGCCTGTGCCGTGATAGCCACGCGTTGCCGATGAATGAGAGGATCCCGGCGAGTCCTGTTATGACCGTGATGAGTTGCGCGATGTCGACGGCGTTGTCTGGCATTCTACTGCCCTACGTTTTCTTGAATATGTCGTGAATCAATGAACTGCCACCGCCGACAAGGATGCTAGTCAAGACGCGCCCCGCGATCAGATCCGGCATGTAGTCCAGGAACACGTTTGCCTGAGATAGCCAGCCGATGAGGCCGCCCGTCAACAGCGCCACATACCCCAACCACCACATGTCAAGGTCGGGCCATTTTTGCCGGACCGGCGTAACCAGGTAGTCAATGATAGACTTGTTCACCACCCCAAGAAACAATGCAACTGCTAGCGCTTCCATAGGATAACCTCCGAATGATTCATGCCCACCCTCTCCCGGGTCCCCATCGGTATTGGACCACCCCCTAACCACCACCCACCCGCGGACCGGGCCGCGTCACACTCAGTATACCACATGCGGGGTGCCGCTGTCAATAGGTTGCGTGTTTGCATTGGAAAGCGTGAACCACCCACGAAATAGATGATCCGATAGACTGGAATATCTGCCACCACGTTGCAACACCAATGTGACCGGATTGTCAGCCAGGGCATACATTAACCTAAACCGTTGTCCTGTAGGCCCCACATAATAGCGCCCCATCAACAGCTTGCACGCATCTTCTGGTTGCCGCCTTGCATCACGCTGCACGTCGATGGCAGCACGCTGCATTGTCACCCACTCCTCGAACTCTGGCGCGTTGTTAACTGTGAAGGTGCCTAGGAATGGCCCCCGGCTCGGCTCGTCTGACTCTCGAATGTCCAGTGAATACGGTGCCTTTGGATACCACTGCACGTCATATGGACTCACGATCAGGAATTGCCAACGGTCAAGATCAATCAAACACAGCTCGTGACCGATCTGATACAGCGCCCTCCGCAGGTTGTACAGCGCCTGCGACTGCCCACATTCACCCCATAGCAACGTCGCCAGCCGTTCGCGTCTGAACACCGTACCCTCACAGACCAGGAAGATGAGCAGCGCCAGTTGCTTCCGGCTCAGTAACGTGTGAAGGCGCGTAGGCCCATACCAGATCTCGGGCTCGCCAAGCAGTCGGAACCTGAGTTTGATCATTGATCTCCTGAGCTATACGGGCTCACGTTCCAGCACCAACATACATCGCCAGCTATTCGCTGCTCGTCAGCCGGAACCCACGTCACGCCGTCCGGGAACTCTGGATGCTCTGGCAAGCACATCCCGGTCTCGTCCTCTGGCAGATCGAAACACCAACAGGTGCCCTCGGCGTCGGGGTGGTAGTCCTGCTCTGGTATCCAGGTGAACGCCTTTGAGAACGAGGCACCCCCGGCGTCGCAGGTTGGCATCGGGTCCAGTTCGAGCGCTTCTACCCTGTCAGGCGGTACAGGAGTTGCCAACGGTGACGGCTCTGGCTCTGGAGGCACCGGCGTCACAACTGGTGACAGCGGCACGATTCGCACCGATACCTCGATTTGGATCTCAACCGGTACGATCTGGCTGCAGCCTGTTGCAAGGACGAGAATTGCGATCATCAGTTTCTTCATTTGGCTCCTTTCATTAGGTTGGACTCCAGCGGGGCGATGGTCTGCCCCGCCTTCGTCGTTGCGGTGCCTTTGCTATGCCATGCGGTGCCTTTGCTGCGGTTGGCATAACATCGCCTTTGCTACGCTACTCCTCGCCCTACAGTGCCTTTGCTGAGCAGGACCGCGCGCCGCGCCGCGATGCCGCGCCCCTGCTACGCCTTTTCCATCACGTAACTGAAGCGACCCCAGCCAGCATTCCGCCACTGGCCCAACCCGCGCAATCTGCCGTAGTCGAACCACTCGCGGAGGGTTGGCTGCGTGACGCCACCCAGCACCGTTACCGTGAACGTGATCTGAGTTCCTGGAGGGCAGGTGTCAGAGCGGGCCAGCGTCACCCGTTCACCTTGTGCCGTCTGTGCCCTCAACGGTCGCTCTAGCATTCCGAGCTTCTCACCGTCCGGCAGCACCAGTTTGATCTGACGCGGTGTGATGAACACCAGGCCGTCGATGACCTTCCGGTATGCCTTGAGCTTCGATGACCGTGTGTCGCTGGCCCGGCGGAGCATCCCGCAGGCATCCTTGAAAAAGCCCTTGAGAACGTAGTCGTACAGGATGGAATCACCGTTCAACTGATGGAACCCGGTCCACCCCTTCTCTTCGACTTTCTCAACCGTTGCCAACTCTTCGGCAAGCTGCTCGTCCGTCAAGGCCGCCTTCGTCGCTATGTACCTCGCGTAGATCTCCGGGTCTTTCGGAACCGTGCCCAGAATGGGCTCATCAAACGTGATCGTTACCGAGCTGTCCATTACTCTCCTTTGTACATCAACCCGTAACTTGTCAACTGTGACCCATCAAACTCGACCAAAGCAGTGGAGGGTCCCATCCACCACTCATCACCTTTCATACGGGCGGCGAACCAGGCGAATCGCCTTGGATGTGGTTCGCCGCCCAGTCCAGCGATGAACTGTTCCGCTCGTTTTGATCCATCCCCTACCTCCTCGGCCCCTACGGGCCAGAACGCAAACTCGGTGAGCCAAACGCCCCCGAGGACACCCCACTTTTCGGCCAGCTCTCCAACCTCACGGACAACGGCCAGACACTGCTGAACGTCGTTGGCGTAACAGTGAACCGCCAATGCGTCAAGTACCGGGATTTCCCCGAATTTATGGAGGTATGCTCCATAGAATCGCCGCAACCAGTCAATGTCCGTATGGCTCACGGCCGGTGACACCAACAGCCAGTCGTCGCCATACAGCCGTTCAATTTCCCGCCACAGTTCCGCCGCCGCGCCCGGTGTCACGTCCGCCTGGTTCTCCCGATCCGGCTCGTTGAACCCCAACAACCAGATCGAAGTACCGCGTGGTGTCTTCCCAATGTCGGACTGACCCCAAATCATAGGCACGGATTCCAGGCCTTCGCAGTCTTTCGGCCACGGACTCCAGGTGTAGAACCACGAGGCTCCCACACGTTGAGCGTCTTCACAATGGCCGTAGGTCAGCCCCAGGCCTTTCCGTGGCGCGTGTTCGACGTGTGGGAGCCATAGCGTGGATGGTTGCCGGCGGTATGGTTGTTGCGTGGGCAACGGTGAGAGCGGCGTCGGCAATGGTGACACTTTCGATGGCTCAAGACTCAAGACCATACAAATGATGATCCCTATCGCCACAATCATACCTGCGGCGAATATCCACCATCCACCACCCGGATCGCCTCTCTGTCCCTGCGTGCGCAAGTATGAACTTCTCATCTCGGAAACTCCCGAATCATCAAATCGTCAGGCACGCCGCCGCCCGTCGCTTTCTTGAAAAAGTAGGGCGTACCCGCTTCTCGGCACTGGTCTCTGAGATCCCGCGCCCACTCAAGTTCCATCGGGCGAGCGCCGGGACCTGTTTCACAGCCAGCGATCACCCAACCCAATCCTAGATTGAACGCGTCTTTTGTCAGATAGCGCTTCGCGTCCCACAATGGTGGTGCGAGCCTGCAGCATTCAGTTAGATCAACATGTGATAACATCGGCTCGACGCTTACAAACCTCACCGCCGCCGGCACCTGCAACAGTATCGGGATGCGCTTGTCGGCCTGCTCCTGGTTCTCAGCGGTGACGCCTAGCCAGACATTTAGAAGAGGCAGAAATAGGCATTCGCGGTTCTGAGTGATCCAATCAAGCATCCTTTGTGGGCGCTTCGTAAGGACCAAGAATGTATGATGACAGGTCCAATCGTTCGTCATCACGTCAAAAACGTGAAGGATGAACTCGTCTGGGATGAGCGGATGAAATAGGTCGCTCATTGAACAGACGAAGACGCGACGCCCTTTCTTCCAGTCAAATGGCTGCCCAAGTCTATCAGGATGCAACGTCACGTCAAAGTGATTCGGCGCTTCAGGATAGCCGTACCGCCCAGCCAGCCGTCGGGCCATTCGCTTGGCGTAGCAGTTTTTACAGCCAGCGGAGATTGGCGTGCAGCCAGTGATAGGGTTCCAGGTCTCTCCTTTTGTTCCATCGGGATTACGCACCCATTCTATACTTGTAGGCATATCAGCCCTCCTCTCATAACAGTGGTCATTGTGCCTTCTCCCCGAGCTCGAACGGCACCCCGGTCCACATCGTGCCGTCGTCGCAAGCAAACGTCACCGTCCCGCCACCCAGGTCCAGGCGCCCGCAATCCACCCGGTCGATGAGTTCCTTAAACGGGTCGCTGTCGAACACACCTGCTGACCACGCGATCAAGATGAGGGCCACCACAATGAGACCCAAAACTATCGCCGTCAGAACCTTACCTCTAAGCGCACTCATTTTTCTCTCCTTTCTTCGCTATATGCACGCACAACAACCCAAGAAACGTCACAACCCCTGAGAAAACCACGACAGCCGCCAACGCTCCAGGGGCCGTCACGCCCAGGGCCAGGGCACCGCCGATATACAGCGCCGCGTTGATAGCTGCGGCGAGTGCAACCAGAGCCGGGTGGAACTTCATTTCACACCTCCAGAATTCGCAGGTCAATCTCTGGATACCGCTTACAGAATAGCTTTTGCTTGATGCGAAATACTTCGCTGCGATAGCCCTTGGCATCTTCCACAATGAGCTGGGCATTTTCAACGTAGTGGAAATCCGCGACGTAATTGATCGCGCGATGCTTCTTTCCCCTTGCGTCTGTGAACTTCTCCTGCAGAAGATAGCGGGGATGCACTGCCAGGTATTCGATCGTCCCCGCCTTCTGCATCAGCACCAGCTCCGAGTACCGCCGCGCTTCGGCCTTGCTGTCGAAGGTGTGGCCGTCAAGCTTCGTTTTCACCGCGTTGTACTTGCTTCTACGCTGTGACACTGTAGTCCTCCTCATCATCAAACAGCCTTTCGCACCGAACCAAATCGCCAGCCGCGCACAGCTCCATACATCGCGAGTAGAAGACGCACCGATCCTCACATAGTCGTTGCCCCCTGCGTGGTTCTGGCGTCGGTACCGGTGGCCCGTGCTGGATTCCGGTTTGGGTCAGTCTGGGATATTCAATCATTTGGCCGCTCTCCAAGCGAGACCGACAGTGAAAGTGTTTTCGATTTCAGTCGTGATGTATCCCGTTGGGACATGCTCAAGAATATCATCCAGTGCGCTGATACATCGATCTGCGATATTCTCCGCCGCCGCCAGCTTCTCGCGGAGGTCGTCGCGTTCGGCCACAGCCGTCGCTGCCAGCCCAATGGCTTCTCGGAAACGCGATTCGGTGGCACACCAACCGCAGACATTCGATGCCCCCACGCCGTCGATGTACGGCACCGACACCACGCAACCCGCCGGGTGGCCGCAGCTTGGGAGTGGGGTCAGGGCGCGGACGAGTAGTTCAAGCAAAATGGCGATGTCTTCCATCCAGTCAGCTTCGTTTAGCTTTTCCATTGCTCTTCTTTCGTCTCTCACACGCTTTATCCCAGGCTGCGAGCGAGATCGTGCGCTTGCACTTTGCAAAGTGCCCCCGTTGTTTCCAATTCTCGCAAGACCAACAACTTAGGCACGGATTATGACCGTCGGTCGAGTGTACCCATTCCACCCGCATCGCGTCTGCCATCAATTCGGCTGCGGCAACTTGCTCCAGGGCGCGGACGAGCTTCGTTATCACGTCAACGATCATCGCTCCGTGCCTCCGTTCACCACTGAATCCCAGTCGCATATCCTCTACTGCATCGTCGTACATCTCGCGCGTTGTGTCGTCCAGGTTGTCCAATATTGCAAACTCATCCTCTCGTAGCTGTTCCATATTTCTCCTTTCGTTTCTATCGTCTTCAGGCTCGAATCGAACCGCCAACACTTCAGATCGCCGTCACTGCGCCAGGGCCTTCAGGGTCTTCATCCCTCTCCTTTCGTTTCCACGCATCCCGATACCGACTATTCCGACACTCCGTCCCAACCTCCACATACCCGCAGCCCACCGCCGTGTCAACCGCCGGGCAGCCGATCGAGCGGCACAGTTTGATTGCTCGCTCACGTTTGGTTAGTCGCGCCATTTCGGATTCCATCCCGCCTTGACCGCGGCAGCCTCAATCGCGGCGCGTTCCACCGTAGGCACCCAGCCATCCGGCAGCGCGAGACCCAGACGGTCGGCGTGCTTTCGCGCGAACTCGTACAGCTCCAGATGTCCGCCTGTCGACAGCAGCCTGAGCAGTTCTGTGAAGATCTCGGCTTCGGTCACAGCAAGTCATCTGCCAATGTTATCACTGGATGGTGGTTGCTCCCGGTTCCGTATATCGCGCGCGTAATCATTGCGAGGTCTGACATTGGTGGCTGAATCTCCCACGCCCCAACGCCAGGGTCTTGGCTGTCTGCGGGTGCTTGATGCGCATATCGTCAACGATAAGTGCCGCCTCATCCGCGTTCGCCGCTTCCACTTCCAGATTGAATATCACCTCAACTCTGAATGTCATCTCGCAACCTCCGAATCTCTTTGCGTCGCTGTGCCATTTCATAGTAGAACAACACGGTAGACTCGTGCCCCTTCTCCACTGCCCGCTGATACCTACGCTGTGCCCACGGCTGCAACAGCTCCAGCTCCTCAGCGGTGAGAATGCCTACGATGTCACTCATTGCTCGCCTCGTTCCAGGCTTTGAGAGCGTCATCAACATTCTCTTCAGCCTCCGCCAACAGCTTGGCGGCTTCGACCTTCTCCAGGGCGTGGGCGAGTTCGTGAACCAATCACATCTGATTCTCTGACGACTTGCTCAGGCGAGTAAACATACAACTTCGCAACGTGATCTCCTGGTGTATTTCCAGCATCCACTCAGGCAACCGCTCCAACTGCTCATCCGTCAACCGTTTCATCACGTCCCCCCTCCACATCGGCCAGATCTTGTCAATCGCCTTCGCCATCCCAGCCATCACCAATGCCCCGACGATGACGAGAATGAACAGGTGCTTGCCCTCTTCTGTGAGCGGTGTCCATTTGATGCCGAATAGTTCAATGAAGTCCATCACTCCCCCCTCTCAGCGAACAGCGGCAACTCCATCAGCGCCGGGCGTGGCGATAGCCACAACACCTCAGTGCGTGGCTGCGCGCCGTCTGCATATGACGCACGCGTGACCCTCCGCCATCCCCAGTACAATTCGTCATATAGATCACAAGCGTAGCCACTCACAATCACCATTCCCTCAAGCCCGTGCAGCACTTTCGCTAAAGCGCGATGATCCTCGTCCGCCATCTCATGCAGATATCGCTGCCTGTTCGACCTGGTAGCGAGCACATATGGTGGATCAATGTAGTGTAGCGTCTGTGGCCCATCGTGCTGAGTGATAATCTCGTCGGCCGGCCGGTTCTCTATGACAACGCCACGCAGACGCTCTACCATCGTTCTCATTGCGTCCGGATAATTCGCCCAGTCATGCGCCGGCGTTGTTCCCGACCGATTACTATTCGCTCTAAATCCAGTGGCGACAGTGGCATTCTGCGCAGATGAACCAAATCCCATAAACGTGCGGGCAATCGTTCGCCTTGCCTGCTCTACCAGGTCGTCGGTTTTGCTATAGGACAACTTGAATTCGTCGCGTGCGAATGGTGTAAGTCTCACCATCTCAATCAGCCGCTGGCTCATCTTAGGATCCCGGAGCACCTGAAAGACGTTAACGATCTCGCCATCTATGTCATTGTACACTTCAGCATAGGAGCGTGGCTTCCGCATCAGCACTGAGGCAGCGCCCCCAAATGGCTCTACGTAGACCCTGTGTGGCGGAAAGTGCGAGATAATCCACGGTGCCAGTATCCACTTTCCACCGTGATAACGCATAACGGGCCGCGCTTTGCCCCTAGCCTGTGCTATCATCCGTCAACAACCCCCTACCCCCATCCGACATCAACCGCGCCAGTTCCCGCACCTGGGGGAGCATTCGCGTCTGGGTGCGCTCACGTTTCAGCAAGCTCTTGTAAGCGTCGACGAACCTCATTCGATCCGCCACCACGCTAGTGCTCATACAGATGTTGCGCCAGCCCCCAACCCGCTCGACCGTCGCCGCCGTCAACTCGTGTTTGAACTCTGGCACCCCGCTGTAGCCGACCTTGCGTATCTGGAGAAGCACGTCCTCCCACGCCGTGTAAGCGTCTGGCACGTCACTCGCCAACTCTCTCAAATCGAACACCGCCGCCCGCAACTCTGAGGGTTTCGGGAACCACTTCGACGTGGCAAGTAATTGTAGCGCCGCCGCCTCTAGCGCGTTTGGGTCCAAGTCTCTCAGCACCACATAGTAGGCGTCCATCGTCTTGTCCGTGATCTCGGCCCGGTGGTGCGCTGTGCGGAGAACGGCCATAATCTGGGCGAAGTCTGCGCGGGTCATTTCTCTAGCACCGCTTTGAAGGCTGCGAGGGCGGCTTGACGAATGCAACTTCGAGCATGGCCATTGCGTTCATACTCTCCGCAGCGCGGACAAAACTTCTCGCCTATCATCTCGTCACACGGCCGCCACTCCACTGCTATTAGCTCAGACTCCAACCCCTTCGACACCTTCAGCAACTCGTTGTACTTGCCAATCAAAGATAGCACGCCATTTGTCTTCATCACCCCTCCCTCCTCCCCCACTCCTCGATCGTGTTTAGCGCTTCGGCCTGGGTCTGGCGGCCATTGCCACGAGAGCCATTGCCACCAGGTTTCCAGCTCTTGTACTGCTTCCACATAGACCGAATCTGTGACGGGTCGGGCGGCTGATATTTCACTCCCCGCCAGTCGTGAGCATACCACCACACCCCGAAGTCCTGCACGCCGTCCGGATCAATGCCAGCTTTGCGCAACCGCTTTGACTCTGCGTTGAGCTGGCCGCGTTGCTTCACCGTGATCATGTTCTTATCAATGTCGATCTGGCAGACTTCTGCGAGAGCTGTGAAAAGAGTCTCTGATGGTGCTGGTGTGGCCGAGCCGTCAGGCTCGGAATCTTTCTTCGCGCCACCTTTCTTAATAGGTTTCTTCAACTGACTCTCTGTCATACCTAGATGTGACTCTCTGTCATACCTGCTATGACTCTCTGTCGCACCTAGGTCAGGCGTGAACCCCGCCTGGAGCACAACCTGGAGCGCGGCCCTGCCCGTATCGGCATAGGTGTGCGGTTGGTTGCGTAAACCGGGCGTGAGATCTGTGAGGTATCCACGATCGCACAGCTCCTTGATGTGGCGAAGGACGGTCCGACTACTCAGCTCCACCCGCCCCCCAATCTTCTCCAGCGACGCGGTGCAGGTGCGGTCTTTCATCTGGCAGTAGCGCCAGACCGCACCGAATACCGCCGCCTGTACCAGCCCGACGTCCTTGACCACGACGTCAATCACGGGCGTGAATCCCTTTAGCTTCGTCGGCGCTGGGGTCATTGTGTAGCCTTCCAGGCCAGCCATTCGCCAAAAGTCTCGCGCGTTTCGTACGTAGTTCGGGTTTTCCCCCACCTTTTGTGATAAGCAATGTGGCACGGCTCGCAGAGGGCTGCCCCATTCTTTAGAACATAACGCTCTTCCGGCCAATCTGCATAGTTGCGGATGTGGTGTGCAACGTTAGCGAGCTCCCCGCAGGCCCGACAAGTACGATCTGCCAGTTCGAGGACCTGTGTCCTCCATACGCGATATCTTGGATCATCACAGCGTCGGCAAGGGCGACAACCAAGCAATACCTGTAGCCGGACGCCCTTCAACTTGTGCAGTTCCCTTCCGAATTCTTCGTCAAGCTCGACCAGGGTAAGCGCCTCCACCCCGTCCAACCCGCGCCGCTTTCCGTTGAAAATACTGATCATCGTTGCATTCACCCTTCCCCCCTCCGTGCTAATTACGTCCAACAGTATCCACTCTCGCACAGCAGCGGTAGTTGAAACGCCGCTTTGTCCCGTTCCCTCGCTGCGTCCGCTTCCAGGTCCGCGTCGGCTAATGGGCCGCCGTGCTTGTAGACGAAGAGCTCGTCTGCTGTTGATGCGCCACGTATCGCCAACGGATTATGACGATTCGACTCGTCAAAGGCTATCGCCTCTGCGAACTCATCTGGTGCTGTGTCGCGCATCACGATCCACTCGCTGGCCAGCCGATACGGACATCCGATGCAAGCCGACTTGCACGGTATTGGTAGGCCTTTGTACTCCAGATAGCGTATACAGTCCCGACGCGTCATCTGCTTCTCAACCAACGGCCAGCGGTGCTTCATAAATCGAACCCGACTGACTTTGATGCGCGTCCACTCGTCCAGCGAGAATCCGATCCACATCTCGACCGTTTCGGGCTTCGGGTGCGGTGGCTTGCTCTTGTCGAATCCCATTAGCTCCCTGACCCGCCGCTTCACTGGTACAATCTTGAAATGCCGCGTACACTGGCGCTGTAACGGTCCGCCGTCGGATGTCCAGAACGGAATGTGTATGTGTTCGACCGCGCCCTGGTCTCGCACGTTTCCAGCACTAACGCTCTCCACTCGTATACCGCGCTGTTGCAACCAGTCGGTGTAGAAGTCGCGGATCTCATATGTGAGCGCACGCTCCCACCCTGTGTCCGCGTTGATCACAGCGTCAACTCGCGGAAGATGACCCAACGCTGACATCACCGCCAGCGTTGTCGATTGTACACCGCAACCCCACGAAATCACACGAAACATCGTGACCTCCGATAACAAAAAACATCTCTACTGCGTATCGTTGACGTCGGTAGGCACCCGCAAGGCAGGGCCAATCAACGACACGCAGAAAAGATGTTTCGATACCCTGCTCAGTTTTCGGGCTACCGATCCCGTTGTTGGTCATAGTATACAACATCAGCGCCAAAAGTCAAACCTCTCGTCTACCGCCACGGGCCGGGGGGGGTGTCAAGACTTCGCCTTAGCCTCATCAGCGAGTTTGCGAGACCACCAGCAACACCCGACATAGTTTCGCATTCTGATCTTCTGATGGTGGACACATTTCTCGCAATCAGTTCTCGGGACGAACCAGCGGTCGCCCTTCTCGGATTCCGGGTATCGATCGCCACCCATCTCCGGACTCGGACAAGTGACCGACCGTTCGATAATGAGGAATATCTTCCGTCCAGTCGCGTCGACATCCTCAAGCAATGCTGCCGGGTTCTTCTTTTTGGTACGTCTGATCTGTGCCGCCGTCGGTTCAAATACCCAGTTGCCAGCCGTCGCATATAGCTCTCTCATCACAAACTCCTTTACCTTACACTCCCTCTAAGGTTTCTGTGGCGCGATAGGCAGCGAGGGCTTGGTCTCGTTTCGCGATCACGAGAACCCAGTATCTACCAACTAATTCAACACTGAGAGACTCATTATCACGAGTAGTATCATAGAAACGATCCTCAGCCGCCATCGCCTCCGCCAACCCCTCGGCAGCCTCAACCCGCACCTGGAGCGCGTCGCGTTGGGCGGTCACGCGTTCAAGCGCCTTTCGCAAGTCGATCATTTCTAGGTCGTAGTTGACTGCTTTTCCAAAAAAAGACCTCATCTCATCGCCCTCCTAGAGCTGGACCGTGCCGCCGTCGCGGTGGAGCTTGGCAATGTCGCGCGTTCTTGATAACGCGATCTTGAACCTTACCTCTGCGGCGAAGACTTCATTCTTGAGGCGCTGAATACTGTCGGGCGTTGCCGCCTCCCCCTTCAGCCGCTTGGCGATCTTGCGCTTGGCCCTGAGTAGTGCCATTCGGCTGCCCTCTTGCCAGTTGTAGAGATCTGGCTTGCGCCAACAGGCGAAGCCGTGAGCAAGATATGTGACGCCGTCAGATACGTGCTCGACTTCAATCAACGTGTAAGGCTTGTCGATTGTCTGCCTCACGATTGTCAATTCCATTCCTTCGACTACGATCATCTCATTCTCCTTTGGTTAAGATCCCAACAACCCGAGCCAAGCCAACAACCCGAAAAACACGGGCGCCCCGACGACCAGCACAAGGACGAGGATGTGCCGTTGGCGGCGGCGTTCCTGTTGGTTATTCATCGGTGGCCACCACTTCGCCCCCGTGCGCTGCCACGAACTCACGCACCAGAGCGACCGGTACCCAGGCATACACAGAATCCGTGTGGTCATCGGTTTCCCAATTGCCTTCAAAGAATTCCGCCCACGTATCCGGTGGCGACACTGATGGATAGCCAACCTCAACCTCTGCGTATGGGCCGCTGTCGTCTCGTGGCGTGCTGTAGAGCAATCGCCCGGCCTGTACACTCAGATGCTCACCGTCCATACAATAGACGTGTTCTGCCGTTTTCTTGAAACGATACCCGACAAGAACGTGAAATTCTCCGTGCCCCGCTATTATCTGTTCAAGCGTCATTTCTGAACCTCCTGGCCTTCTCTGACATCTCTGCGTGTTCCTCCTCGCACCTATCGCAACGGTAGCCGCCCGATTCGATTGGCTTGCCACAGACGTAGCAGCCGGTGGGTATGACCCTGTATTTGTCATTCTCACTCATTGCTCTCCTCCAATCGCTTGCGTACCATCTTGGCGTGCTGGGTGCAGAAGCCGTAGGTTTCTATGATAACCCTTGTGTTGCGGCTACACTGTGTCCAACAATCAATACTCCACGGATCAACATTCCACACACGATGTGAACATTGACCAAACACCGGTGGACAGCCCGGACGTCCTCGATAGATAACTGTAAGAACTTTCCTGAGCCCCTCTGTGGTGTTCTCACTCACAGCTCCCTCCCGCGTGCCCATCCGGCTAGCTCCGCAAATGAGAACACATCCTCGGGACTCAGATGCTTTTTAGCGAAGGCGACTACCGATTCCCTGTCAAGGTCGTCTTTCTGAATGAAACCGTTGTCTATGATGGCCCAGGCGGCCAGATCGTTGGACTCGAAGACCTGTTCGGGTAGCAAGCCAGATTCTCGCACGCACTTCACTACCTGATCATCGTAGCAGTCTGGCGATGCGTGCTCCTTTGTGCAAGGCAACAACTGCCCGACGCCCTGCTGGCTATTCAGCCAGGCGACCGTCAGCTTGATGAGCGCCTGGATGTGCTTGACTTCGAGGGCGGCGGCGTCAACTTCCTCGCCAGCTTTAATGCCTTCGTGGACAGCATCTCTATACGCGCCATCCTCCCAAAGCAGGAATGTGCGCTGAACCTCGCGGTCCTTTACGTTCTTGCCGTTGATTTGTTTCTCGACTATGGCTCTTGACAATATGCCATTGCGCAGATGGGCGACATAGCGATCCTTGTCAACTTGCGCGTGCTTGATCTTGAGCTCCGCCTGCAACGTCTCTCGCAACTGGTCTGCGAGTCGTTCCACTTCCCGGTATTCCATCGCCTACTCTCCTTTCGTGTCAACAAAAATCGCCATCCAGCTTTCGCAATAGTCATAATCCGGGCCAAGAAAGCCAACGTCCGATGAATCGAGCCGGTAGCCGTCTTTCACTAACGCGGCACATCGCTCCTCGAAGACCTCTGCTTGGCTTTCGTCTACAGTTACTACCGGTTTTCGTTCGTCCATCGCTACTCTCCTTTCGTGTGAGCCACTCCGCCCCGCCGCCTGCGGGAGATATGGCCGCCGTCGCGTGTTTTGATCTACGGGGCAGAGTGGGTGTGCTACGACAGAGCGCCTACCAGGACGCTCCAGGCCTTGGCGCGATCAAACGCACACACGCCGTCCGACTTGCAGATTTCCTTGTATCCATTGGCCTTGAGGGTTTCCGCAACGTCGCCAACGCCACCATACCCAAGCTCGTTCATAGCCTTCTTTGCGAAGTTGGGCCAGAGGCGCGGCCAGTCAACGTCGGCGGGTTCCTCTACCTTGGTCTCAGCGGGCGGCTCTTCTGGCGCCAGCTCTTCGGGCCACGGGGGACCCCCATCGGGGATCTCTACCATGGTGCTCTCCATAATCTCTTCGCCGGTGATGTGTTGGTCGATCACGGGCTCTGGTTTGGTTTCGGCCGGCTCTTCAGTCTGAGCCTCTACGACCTCGCCGGTGGACGCGTCAATCACTTGGGAAGGCGTGACGGTAGCCTCCTGTGCTTTTGTCGTCTTGAACAACACAGCGCTGCCAGTGGGCCGGTCCCTCGGTATCGCCGTGTCGCGCTCGTGTTCAGCATAGACCCGTTCCCGTGCCTGTGCCGACGCAGCCGCCGCGCGCTCCACAACGCCCGATGGAAGCTCCTCAACCTGTACCCAGTCCTGACGCTCCGTCTGTGTTGTGCCGACTTCCCAAGACTGCTGGGCGAACTCACGCGGCGAGGGGGCGCCGTGGCTCTTGTTCAGCGCGTTCTTGAGCGCCCGTTTCTTGGCTACTTGGTCCCAGGTCCATCCTTTGGGCGGCTGCTTGTAGCCCGTCATTTCCTCTTTACGAACCACACCGACCGCAGGCGTTGCCGCGATCTCGTAGGCTTGCCGGAATGTCGCGTCGGCCTGCTTTAGCTGCTTGAGCATATCGAGCGAATCCTCGCGGAGAATCCAGCACCGCCAGCCTACGGAGCCGTCCGGCTTTTCCTCGTCCGTCAGCATCTGATACGTCTCTGTGTACGGGCATTGCCGCCGCGCCCATCGCACCAGGAGCTTGTAACCCTCGACAATGTGCACCTTCCCCTTCCCGTCCTTGTAGGCGTAGATCTCGCCACGCCAAGGGTTAGCATCGACAGCCAGCGCATACTGAGCCGCCCTCTGTGCCTCAAGCTCTGTGAGCTGGTTGCCTTTGCTGTCCTGAAATGTCTTGATCCGTAACCCCAGGTCACGAACCTCGTCCGAACTGCCGTAGACCTCTAGTTGCGTTGTCTCACCCATTGCTCTCCTTTCGTTACAGTCCCACACCATACCGCTGGCTCAATTGCCAGTCGGATTGTGCCTCTAGATGGTCCCACCAACGCCGCAAATCTTCTCGCGTTTCGATGTCTGGCTTGTCCTTGCCGTGTAGCTTGCGCCACGCGTGAAATGGCACGAACATTGCGTCCATCGCTGCGGCGTCGGTGCCTGGGGGTTCTCTGCGATCACGTGCGTTTTGTGCCTCACGCTCTATGCGGCGTTCTTCATATGCAGCACGTCCGGCGCGCCGTTCGTCACGATTCTCGACGCAGGAATTCACATACCTGCACCCGTAGCACTCATCTGTGCAAGGGTCCTGGTTGGCATACGCAAGTATGGAATCGCACAACCCATCTATCTCCCGTGCGCGACCATCGATCATCTTAGCCATTGTCACGCCTCCAATTGTCCCGCCTCCACTGTCGCCACTCGCGCTCAAATCTAGTCACTTCAGCGTCGTCTGCCTCGCTGTACCACTGCGACGCGATCAACTCGGGCTCAGTGCGTGCCAGATCGTCCAGCACTTCGAGGGCATCCCCTGACGCTACTCCTGCCGGGTCGGTGCCCATCTTTCGCAACTGAGAGCGGGCTGCTTGTACTGCGATGTGTCGCATGTTAGCCTGTAGCATTGCGGACCGGTTGCCGGCGCCAAGCACGTCATGTGCCTCGCGAATGAGGGTCCGAGTGACCTGGCTCACATTGTCAGCCTTGCGTGCCTCACGAAGCCTCTCCAGTTTCTCCGCGTCCTGCGGCGTGATCCTGACGTTGAGCGCTACGGTGTGTTGTTCCTTGGTCATTGTGTTCCCCTTTCGCGCGTTGAGGTCGCGCCCCCTGGTTGTGGGTGGCTAGATTCCGAGGATCCGATCTGTGATGTCGATAACCCCGAAGCTTCTCTCCTCTGCCCAAGCGCACATCCGATTGATCAAATCGTGAGCCTGGCTAAGATAGTTCTCTGGTGCCAAGTATTGCGTGTAGGTCTTGCCGGAGGGGTATGTCATCGTGAAGCTAAAGTATCCATTCGCTACCGATTCCTCTTTGAACGTTGCTGTTTTCTCGGCCTGTTGCTCTGTCATTTTCGTCTCCTTTGGCGTCTCTGGGTGCCTGCCTCAACTGATAATAGTATAACACATTGTATTACAGAGTCAAGCGATTGATACCATTTGCCCGTAGACTTGCCCGATTGCCCGTTTGTTTTGCCCGATTAGAGAGGTTGGAAAGCCTTCGAGATTGCACGAGAATGCAAAAGCCCCGCATCTCTGCGAGGCTTGAAATTGCGTGATTCCGTGCCCGATTCCTGCCCGCTTATCTACTCATCATCATCAGGCTCTTCGACCGTCTCCCCGAGGTCGGCAGCCAGGTCGAGCAGCATCAGGGCCAGAAGCGCCATATTCGGTGTTGCCGGGCGTCCCTGCTGATCGCGGCCAAGTTGTTCGGGGCGAATCGTCTGGAGTTGTTTCCACAGAAGCTTGGCCTCGCCGTTCTTGAGGTCCACCACAACGTCAGCGCTGATGTTCCCCGGACCGACACCAGCCTCCATCATCGCTGTATGGACCTTGCCGGCAATGCCCATACTGACCGCAACCTTTCCGAGTGCCTTGCCTTCGCACATCGCGCTGATTGCGGTCTGTAGCACGAACACATCGTGCCACCCCATTACCTCCCCACCTCGAGCCTTCAGTGTTACCGTTTTCATCGTACTCTCCTTTCGTCTAGTGGGCCCAGTGGCCCCGTTCACATCCCACGGAACGCATTGATAGCCGTTGCGTAATCGAACTGCAACGGCGTATCGTTGTTCATGAACTTGGCGAGGTTGACGGCAAACTTGGACACGTCCTCTAGGTTCGCAGCCGTCATGTTGTGCCCGTCCAGGTCAGTGTCCGTGATCGGATTAGCGCCCCCCTCCGACGCCGGCTGGAAACCGCTGGCGTTATAGATCGCGTCCAGTTCCGCCACCCTCTCGGCTGCCTCTGCTACTGCTGTTATTGCCGCTCGTGCCGCCAATGCAAAATCAACCTTTCTTGGTGCCATTTATCTCACCCCCTTTACCTTGTGCTATCGTACCACACGGGACATCCCGTGTCAATAGACCTATGTTCCGCCAATCTGTTTTACCGTTACAGTGGTGTGCATAACATGCACATCGTTCGAGTTGTCGTTGATTATCCACAAGCTGATTTCCTCAGTGCCGTTGGGTAAATCCGCAATGCACGGCGCTCCCATGTTGCCGGTGTCATTAATGTTAGCAACATCTCTGTGTGCCTCTCCATTATCTCGGACTGCAACGCCGTCGATCATGACGCCACCGTGAATGGCACTTCCCGCTCCCGTTGCTATGTGGAATGACATATTCCAAATGATCTCATATCGACCTGCCACAGTGATCGTTAGATAGTGCTCAGTTCCACCGCCTGGGAACGTCACGCCGTTGAGTTCCCCTGCCGTCCAACCGTCCTGCGCTGCATTCTCCACCTCGACAGGGTTGGCAGCTGCGATAGGTACGATGATCTCAGCGGCGGCGTACATTGAACCAAAGAGTAGGCCCGACCCATCCCCATGCCAATAGAAGTCACCACCAAGACTGCTCGGGGCTGTTCCGTTTTGGTAGATACCGTAGTCAACCCCATCGCGCTCATCGAGATACAACATGTGCGATGTGCCTGTAACCGTTCCATCAAAGTCTCCAATCAGATGGAGCACGTTGGCATCACCAGCAATTGTATTGGCTGCCTCCTGGTCTATCTCAGCGTAAACACCATATGCGTTTCCGGTGATTGTACCACGATTAAGATCAGCCCGAGCACGAAATCCATACATGCTACGGAGGGAGGCTGGCGCGGCTCCAATCGTCCCGTTGCTCAATCTGGAGATGGATGTGCATCCGTATGTGTCGCCGACAACTCCACCAACCTGATCGATATCCATGATACCTTGCAGTCCGATCATAAAATCATTATGATCTGTTACTCCGGCGGTTTTGATGTGATTAGCGCGAAGACCGACATAAGCTGCCGTGGTGTCTACAGTGACGTCCTGGACATCGAGATGCGCTGTGGGAATAATACCAATACCTACATACCCATCACTGCCCTGAATAAACAGCGCCGGATCAACGCCAACCGCCTCCCACCGATGGTCAATATCAGCCCCGCCCTCATTCCACACTACGGCAGGCTGCGTGTTCAACCCATCCATCCGCACCATATCGAGCATAGCGGTGTTAGAGACTACGTTGATCTCATAAGCCGCCGAGAAGTTCGCCGCCGCTGGGTTCGTCCAATACGTCTCGAACGTCGCTGCAATTCGGTTGTTGCCGCCAGCATCTTCAAGCTCGTGTTCGGTGCCGGTGCCGAAGTTGGCGGCTGCTGCACCGCTCGTGACGTGACTCAGACGCTGAACGAAATCCGTCACGTTAGTGTCGGCATTGTTTGTTTCCATGTGCCAGCGTCGATCTGGGGCGACCGTTCCAATGCCCCCAAAGCCGCTTTCCAGAACCACCATCGCAGTTCCATTCCCCGCGTTAAAGCGCAAGACCGTATCCGTGCCCGCCGGGCTGCCTGTAGGCCCGATCCAAACATCGTCATTGGCATCTAGGAATAGAACAATCCGGCCTGCGCCAGCGGTGTCAGTCAACTGAAAGGAGCTGACATTGTTGACCGCTCCTAATATCCATCCAGTTACGACAAGGTTGCCGCCCACTCTAGTCTTGCCGCCAATATTAAGTCGCAGGCCTGCAAACGGTGTAGTCCCTATCCCAACAGCGTCGATACCTGCATCTGCATATATTAGATGCGTAGTAGTGTTACCCTCCACCCTGAAGTCAATATCATCCTGGTTCTCGTTGAAAACAACTGAAGGCTGCGCATTGGTGCTGATGACTCGTAGATATTCGAGGCCGCCAGCATCAATCAACGTCATCGCATTCGCTACGTTGTCGTTTACGGTTATAACCGCAGCCGCTCCACCAGTCAACGTCAACCCACCAGCCAGCGTCAGTGTGTCGGTGCCAGCATTGTAGGTCATACCGGGGTCGCCTGCGAGCACATTGACCCCAGTCCAGTAGGCGACCTGCGTAGCAGCCCCAGTCCCAACCGGCACAGCACCAGCAGCTGGGAATGTGACGGCGTTGGCAGACCAGGCTATTTCTGTAGCCGTGGATTGGAGGACGCGGTTTGCAGCCGCTGGGTGTGCTAACACTGTCCAGTCAGCAGCGCCGCCGTACATGATGAGGCCCTGTGCGTACTGGCGTAGGCTTTGGAGTGAAGTGCCGTCCAACCAGGTGATGGTCCCGGCTACTGTGTCGTGCTGAACGCTGAAGATTTGCATCGTGCCACCGGTGCGGCGGAGGTCGGCTGTTGCCCCGGTTGCGCGCCCATTCGTAATCGTCTGCGTGCCTGTCTCACACTGCGCACCGTAGAAGTCGCCAGTCACATCACCGTTGACGCTCTGCGTGGGTGTACCAGCCCAGGTCTGAAGATAGGCCCCAATGCTCGTACCGCCGCCGGTTGCGGTGCAGTTGCCCCAGACTATTTGTACTGCATCAGCCCGGCTACGTGCTCCGAACGAAGAACCGCCCCCCGCTATGGCCGTAGCAAAGCAGTGGCCGTAGATCGTCTGTGTGCTCTGGAATGCCTCGGCCCCATAAACCTCGTTATCGGCCTGCGCCGTACACTGACCGTAGACTGTCTGTGTGCTACCCACATTGACACAATTAGCCGCGAAGGCATCACTACCGCCCGCCGCGCTAGTAGCCGTGCAATGCCCTCTTATAACCTGAGTTCCAGACCCTGCGCAGACGGCGCCATACACAGCATCGTCATCGATAGCCGTACAATCGCCATAGATGGTCTGCGTGCCACCATCGCACTCGGCCCCGACAGAATAAAAGGCCGCCCCATTCTCTGCAAGACAATTTGCATAGATGATCTGGACGCCTGCATCACACGCCGCTCCCAGCACTTCGCTGTCGCCACCCGATGCCTGTGCATCATTGGCGAATACAAATAAGTTCCCGGCTCCAGTCTGATTCACGCCAATCGTGCTGCCGGTGCCCGCATTCTGTGCTCGAATCAACTCTGCTATGATCGTACAATCGCCAGCTCCGTGAGTAGCGTTGACAGCGCGGATGTTATTATTTGCACGCGTGACGCGAATCTCTTTGACCTGGAGATAGCCACCACCGACGGTCGTCACGGCCACGTTCGCGGTTGTCAGGTTGATGATGACGCTGCCAGGTACCATCTCTGTGATGATGACGCCGTTGACGAGCGTGATGGCTTCGTCATAGGTGCCAGGGCCAATGAGCACGTAATCACCAGCAGCCAGCGGCCCGTAGGCTAGAGCCCCGTTGATGGTGACGAACTGGGTCAGTAGGGCCAGACTGACGTCGAAGACCCAGACACCAAGCAACAAATCTGCCGGTGTTATCGAGCCGCCGCTCCCTGAGACCCCGACGACCTCGTACAGATCTGCCTCTCTGAAGTGGGCCACGAGCACCAGATCTCCGACGGCCAGAGTAGGCGTGCCGCGATAGGTGACGAACTGATGGTACTCGTTGATGGTGACGGTGATCTGGCGAGGGAGGACCCCCGTTGCAAACGGATCCAGCGCGATGACCTCACAGCCGGGTATCAGTTCAGGCGTGCCCAGCTTGCGCGGCAACACCGTGATCAGGTTGCGGATGAACGCCTTGATCGTTTTCTCGGCTTCTAGGTCTGGCCTGTAGACGCTCTTCGTCATACGTTCTCTGCCTCTAGCCTGAAGATGGTTCGCCCGGTGAACGGCCCGTCAAACTCCACCCGGATATCGTGTATCCAGAACTTCTTATTGAGCCAGTCGATATGCACGCCGTTCTGTGTCGTGCCGGTGTAGGTGATCTGAACACGGTCAAGAATCTCGAACAGCAGCCCGCACAGGCCCGGCGCTGTCCATTGCACCGTCCACGGTCTGGTCTCAAACTTGAACTTGCGCTCTGCCCAGAGATCGAGCGTTGCCTGTTCGTTTACCCGGATGCGTGAGATTTCCAACACGTTGCCGTAGGTGTGGGTGGGAGCCGCCGGGAACTCTGAGTGTAGCAGGTCGGCGTTGTCGTCAACCGCGTGTAGCTTCACCTGGCGCAACTGTTCGATATCTCTGAACTCCACGACTGGCTTGGCTGCTACGAAGTCCTCATCGAACGTCATCACGGGCGGAGGGAGAACGGCCAGATACATCGGATGCGGCTTGTACCAGAGTGTGTCCTGCTTATCGAACACGATCACGTAGAACTCGTTCTCTGCGATGTCCCTGAGCCGTGTCCAGAGGTTGTCCGTCTCACGCACGATGTAGCGCGTGACGTGAGCGCTGTTCTCGAGCTCCACGTTGTCCAGGGAGATCCAACCGTGTGGGTTCTGTACCGGGTGGAACACCATATTCGTGTGTGCTATCCAGGTTGGCCCGAGATCTACGAACGTGTCAAGGTAGCCTAGAATATGCGTCACGATCTTGCCGAGAGTCATCCAGTCGTCCATCGTGGCCGTCGCAGCCCCGACGGTATCGAACTGATGATAGTTCGCCCTGGCCGCCACCTCGGCAAACCCGATACCCTGCAACCACGCGCGTCGTAGAAACCCATCCGATGTCTGGGCAACGCCGTTCATCTGAGAGCCTGCAAGGTCATACTCGAAGCGTTGTGGGAGCACGAACCCCTTGAACCCGGTGCGTGGCGCCCCGAACCCGCTGCCAAGCGCCGGGTGCCAGGTGACAATCATCTCCTGCCAGCGTTCAAAGAGGTCGGTGTCGTTCAGCGCGGTGAACTGTGCCTCCCAGCCGCCACGTTCTAGCGACCCTGTTATCTCTGTGATCCTGATGTCATCGTCAACTCGAATCATCTCACCCCACGATCTGGATTGCCACGATTGGCGCGTCCGCTGTTATCGCTGTGCTGCGTTCCAACCACGCTATGCCCCGGTTCAGCGTGTAGCGTAAATGCTGCGCTCCCGTCGGTGCGGGTCCGACATTGCCGATGAAGACACCCCTCGGGTCGATCCAGTCACGTTCCCCACACGCGGCGTCGAAATTGGTGTCGCCTGTCTTGGCCCAGGTAGTCCCGTCGTCTTTGCTCTCGAACGCATCAAGCGCCGTGTTGAGAATCGCTATCACGTCGGACGGGTTGTAGACCGACGGCATAACAGGCCGCACGACCTCGCCAGCGCCCCAGCCTGCGTCTGTCAGGTCTACCTCGACAGTGCCGAAGTTCTCTGACAACAGTACCTTAGTAGCCGCCCCGAAGTCCCCGAAATACCAGACACGTCCGATCAGGTTCCAGTCAGCCCGAACACCGCCCCAGGTACCGGCAGCATTTGCGTAGATGACAACCGGGTCCTGGTCCATAGTTGGGCGTACTCGCAGGATGCGCGGAAATCCACCGTTTAGAACGCCAACATAGACGAATGAATCACCCGCGTCTACGTCTACGATGTGTGTCCGCCCGATCGTCGGCAGCGTGTAGTTGGTGAACGTCAGGAACCCGATGTGATCAACGTTTGCTGCTCCACTCTGTGTGAAGTCGCCACCGGCATAGATGCGCTGTTGCAATGGGGACCAATACATTGACCGCACAGTGGCATTGAATCCATCGCCAACTTGTGCCCAGTTGTTTCCGTCATAGGCACCCACGCGTAGACAGGCGGTCGCAGCAACGTCACCGAGCGTCGTGAATAGACCGCCAGCATATACGCGCCCAGTGTCATCAATTGCCAGAGCGTAGACGGTGGCCCCAAATCCATCACCAAGCGCCTCAAACTCTGTGCCGTTCCAGCGAACGACCCGATTGGCAGCAAATGTGGTTGCGTCTGGCTGTGTTGCAATGGTGAACGAGCCTGAAATGTAAAGGTATCCATCCGCTCCGATCTGAATATCATTCACCGTCCCGTTGAGACCGCCGCCGATCTGTGTCCAGTTCGCCCCGTCCCATTTACCGATGCGGCGCACAACAGTACCTAGAAGAGTGTCCTGGAACACGCCGCCGGCATAGACCGTTCCTATCGGATCAATGATACCATCTTGGTTGACCGCTACCGCACGCACACTACCATTCAGCTCGTCAGCACCGCCTACAGATGCCCATACAATACCATTCCAGACCTGGCATACAGTTACCCCGGCCACGCAACCAGCGTATAGAAGACCATTAGCATCGTCCCACGCCAAGTCATCTACCTCTGGTGAAGCTGGGAAGACGCCAACCTGTGCCCAGCCCCCGCCCACGCCGGTCCACCTTGCAACCAGTCTCACCGGAGCCGCGCACGAATTGAGGAAGACACCGGCAGCATAGAGCACATTGCCTGGCGTCACCTCGATAGCGTTGACAATGTTATCGAGACCATCGTTCGCCGGACCCCAGGGACCAGGATTCAGCCAATCGGCAATGGAGTTGAAGGGGTCGCAGCCGCTGGCGATTATCGCCTGGGAGCCGCCGGCGAATAGTCGGCTGGGTTGCCGATACCCGATGGCAAGCACGTCATTGCCCAGTCCGTTCGGGACTTCCGTCCAGTTCTCCAGCCTGAGTTGCACGCTCTCCCATGTCAAGCCGTTGTTGCCTGTCTTGTACAGGCGAGGTGCCAGACCGGCAACGTTAGCAGCAACAAATAGCTCATCCGTCAACAGTCTGCTCGGGCTGATCGCCACCGCCTGCGCATCGTCTGGGAGCGGGAAGAGGGTCCAGTTGTTGCCGTCATCTTCACTCTTGAATAGGCCCTCTGCTGTGGCTGCCCAGAGGCGACGCTCGGGATGGCCGATCGAGAAGTAGACAGCCTTGAGGTCGTAGATCTCGATACCATCCAGTCCGCGCAGCTCCCACAGCCGACCGCCCGTGATGGTGTACCAGACACCGCTGGCCCCACAACCACAGAATGCTTCGATGTCTGGAATGAGCGTACAATCTACAATCTCGATCTGAACCTCTGTCGTGCCAACCGCGCCTAGCAGGTCGGTGACGGTCAACTCGATGGTGTAGATTCCAGGGAACGCATAGCCACCCCCACCGCCCGGATGAGCGACGGACCCAGCACCGGGGAATGCGCCCCCCGAAGCGTTGCCATCCCCCCAGTCAACCGCCCAGGTGTTGATCGTGCCCGAAGGCGACCAGGACCCTGAGTAGTCCACCGTGACGGCCTCATTGACGCACGCCATTTGCTTGTCGAGGATCAGCAAGCCAACCGGATCCTTGAGAACACCGACGGACGTACCGCTCACACAGCAAAAGGCCTGTGGTGTCACGATGAAGCCTTCGTTGACGTGGAACAGGCCACCTTGCTCGGCCTCTTTGAGCTGGCCCTCCAGGACGCCCCCAAATGGTGCTGTTGCCATTCTACCTCACCAGGAATGTGGCTACGATCTCAGTGCCAAGCTGTCGCCGGTTTCGTTTCGTGACGGACTGGCAGATCGCATCCGTGGAGCGTGTCCATTCGTCGATCTTGCCGCGTGACCGGTAGTGTAGGCTGTCCAGTCGTGTGCCGTCGAATGCGAACCAATCCATTTGACACCGGCCAGCAATCTGCATACGCCACACGAGTAGTTGGTATGGGCTGCGCTTCTGCAAGCCGCTGGTTGCCTCACCGATGACGATGGGCGAAAGCGTGTCCTCGATGGGACAACTTACGATCTGGTCGTTGATTGCAAACAGGACCCCCCTCGGCATTATCTCACCCCCCGCGCGTTCTGTATGGCGCCTGACAAGTTGATCATCAGCCCCTCGACGATGGAATTGCCAAGACCGCTCACGTCGGCGCCTTCGAGCCCTGAGCCTTGGACCTGGATAGGTCCACCACGCCAGCTCACAGAAACATTCCCCCCCATACTGCCCATCGGTTGCGTGATGACTCGTTCTGGTCCAGCCTCACCGGCCATAAACAGAGTCGGGCGCGTCACGATGTCGTCACCACCGTGGGCCCGCATCGTAATCGGCAAGAACGGCAATCCTCTGCCACCGCCCCCCCCGACGCCCCTCAGTATGTTCCCGAACTGGATCATCCGCCGATTCGCGCGTGCGAGCGCCTGCGTGATGAGCTGGTCAAACTGTGCATTCGGCCCGTAGATGAGCCGCCAGGCTTCCATCACCTGTGGAGCAGCCAGGTCATTTGCACGAATGAGCGCCGCCAGGCTCTCGGCCATTGCCGTCTCACGCTCTGCCAACTGCGTCTTGAGGTTGTTCGTCTGCTCGATCTGTGCGGCAAGCGCATCGGCAATCTGTTGCCCGAACGCTTGCTTGGCTTCCATTGTCTCCTCGGCGGCCTGGTCCTTCTGTGCTGCGATTCGTTCTTGCCTGCTTTCCTCGATGGCCTCAAGCTGCAACTTCAGCGCGTCACCCAGTGCCGCGACCTGTTGGCGCATCGCCTGTTCCTGGAACCGCAACTGCAGCCGGAACATCGCCTCTGTCCGTTGTTCCTGGAGGCGGAAGTTCTCTTCCTGCGTCTCTTGCTCGATCCGATATTGTTCGTCAAGCCGCTCGATTGCCAACACGTCGCCCTCAGCAACCAAGAACCCGCGCGCGCTTTGGAATTGGCGCTCACCCTGGATCTGGTTCAGTTGGAAACGTCGTGTTGCGAACTCGCGTTCGAGCTGGTTCTGTTGGCGCAACCGTTCCCGGTTGTCAACCTCTCGCTGTTGCATCTCAGTGATTTGTCGCTCGAAGTTGGCGAATGCACGACTCCGACTTTTGAGCGCCGTCGAGTCGATCTTGGCGACATCCTTCTGGAAGTCCACTTGGATTTGTGCGAGCCGTGAGAACAGCTTGCCGGTTGCTGATGCCTGAGCCGCGTTGAACTGCTCATTGACTTTGGCGAGGGCCTCAGCGTTGCGCTCCAGCACCTGGTCAAAGCGTTGCGTAGATTGGAGAAGCGACTGAATCGCCCGGTCGTAGTTGGTCGCCTCGTCCGCTGTGGTGCTCATCGCACGACCCTGCTCTTCTAGGCGTGCGTTGAATGCTTCAGCAAACTGTTCCTGCCCTCCACCGGCAGCAAGTATTCCAATCTGTGCGAGAAACCCACCCCCAGGCACAATTTCCGGAACCGGTATGGCTCGAATTCCTTCGACGATTGCCGAGAGCGTAAGCATATTGTCGGCCATCTTGTTCGCCAGGAACGCGCCCCGTTCCATTAGTTCCAGCGTTTCATCGAATGGAATGATGGCCGCAACGAACGCCCGCTGTACGCGGTCGACCGATTCTGCAAGTGCCTCGTATTCGTCGGTGTTCTCGAAGATCGCCTGCACCTGCTTTTTGGCTGCCGCCGTGATCGCCCGAATAGCCCCCAGCATTATGAACCCCTGCGCTGCGAACGATAGGGCCGCGCCAGCGTATACCTTAACAGACGCCGCTGTCTGGGTGTTCTGTGTGGCAGCCTTCTTGCCAGCCGCCGTCAGGTTGTTTGTGGCCGTCGTCGTCTTTTGCAGATTCTTGTTCAGACTGTTGAGCGCCTGTGTAACCTTTTGCTGGCCCGCAACCTGAAACCTGAGCAAGATTCCTATGATGTCAAGTGGCATTTGGTATATTCCCCAAGGGTTTTGGCATTGCGGCGTGCTCGATCATCGCCTCTAACCGACAAGTAGCAACCATCAGCGCACGTTCTAGACGTGAGCAGTCATACCAGGTGTCGGGCCTATGATGGCCCCAGGCTTTCGCGGTTCTCAGTTCGTCATACAGTCCGCTCTTCGTCGTCGCTCCACTCGCTGGTAACTCTGGAAACGATCCCCCGCGCCACGTCGCGCGGAAAGGAACGCAAGGCGTCTTCCACCTCCGACGGTGTTAGCTCGGCCTTGTCACCGATGGCACGCTGAAATGCGTCGTGATCTGCGGCGTCAGCCAGAAGCTCGAAAGCGATGTAGTCTGTGCGTCTGTCGTCGGTCGATTCGACGCCGTGCTTTGCGAGCGCCTTCGGGAACTGCCAGCCTTCTGGCGGTTCTGAAACCCAGTCTGCCAAGACACCATCAGCAATCTCATACGCCCACTTCAGCACGCCATAATCGTAATCCAACGCCCTAGAGGCATAGACGCGCTGCTTCTGAATCGCGAGCCGTTCCTCGTCGTACTTGAGCCACCCTGGCGACCCGATCTCAGCAGCGTGATACTCTGTGTGTCCAGCCGCAGACTTTTGACCCACCGTTGGCAGAGGCGGATCCATAAACTGCGAGACCACCTGTGTCGTTGCGTAGGCCGGGACGGGACGGCAGCGAACTACCGTCCCGTCCCTCAGTGTTATCTCTGCCATCGTTTCTCTCCCTTTCTTGTGTTTATGCTCGCCTGATGAACTTGGCGATGAACGACGTGCCACCAACTGGCTCGCCGCCGACGTAGACCATATTCGTATCGTTCACGAACAGGGCGTCGAGACCAGCGTTGGCCGGTGTCTGACCCACCAAGGCAGTAGCCAGCCAGGTCGAACCACCGTCCTCAGAGCGGTACAGCGTCCCAATCGGACCGCCGTTGTCCCAGATCAGGTACCCGAAGTACCTGTGAGCAGCATCGAACCGCGTGCGGTTGATTGTGCCGACCGCCAGGTCAACCAGCTCTTCCCATTCCCCGCCACCGTCTACAGACCGGAATAGGCGTGTGTCGTTCGTTGTCACGAAGACATGCCCGTACCGGTTCACTGCGACGCTCAGGATGTTGATACCGATTCCAACTGGACTTCCGATAACGTCCCAGTCTTCGCCGTTGATCGTGCCGAGCACCACGCCAGCGTTGCCAACTGCATAACCCACGTTTTCATCAAAGAACACGATGTCGTTCAGGTTCTGTATGGTTTCAACGCCGTCCTCGAAGACGATCCACGATTCGCCCTGGTTGTCGCTGCGGTAGATACGCCCCTCGTCGAACGCGGCCCAGATTCTGCCCAGGCTGTCGCGCGTGAGCATATTGACACCACGGCCGCCGCCACCAGCATCGACGATCTGGACGTTAGTCCAGAGCAACCCCTCATCATCGCTGAAGGCGATCTCAGGGAATGTTGCCGCCATTGCGCCACCGGTCACGAGGACCCGATGCCCCTCTGCCGTGATGATCGTCAGGACAGATGTAGCATTTCGCCCGAGCACCAGGAACGGCGACGTCGGCGTTGCCGCCCAGAGCGCACCACCATTCTCTGTGAAGAGCACGGTATCACCGTAGATGCCCAGGTAGTCGGTATCCAGAACGGCATACCCAACTTCACCCAGGCCCGTAAACGCGTTGCACTCGTCAGCGCAGATCTCAGGCAGGAAGTGCATATCGTTCACGCCCTGAGTCGCTGCCAGACCTTGCCGTGAGCCGACCAGCTTCTTGACATACGCATAGTCCAGCACCGACAACTGGCCGGTGTTTTCTACCTGCTCGTCTGCGGATGGTTCCCGCAGCCCGACCTCTGGTATCTGACTCGTGGTGAAGATTGCCCGGAAGACGGCCAGCCCGTACAAGTAAGCCGACAACACGAACCTGTCACCACGACAGCCCCAGTTCACGCGGTAGTCTCCTGGACAGTTCGTCTCCAGGATGAAATTGTGGACGCTGTTCATCACGGCGTTCAGATCGAGTGTCGATATTGCGACCTCGCCCGTCGTGATGGTTCGTGCCACAAACTTTCCATACTGCCCAGCCGGGCAGTAGTTGATGTTCACGCTTGGCCGCCCCGGATTCCACGGACCGATCCCGACGCAGGTCAAAAACTCCAGCGTCTTCGTCGGATCCTCCTGGATCCAGAGGGCGGTTTGTTTCTTCAAATCAGCCATTACTGTTCCCCCTATGTCGCGCTGGCTCCTGCGAGCGGCGACAGTCGTTTGACCACGCTCCAGGCGAACACTGCCCCGTAGTCCGTGGTTCCAAAGGCGCTCATTGCAAGCGCCACGTCGATACTGTTGATGTCCTGTCGTTCCCGGTCACGATCCCAGCGCCTGCGCAGTTGGTTACAGTCGCACGGAGCCTCGGGGAGATAGGTATTCGCCAATGAGACAATAGCCTGCTCGATTGACGATCTCATCCTTCCATTGGTTTGCAGGTCCAACCCTGCTCGATACCAGACCCGCATAGCGTCCGGTATTCGGTTCTGAACTAGCGACGCCGATGTGAACGCGCCGGCCGAGAAGCTGGCGGGCGGCGTTCGCACGATGCTGTTACGGTCGTCTGCGGATGTAATGCACGCAGTTTGACAGGTCTCTGAGCACGGTGCTGTACCAGCACAGGCATTCGTGCCACCCTTGAACACGATCTGAGCCTGTTGCTCTGGGTCATTGAACACCCTGAGCACGTCCACGTTCACCACGAGGTTGCCGACTGCAATCGTGATGTCAATCGGGTCGCAGTTGGCATACCACAGGTCGGGATTGATGAAGTAGCACAGGTTCCCTGTCAGCACGACGTTGCCTGTCGCCGCGTCCAGATTCCTCGTCAGATTCCTGATGCGCCAGCGCGGATCTGTTTCATCCGCAAAGAACACTTCGATTTCATTGATCGATGCACCCGCCGCCAGAATGTCCGCAGCCAAAACGGTGACGGTTGCCACCCCCGCAGCATAACCGACCACGTTGGCCGCGTCTATCTCATCGGTCTCACGCCGACCGCCTTCGATGAAGTAGCCATGATCGAGTGCGACAGGCGGGTATGCCCATTGCGCCCCCCGTCTCGGACGCGGCCAAGCGTGCTCCTCGCCCGTGATCCACACCGGCGCGGGCCAGAAGCTCAGCGTATCGTGAATCTGGTCCTCTGCTATCCGGATGGCAAAGGCCACGTCGTCGCGGGCCAGCAATCGACCGGGGATCCCCATCCAAGCCTCTTGACACCAGACCTCATTGCAGCTCGATATTGCGGGATCCGCAGGATCAAACCCCTGATTGAACGCACACGGATTCAGGCCCATTATCTCGGACCACCGATCGATACTCAGCAGCGTTGTTTCATCAGACACGGCCATAGTTCTTTACTCCGCCATACTGCGCCAGATTACGCGGCCACCACCACTCAACAGCACCGCCGCCCCGCTCAACGCAAACGGCAGCAACAACCACCACGCCCATAGGGCCAGAGGCGTCACGAACAGCCCAACCCACAGAGATAGACACCAGAAACAGGTGAACAGCTTGCCGCCGAATGTCATCGGCTTGCCGTTCTCGTTCACCATATACACACCCGCCCATTCTCGCAACCGCAAGCACAGATCCCACGGTCCATAATCGTAGAACAGCAGCGCCGTGATGCGCCAGGTTGCCAAGAGGGCGATGGCGAGCGTTGTCAGTTCCATCACAAGTACCCCATTTCCTTCATCCTGGTGATCCTTTCCAGATGCGTGATAACTGTACTGCGATTCTTGCCCTCTCTCTCGATCATCAGCATCATCTCAGCCTGCCCCGGTGTCAGGGATAGATCGCGCAATGCACGGACACTCAAACCTGCCACGTTCGGCAAGGCCTGCGCTGGAGGCGTTGCGGGTTGCGTATCTTCCATCACCTGCGGATTGAATGCCGTTGCCGTCTGCTTTGCCGCGGACTCGATCTTCGCCGGTGGCTGTACTGCTTTTGGCCGAGGCAATAGCTTGAAATCGCGTCCTTGTCGGAGGCTGATGATACCATTCACGTCGCGCGGATCGACGCCTGGTTTGCCGTTCGCGTCCTCGAGCAATGAACCAATACCAGGCACGTTGTATCGAACCCTGGTAACGGATCCCATCACCCAGAAGCTAGCCGCCTTCTTGCCCATATATGCCACCGCCGCTCGATCTGGCCCCAATGCCAACGGCTCGGACCGCCTTGTGTTTCTTCCCGCCGCCGTCGATGCAACTGATTTACCGCAACATCCCACAGGCCACCTCCCATTGTATGATTCTTGGTGTAGATCTCTCATCCGCTGGTGTGCTTCCTGCCAGCGTTTAGTGTCTGATTTCAGATTCGCCAATCGTCCACCCGGGTGACGGCGGTAGTAATACAGCGGTTCAGGCACCCGCACCCCACAGACGCCGATTTCCCCGAGCGCGATCCAATACTCCCAATCTTCCAGACCAGCTTGCATATCGGAACGCCAGCCGCCGACCTTCTCCCAATCCTCTTTGAGATGAAGACAGCCGACGGTCATAAACGTGCCCTGCAGCAGCGTCTTGAAATCGTAGCCGGGCGCGATGTAGACACGGCTGTAGTTGTCCCCGAACATCACGACGTCACTGTAGATGATTCTCGCCTCACCTCTTCGCTGGCTTGCCTCCAGGAACACCTCAACGGTATTCTCTGTGATCTTGTCATCGGCGTCGACCGGCAAGAGCAAGATGCCCTTTGCCGCCTCGGCTGCTGTGTTGCGCGCTGCCGAGACGCCAGTCTCCTTGTTCTCTAGCCAGGTGATGTTGTGCCACTTGGCCTTGAGCGCACTCAGGTCAGCCGTGGAGTGATCATTGCAAACGATCATCTCCCAGACGTCTACCGTCTGGCCCTGGACGCTGGCGATTGTCTCATCCAACCACTTGACGCGATTGGCGTTCGTTGCCTTGACGGGCGTTATGATGGAAACGGTTGGTTTCATCTCACATTCTCGCAGTTCTTGCAGGTGTTGCAATTGTAATCATTCGCCCGCCCACATTGCCTGCATTCCCACAGCATCTCTGCTCGTATCTCCTGCAACTTTGTGAGAGCCAGCGCCGCGCGCTCGCACTCCTTACGGAACTTCCTAATACTGGTCCGGTCAATTACAACCTTGATTGTCACATTGTTCGGCATGTCACTCTCCTCGTTTCTTGGCGGCCCTGGTGTCGGCATACTCGGCCGCGGAACTGTACCAGATAGTGGCGGGGGATTGTAACCCTTGGGTCTCGCTTTTCTACGAAACATCTCATCCCCCCGCACAATCGCACTGACAGCCGCAAGAGCAGGCGTCCTCTTGGCAGAAGCGCGCCTTGTAATCGGACACCATATTCCTGATGGTCCGCTCGATGGGCGTATCTGGCACCCAGCCTATGAGCGATTCGAGCCGTTTCGTATCAGCCGCTCGCCTCGGGTAGCCGTTGGGTTTGCTGGTGTCAAAAACGAGTGCGGGCTCTTTGCCACAAACGTGACAGATTAGAACGGCCAAGTCCCAGATAGCTACCTCTGTCACATGCCCGATGTTGACCGGGTCAGCGTCGTGAGCCTCTGGTGTTTCAGCGAGCATCACGAGCGCCTTGGCGATGTCCCGCGCATCCACGAACGCGCGCGTCTGCATACCCGTGCCCCAGATCTCCAGCGGGTCTTCGCCTTCCATCACCCGACGAATGAGCGCCGGTGCGACGTGGCTGGTTTCCTCGTCATAGTAGTCCCGTGGCCCGAAGGCGTTGAAAAACCGCACGATGAGAGTCGGCACGCTGTACTCGTGATACAGGTACTTCGCCTGCTGTTCGCCAACCCATTTCGCTACGCCATACCCGAAGTTCGTCGGCTCAGGATCACAAACGGTGCCACACCATTCTGGTGTAGGGATTGGCGCATCAGGCGGGTAGATGCAAGCGGTGCTCACGAAAACGTACAGCTTCGGCTTGCACCGCCTGATAGCTTCCGTCATATTCCAGTTGATCCTGAGATTCGTTTGCATCATCTCAAGCTGGTGCGTGCGGTTGTACTGGATGCCCGCCACCTTCGCCGCCAAGTGAAACACGATGCTACCTTCCCGGATCGCTGGCGGCACGAACTCCAGGTTCGTCGTTCTGATGGCTGCGCCGTTCAAGCGTGGCTCAAGAATGTTTTCCATCGAGCCCCGGCTGAAATTGTCTAGGATGGTCAACTGTTCAACCCCCTTCGCCATCAGCGCATCCACGAGGTGCGAGCCGATGAAGCCCGCGCCCCCCGTTACCGTTACCTTCTCCTTTGCCCAGTCCACTGCTAGTCTCCCTTCTAGGTTTTGATCTGGTCAGCCAGTGCTTCCAGCGAATACACAACCTCAACACTTGGTCGAGCCAATCGCGTTTGTATCTCAACATCCTGGCGTCTTTGGTAGTCCGGATGAACGCCGACGAAGATGGGCTTTTCCGTCATTGACCACGCGCCCAGCTCATAGAGCACAATCGGGCATATCGTCTCGCAGGGGAACCAGAACAGAATTGATCTCACTCTTCGCAGCATCTGGTGCTCCCAAGTGATCTGAGCCAATGCAGCATTGGGATCATGAATAGGAAAGTCTGCACGCCGTGGATTGAGTAATATCAAATCAGTGTTGCGCAGCAGTTCTCTCATCTCTTGCTGCCAATCAGGGCAGTTGGTGATCCCTCCAGCCAAGAAAACGCTCTTGTATCCAAGTATACCGTTGAACTCTTCAGGCGATTCTATGTAGTACATGTTTTACTCTCCTTTAGTCTCGACGATACCATTCTGGAAAGAATTGCCCCACTACCCAGACGATGCCGGCAACTGTTGCAGCGCTAGCAAAGACAAGAATAGGAGGACCAAGAACACGAACAAGAAACGGAAGGGTATCCATTATCCAAGCTCCTGGCTAGCATATGACTCTTGTTCATACTGCTCTGTTGCTTCTACATAACGCATCTTGTTTCAGTCTCCTTTCACGAATAGTGCATCGGCCCACGTTTTTGTCGGCTTGTCCTCAGACCCTCTGCCACTGAAGAACCGATGGAACCCATACCCATACCCCTCCAGGTATTGCCTCACATCTGCGAACTGTGGGCACTTCTGGTAGAGGTCCATAAAGAATATCTCAGTGTGAATGACGTGTATCGCTTGCCGCTCGAGTAACCCGGCAGCGCCCTTGAATGCGTCTAGCTCACCGCCCTGAATGTCTATGTACAGCAGGTCAATCGTTTCAATGTCGTGCCGTTCACAGAACCCGTCCAGGGTTACCGTTTGCACCTTGATGATCTTAACCACTCGCTTGGTCTCATGATAGTGTTTTGACTTCGTGTTCCGCTTTAGTAGAGAGCTTTGCCCTGGATAGAATGTGACGTGAAAGTCCATCAAGCCTTCTGTCTTAAACACAGCTTTGTTGACCAGATGGATGCGCGGATTGGATCCCCAGCGCTCTCGCAGGTATACGAGGGCGTCCTTTCTTGCCTCAAAACTCCATATGTTTGCCAGCGGCCAGAAGCGTGTCATTCCACGCATCTCTGTACCGCGATTCGCACCAACCTGAAAGAGCGTCGGCCTCTTCTTCTTGATAAGCGGCCTTATTGCCTGCCAACGTTTGTTCATTGCTTGAACTCCTTCACCCAGCGCACGGCGTCTGGTTCTGGCTCTCCACGATGTAGATAGTTCAGGAACTTGAGTGCTGGCTTCTTTGTGCCCAGTAGGTTATGCTCGGTATAGCCATACAGGCGTTTGTTCCCGCGCTGTTCTATTTGCCACGGTGTTTCTCCTGGCATTAGAACCGACTTGAGCAACCCGGCCTTCCAGAATGCGGGCTGTAACGACACTACGTATTTCTCCCTCGGGTTAATGCGACCAAGGTCTTTGTCATAGGACCAGGGCAATGTCGGTGGAGGTACTGGTTCCACTCTCACAAACCCGACCCCATTACGTTCAATAGCCTCTGCCGCCTTTTGCATCAATCTCCTGTCCACAGATTGCAAGATGTAATCACTCAGCAGTAGCAAAAACGGCGGCTGGTTCGGTTGTAGATATTCCATCATCTGCGTTGCCCAAGGCTTGTCACTAATCAGCGTGATGACGGGGTACGGGCAATCCGGCCACGCCAACACAAAATGCTTCCAGAATATCGGCACGAGCCACGCCTGTTTACGCCAGACCGGGACGAGTACGTTTATAGCCAAGTGCTTCCATCGCCTTTCCATTGTATTGCCAGAATAGATCCTCTGTAACTGGCGGCATTTCCTTCTTCCAACTGTCAACGGTGCCAATCCGAAAGAACTCAGGGTATGCCCGGTGCAGCTCCGCGAATGACGGCAGCGTGTTGCCGCTGCTGATTGGCACATCAATACCCAGCTCACCCAGCGTCCGGATAACAACCGCCCGAGGGTCCGTGAGCATTTCCTCATACCGCACCAATGGCGCTTTGCCAATCCAGCTCAGGACGTGTTTCTGCCAAGTCCGTGATCGGATGCCACGCTCTAGCTTGTGGTTCTTGCGGCCGTGTACTTTTTTCAGATACGGAGACCAGGACGTCATTGATGCGCGCCCGTCACGCGCGATGTAGACCGCCGGCGCCCTGAATGGCAGATCCTCATATCGCTGGTGTATCTTTGTGAAGTAGACCGCCCTGGTGTCCTTTAGCTCCTCGATACGCTCAGATGGAACAGGGAGCGCCCGGTGCCCGATCATCCCACCAACGCCCCGAGCCACGAAATCTTGGTCCCGGTGCCACGAGTACGTCGGGATTCCTGCGTAATGGAACAGCAGCATCCTGAACAACGTGTTGCCACTTCTCGGGAACGATGCCAGCCAGATCACCATGCGACTAAGTGACACCCCCTCTTTTTTACCACGAGCGCCTGGTACAGACTCCCTTCATAGTCCAGGCCGCACACCTGATAGTGATGCGCCTTGAGGAACGCTTCCAGCTCTGACACTTGGTGCCCGAAGTATGTTTCCATCATCCAATGAGGCTCAATCACCAACGTCGGATGGTACCGATCTATGAGGGCTTCAGCGCCCATCAGGATGTCGAGCTCGGCCCCTTCTGTGTCGATCTTGATCATATGCACAGGGAGTTCCCCAAGCGCAACATCGAGAGGCAGCGCCAGCACGTCGCCCTTCCCTTTCTGAAACATATCCCAGCGCACGCCTTTTTTCAACGTGCCCCTGCAAGTGTTGGAAAAGAGGGCGTAAGCGGAGAGCATCACATTGTCCAATCCCGTTACGTTCCGGTGTAGGATGTAAAAGTATTCCATCGTTGGCTCAAACGCCATCACTTGCTTTACAATCGGCGCGGCCAGCAACGTATACCACCCGTGATAAGCCCCGATGTCCACGAACGTCATATCTGAATGTAGACGCGCCCGGATGAACTCCGTGACCCTTGGCTCCAGGTCTTTCATCGAAGCCCCTCCAACATCTCAAACAGATCTGGCACCCGATGTGCCCAGGTGTGGCGTGCAAGTGTCATCACTTTGCCACGCGCGCCGATCTGTTCCCGTTCCCCGTCGTGCCTCAGATAGTAGCGTGCCTTCTTGAGCATCTCAGGGATTGTCTTCCACACAATGCAGGTCTTTCTATCCACATAGCCGTGCTCTTCCATCCCCTCGAACCGTTGCACGAGTGCCGGACAACCGGTGGCACAGATGTTGTATAGCCTGTCAGAAGTATAGCCCCAGAGATTGG
>SDBU01000563.1_pt1 | contig 51803 bp, 42 predicted proteins | sample 2277071 | NCBI WGS metagenome assembly SDBU01 (sample SAMN10397929, study PRJNA504765) | marine sediment metagenome | isolation source: marine sediment core GS08_GC12, 126 cmbsf | place: Arctic Ocean: Gakkel Ridge, Loki's castle | collected 2008
CCAAAGGGGTCCGTATCGGTCGCATGCAGGCAGACGAGCTGCAGGCGCTGGACGAGCTCCTGGCCTCGGCGTTCCCACAATGGCGCCGGGGAATCGTCTCCGCACTCAAGCGGTGCCCCCCAGCGCCTGTAATTGTGGCCGCGCGTGGGAAGCGAATCCTGGGCTTCTCGGGTCCGTTCGGTGTCCAGGACTCGAGCAGGGGCAATTTCTACGCACTCGGCGTCGCACCACCGGAGCGGGGGCGTGGTCTTGGGGGAGTCCTCTTTAACACGATGTGCGCGGAGCTCAGGGCAAAGGGCGCGCGCTTCGTGGTGCTGACCACGGGCCTCGCGAATCCGGCTCAAGAGATTTACGTCCGGGCAGGCTTCCGCACGCAATTCGTCGTGGATTACGGGATGCAAAAGGAGCTTGGAACATATGCCTCTCGCGCCCGGACCCGGAGGTGAGGCAAGCATATGACACGCCCGGAATTCGGCTGTGTAATGATGGAGGCGAGACAAAGGGCCAAGCGTCTTGAGCTTCGCGGGAAGGGAATCGTAGAGATACTTGAGAAGGGCGGAGGACTCGTCTGGCGGTCGCTCGCCCCTTCTGAATCTGGATGGGGGAGGCCCGAAGTGATTGAGACGAAAGGGAATGGACTATGAAGAAGATGCGCGTTGGTGTTCTGGGAGTCGGGAGGTTCGGCCGTCTCCACATCAATGTGTTGCAGCAGCTCCCCAAGTGCGAGGTTGTCGCCGTGGCCGACATCGACGAGCGTCTCCTCAAGGAAGTGTCAGAGAAATGGCACATACGGAAGGCCTATTCCGACGCAGCGGAGATGATTTACGATGAGGAGTTGAACATCATTGACATCGTAAGCGATGAAGACACGCACGGCAGATTCGTGGTCGAGTCGCTCGAGCATAAGAAGCACGTCTTCGTTGAGAAGCCGCTTGCCACCAGCTACGCGGAAGCCCAGCGCATACAGGATGTTGCGCGCCGTGATACCTATCAGGTCATGGTCGGCAACATAAGCAGATTCAGCCAGCCGTACGTGGTAATGAAGCGCACCCTCTCTTCAGGGAAACTTGGCAAGCTGGGGATGATACAGACGAAGCGTCATTTCAGCAGAGCCTGGTTCGGTCACTTCGGAAAACGCGTCCATCCGGTGTATGAATCCGGCATTCACGATATCGACCTCATTCTCTGGTATGCGGAAACTGAATGCCGCAAGGTCTATGCAGTCGAACGAAACATGAGTGGATATGCCTATCCCGACCTCTTTGCCGCCACCCTGACGTTTGCAGATGGGCTGGTGGCGACATTGAACTCCGCCTGGCTCGTGCCTGATGGGGGACCGCAGAATCTTGTGGAAACCCTCGAACTCGACGGTACCATCGATGCCGATATTGAGCTTACAGGCGACAAAGGCACTGCACGGTATCGGATGGCGCACTCGGGACTGTCCGTGTGGACGGACAAGGGAGTGCAGTATCCGGAACTCACCCTCTGGCCGACAGAGCACGATTCGATAGGAGGCGCCATCCGTGCAGAGCTCGCGCACTTTCTGAACCAGGTCGAAAAGGGGCAGGAATCAACCATTGCCCCCCTTTCCGATTCCGTGTACGCTCTGAAGATTGCAGAGGCTGTCGTGCAGTCTGCAAAGGAGGGAAGGGCCATCACACTCTGAGGAGAAACGTCACAAGCGGGCCTCTGTTCGAGGCCCCGTGGAAATCGAGATGGTCGTAAGGGTAAGAGAGGAATCGCGTGAGAATGCTTGACCATATCTACCTCGTCGCAAGTGGCAAAGGCGGCTTTGATTGGACGCACCCGTCGGACTGCAACGTCTATCTGGTTGACGGTGGCGAAGAATGCGCTCTGATTGATTCGGGTGCAGGAGAGTCTGTTGACGAGATCGTGGAGACCATCCGGAGACTTGGATTCTCCACGGGTCAGGTGAAGTATATCTTCCTCACGCACCTCCACGCTGACCACGCGGGTGGCGCCTTCGCACTGCGCCAAGCGACCGGGGGAAAAGTTGTAGTGCACGGCGAGGGGGCCAGGGTTCTCGAAGAGGGAGATGAACAGGCAATGGACCTCGATAAGGCGCGCGCAGCCGGCTTCTATCCGAAAGACTACAGGTTCAGGCCGTGCCAGGCCGACGTGCGACTGGGCGACGGAGACGTCTTTCGCGTGGGGACGCTCACGGTGCGGGCGATGATTTCCCCCGGACATTCCTGGTTCGACACGTTCTACTTCGTGGAAACACAGGACACCCACACCTCTCTCTTTACCGGAGACGCGGTCTTCTTCGGCGGCAGAATATCGATGCTCAATACGCATGATTTCAATCTCCAGGCGCTGGCGCACTCCCTGGCAAGGCTGAAAGATGAGAAGGCGGACAGTCTCTTCCCCGGCCACCTGCAGCCGGCGTTGTGCAATGCTCAGTCCCACATAGAAGCGGCGCTGAGATACTTTGACAATCTCCAGGTGCCTCCCAACATATTGTAAAGGAGCGTGCCCAAAATGACCGGAAAAAGGGATAGAGACCTCCTCAGCGCCGCCCTACCCGAAGAGACCGAAGAGCTCCTGTGCGACCTCATCGCCCTGGAGAGCCATGAGGAAGCAAAGGGTCGGGAGAAGCAGGTTACGTCCTACATCAGAGACTACTTTAAGAAACAGCGCATACCTGTGGAACTTGTGCCCGTGGTCGGAGAGCGCTGCAACCTCGTTGCGCGACTCGAAGGGGATAAGGGCCGTCCGGTCCTTCTTCTCAACGGACATACCGATACCGTGCCGCCCTACGATATGAACGATCCGTTCATCCCCAAGATTGAGGGAGACAAGATATACGGTAGAGGCAGTGCTGACATGAAGGGTGCGTTGGCAGCAATGATGAGCACACTCGCCAGCATAAGAAGAAGCGGCGCACGTCTGCAAGGTGACGTCGTCTTCGTGGCCACTATCGGGGAGGAAGAGTACAGCCCGGGGGCATTGCATCTGGTCGAAAGCGGCCTCCACGCCGACTACGCCATCGTGGGGGAGAATACCGAGCTCAAGATAGGAACGGCACACAAGGGAGTACTGTGGGGTGAAGCTGTTTTCGAAGGACGCTCCGTCCACGGCAGCGTACCCGACAAGGGGGTCAATGCCATCTACCAGGCGACGAGATGGATAGAGAAGATCAGAACTGAATACGTACCGTCGCTCCAGCGGAAACGCCATCCACTACTTGGAAGCCCCACCATAAACATCGGCGTAATCAGCGGCGGCACAAGGCCGGTGATTGTGCCTGACCGCTGCAGTGTCAAATTCGAGCGTCGCATGATTCCGGGAGAGAGCAAAGATACCGTAATAGGCGAATTGCAGAACACGGTCGAGGAGCTGTCTCGTGGAGATCCGGAACTCAAGGGCCACGTGAGAGAGATGCCCGTCTTTCGGGGTGTTCCCCATCCTCCGCTGGAATCAGATCCGCAAAGCCCCCTGGTGGCGGCGCTCATGGCCGCCTACCAAGAGGAATGCGGGGAAGGAACTGCCCCCTGTGGCCTCACGTACTGGACAGACGGTGCCCTCCTGTCTATGATTCCCGGCATTCATGTCGTCGTGTGCGGGCCCGGGAGTGTAGAGCAGGCGCATTCCAATGACGAGTGGATTTCAAGGCACGAGCTTCACGCCGCACACCGCATCTACGTGCGCGCCGCGGCACAGCTCTGCCTGCACAACGAATAGGGAATAATCGTATGCACGCGACATCGCTCAGATGTGTCTTTTGCGGAGCTGAATACGAGCTTGGACTCGTCTATTTCTGCAAGAGGTGCGGAGGTACCCTTGATGTGAGCTACGCCTACGGCGATGTATCCTTTTCTGCCTTACTCGAAAGCAAAGAACGGGGCATTTGGAAGTACAGAGACCTGCTGCCGATAGAGGGGAGCACCGAGCCGGTCACCATGGGAGAGGGAAGCACACCACTGCTGGCGGCGAAGCAGCTTGGGGAACTGTTCGGTCAGGACTCACTCTACCTCAAGAATGAGACCATCAATCCCACGCTCTCCTTCAAGGACCGTCCTCTTTCAGTTGCGCTCACCAGGGCCCGGGAGCTCAAAATCGAGAGAATCATATTGGCCTCCACCGGTAACACTGGTGTGTCGGCGAGCGCCTATGCGGCGCGGGCACGCATCCCCTGCTCCGTGTACGTTCCCGAAGGAACACCGCGTGAGAAGACCGCTCTCATAAGACTCTACGGAGCTCGGATACAGGAAATACCGGGGAGTTTCAGCGACGCCTATGAGAGGGCGCGGCAGGATTCATTCGAAGAGGGAAGTTTCAATGTCACGTCAACTTTTCTCAACCCCTACGCCTGCGAGGGTGACAAGACCATCGCCTACGAACTATACGAAGCTCTGGGAGAAGTGCCCGACTGGATCGTGGTACCCGTCGGCGCCGGGCCGCTGCTTGTGTACTGTTACAAGGGTTTCAGAGAGCTCTTCTCGGCAGGGTTCACGGACAAACTGCCGCGCATGGTTGCCGCCCAAGCGGGGAACTGCGCCCCGATTGCGCGAGCCTATGAATTGAATCTGCCCGAAGTGGAGCCCTGGGGTGAACCCCGCACGATCGCGACCGGCGTTGCAGACCCCTTGACAACCTACCCTCGCGACGGGACGCGAACCTTGAGAGTTGTAAGGGAATCCCAAGGATGTGCCCTGAGCATAAGAGAGGAGGACATATCCAGGTATGTCCTCCTCTTGGCAAGAAGCGAGGCCATCTGCGCCGAGCCCGCCGCCGCACTTTCCGTCGCAGCAGTTCAAAAAATGAAGGAGGAGCAGCTTCTGAAGCCGCATGAATGTGTGGTCGCAATCGTCACCGGTCACGGACTGAAAGAGCCGGAATCTACCAGGTCCCATCAGTAAAATCAGGCAATATCTCAGGTCGTATGGTGATACGCAAGCTGGAAGCGCAGTGTCAGAGTGGAGAGATACAGCCAGTCGTCGGTCATAATTACAATCGTGAGGAAGAGAAGGAAGGGAAAAACCATGGCAGGAGTAAAATGCGCACCTCCCGGAGTAATCCTTGGTAGTGTGGTAGGGATAGTAATGTGGGGTGCTGTGGCGGTCGCTGAAGCCCCGCCGGTGAATCCCTACAAGGGTCGCCAGGAGCGCGAAGAGGTCTTCGAGTTTGCGCGGAAGCCCAAGGTCGAGAAGCAGGGCGATAGGTACGTCATCACCTTCGCCTCCAAGGGCAAGTGCGATGCAACGATTGCCGTTCTGGATACAGACGGGAAGATAATCCGCCACCTCGCCTCCGGCATCCTCGGTCCGAGGTGCCCTGCACCATTCGTTCCGGGCCTCGCGCAGTCACTCGTCTGGGACGGCCTCGACGATTCCGGCCGGCCCGCGCCAGCCGGCTGCCGCGTTCGGGTGAGCCTGGGATTGGGGGCCCAGTTTGAGCGCTACGTCTATGCTGCCCCGCAGGGCGTGGCCAGCCGCGGCCCGGTTGGAATTGCCATGGACAGCAACGGGACGCTCTATGTCATGGAGACCGCGACGGCGGAAGGGCGCGCCATGAACATCGTCCAGCTCAAGGCATTTGACCGGGAGGGCAACTATCTCCGCACGGTCATCCCCTTTCGCGCGGACCGACCTGAGGAGAAGGTGTCCGCGGTGGACTTCCTTGATACGCCCGACGGCCGACGCATCCCACTCAGCGCACCGAGTGGTTTCCGGCCCTTCGCGGGGTTCCTTCTGGGGATGTCGCGCATGCCCCGACACATCCCGGTCATTACCAAGGATGGCCGCTTCATTTACGTTTGCGGCCGCGCCTTCGAAGACCCTGGAGGGAACAAAGCGCGGCGGCTGCTTTCCGTGTATACGGACGGCCGCGCACCTCGGGACCAGTTCTACGGACCCGTGCTTCCGGAAGGGACCCTGGGCTCAACGTTCCTGGCGCTTTCCCCCGATGAGCAATACGTTTACGTGACCTGCGCCAAAGTCCACGACAAGGGCCCCGCCCAGGTCGTCTACCGGGTGCAGTGGGGCCAGAAGAACCTGCTGAAACCGTTCATCGGTGTCGAATTCGAGCCTGGCGCGGATAACGGACACTTTAATGACCCGCGGGGTCTGGCGACTGATGCCGCCGGGCGGCTGTACATCTGTGACTATGGAAACGACCGGATCCAGGTTTTCTCCGCGACCGGTGAGCATCTGAAGACACTGCCGGTGAAGGGGCCTGAGCAGGTGCTCGTGCACCCCAAGACCGGCGCATTGTACGTGTTGAGCGTCCGGGACCACCATAAGACAGCCACCTACGCGGAGCTCCGCTGGGAAGTTTACGGCAACAAGTCGATTCTGAAGTTCGGGTCCATCGAGGACTGGCGCGAGGTAGCGCGCATCGACCTGCCCAAGCGCGAGAGGCACTTTCACGACTGTGGCCCTGTGCTGTGCCTGGACGCCTCGCGCTCCCAGCCGGTAATCTGGGCGGCGAACGTGGGGCGGCAGGAGCCCGGGGATTTCCTCTGGAAGATTGTTGACCAAGGAGAGCGCCTGGAGCGCGTCGAGCACCGCGTTCGACGGTATGACCGGTGGCAGATTAAGATTCGCCCGTGTCTTGCGGTGGACTGCCGGACAGACGAACTCTACGTAATCGGCGGCGGTGTCGAGACACCGGTCCGCATCGACGGTCAAACGGGAAAGGCTACCCCGCTGACACTCGAAGGAGAGGCCGGTCGCAAAGCGCTCGATATGGTGGGTGCCATTGCCCTGGGGCCTGAGGGGATGCTTTACCTTAGAAGCGCCAAGATGCTGCCCAAGCGCGAGCGGCTCTGGATGATTCGGCGTTTCGACCGCCAGGGCCGTCTGGTGCCTTTCCAGGAAGCTGGCGAGTTCATCGAGACCGGCGGCAAGAAACAAACCACCCCCTGGAACGAGTTGCCCTGCTCCTTTGCCGTCGATGCAAAGGGGAAAATCTATGTGATAGGTCGGTTCTCCCGCGAGGTCGAAAAGTGCCACCTGGACCTCTACAGCGCGGAAGGCAAATTGCTCAGAAAGGGTCTGGTGGAATTGACTGCCTCACCCGGATGCGTCAGGGTGGATGGCGCCGGGCGATTGTATGTAGCTGATACGATACGGCCCAGGGCCAGCGCCTTTCCGTCCTTCTATCCGAACGACCCGCGCAAGCATCTGTATAGATGGTACGGTACGCTGTTTCGCTTCCAGTCGGAAGGAGGGAGCGTCCTTGAGGCAGGTCAACTGGGTACGGAGTATCTGGCCCGCTACGACCGACCGGCGGAGGTCTGGGGGGCGCTCTGGGGGTTCTACGGCATATCGCCCATGCCGCAGCAGGCGGGATGTCAGTGCGTCACGGCTGACTTTGACACGGATGACTGGGGCCGCTGCTGGGTGCCGGACGTGCCGGGGAACTGTGTGGCGGTGCTGGATGCAGCAGGCAATGTCCTGATGCGCTTCGGGTCATACGGGAACTGGGACGCCAGGGGAGCGGGCAGCACAGTGCCCGACCCGCCCATCCCGCTTTGGCACCCGGACCGCGTGGCAGTCTCAGACAGCCATGCCTATGTCCTGGATAGCTACAACCGACGGGTAGTCCAGGTGAATCTGGTCTACGCGGCGACCGCCGAGGTACCGGTCCCGTAGGTCATCAGAAGGGAGGAGAGAAGACTTGTTCAACTTCGCGCGTGTGCGGTTCTCGAAGGACAAGCATTCCAGGCTGAGCTTATATTGGAAGGGGATACGGAAGCCGCTGGGCTACGCCTACTTCCCGGTGTGGGTGAACGGTGAGCTGCTGAAGGTTCCGGTCAGGTGTGTCGGGCGCAAGGACGCCGGGTGGACAGCCTCGGGCGAACTCAAGACGGAGACGGGAAGCTGGCACGTGGAAGACGTCTTGACCCCGCGCGGGAACACACTGGTCATCGACCGGCGGTGGCGCTACCGGGGGAAGCATCTCGGGGGCGTGCGTCTGGGCATGGACCTGGCCGTCCCGTTCCGCAAGCTTGACTACTGGGCTATCCCCTACATCTCGATGAACGGGAACCCGGGCTCGAAGACCGTGCCCACGGGCCTTGCCCGGGACGGGAAGCCCTGGGTCTTCCGCGAGGAGCGGACCACGGCGCCGGGACTCATGACGCTGGAGGCGGACGGCCTCGTGGCGGGCTCCTACACCGAGCCGGGCCGCTCCGAGAGGACGCTCTCGGCCTGCTCTATCCTGCCTGAGAAGAACGGATATACGCTCCGTACCTTCTTCCCTTTTCGGGAGGCCCCCTACACCTTCCTCGGCGCCGCGTTTCCGGGGAACGCACGCGTCCCGTCTCAGGGTCTCTACGTCGGCGGGAGCGGTTTTGCTAACGACTTTGTGGTAGAGGGCAGTGCCCAGTTCCGCAGGAGGTTCTTCGTGGTGTTGGACAGGGCGGAGGAACTATGCCACGGTTATGTGCACGTGTGGGAGTCGGCCTGGCGCAACCTGGGAGAAGCCATCGCGCCAGGGGTGCAATTGACAAAGACGGAGAAGCTGCTCTGGAAATCGATTGATTACCATTGGGTTGAGAAGGGGAAGGTGTGCGGGTTTGCCGTCCGCGTGGACTGCGACGGCAATCCCTTCGGCGGCTTCTCGCCGTTCATCGAGGTCGGCTGGTGCGGGCCTACGATGTTGCTGGCCTGGCTGGCCATCCGCAGGGCAATCCGGGCCCGCCGGTCGTATCTGGCCGAAAGGGCAATCCAGGCGGCAAGCTTCTTCGTCGAGAATGCCGGGAGGGGCAGCGGCGCCTTCTTAACACATTTTAATCTCAAGACCATGCAATGGATGGAGCGCCACGTGAACGCGGTGCAGATGGGCGGCGCTGCCTACTGGCTCCTGAAGTGCGTGGAGCTTCTCCGGGGCACGAAGCTCCTTGCTCGCCGCATCAACGTTGACAGGTGGGCCAATTTTGCCCTCGGGTTTTGTGATCTCGCCGTGCGCACCCAGCGCCGCGATGGCGCCTTCGGGGCCCACTGGACGCTGGAGGGTGACCTCGTCGGCTTCGAGCGCACTATGGGTGTACACGCAGCGCGCGCGGTGCTTGAGGCTTACCACCACACCGGAGAGAAGAGGTACCTGCGCGCAGCAGAGCGTGGCGCCGCGTTCTACATCAAGACCTGCGTTGACAGGGAAACGGGCTACGGGGACTGCACGGACCTCCTCAGCACCACTACGGAGAACGACGGTGCCGGCGGGGCGGATTTCCTCGTTGATCTCTACCGGGTGACCGGCAAGGAACGCTATCTTGAGAAGGCGGTGCGTGCGGCCGAGTATTGCCTCTCCTTTATGTTCACCTACAATGTGTACTTCCCGTCGGAGACTGACTGTGGTCGGCGAGGAATGCGCACACGAGGCTGTGCGGCCATCTCACCGGAAACCGGGTTTGTGTGCTTCTGGTTTACACTTCAGGCAAACGCCTTCCTCGACCTCTGGAGGGAGACGGGAGAGCGGCGGTGGAAGGAGTATGCGCTTGCGCTCATCCGCGGTTCGTTCCAGATGATGACGCGACGAGGGGACACCTTCGGCTTGGCGGGGCACCTGGTAGGTTGTCGGGCGGAGGTCATCCCCGTGCTGGACACCGTCAAGGGCCCCCACGTCTGGAAGAAGGGCATGAGCGGCTACGCCTGGCACCAGCCTGTCTGGTGGCCTGCGGCCTTCAACCTCCTGAACTTCGCGGTGATTCAGGACCGGTTCCCTGAGCTCTTGCAGGAGTTTGACTGATGAATACGCACGCGTCCTTGACCCCTCGAGCTTTCCGTATTCTCCTCGCGACCCAGTTCATCCTTGCACTGGTAGCCGCTGTGGGTGAGCCGAGGCGGTCCAGTGGGGCGGACCTCGATGATTACGACGACTTCCGACAGCTCCCCATACGGAACGCGGACCTCGTCCGGCTTCTCGGTGAGTCCGATCTCATCGTGACCACCAAGTTTGCTCTCAAGAAGCTTCCAGTTTCCGCCGGGGATGCGTCCGCGTGGAGAGCGCAGGTCGTGAAGTGCTTCAAGGGCACGTGTGATAAGGAGATTACAATCGCAGGCGACCCGAAGGCGTTCGAGAACGACGGTAGGCCCTACGTTTCCGAGACCGGTTTCCGGGCTTATGATAAGTTCCTGCTCTTTCTCAAGACCACGGACAAGGCCGGGACGTACGGGTGCCTGGAGGCGAACCCGGGTGGCTTCCGGTTCCACCGTGGGCGGCACAGCACGGACAGCCGGGGTCTCTGGGTCGGTCGCGTGAGCGGAAGGCTTGTGGTCGCGGGGACGATCACGAAGTACGGCCGCATGACCGGCCCCACGACGATGATGGATGCATTGCGCGGTGTGAGCCGAGGCGTGCGGCTGACGGCAAAGGCCGTGGGTGGCGCAACAGTCGCGCTGTGGCTCGGGAACGCAGCGGAAGGGGACGTGAAGATGCCGTCGAGGCTCGAGCTGAGGGCTCCGCTCCTGTGGGGCGAGGTCGAACTCCCTGAGACGGACGAGGTCCTGCTGAGCCCGGAGGACTACTTCCTCAAGGGCGAGAACCCCTGGGAAGGCGCCCGGGCTCTGGGTCCGGGGGCCACACTCACGGCCCGCGTGGAGGTGCCCACGGGGCCGAGGCCCGAGGGCGGTGAGCTCAAGTGGGCGCGGATGAACCACCGCAAGAGGCTCGTCGGCTCCCTGGGCGAGGGGGAGCACAGGGTCCGCTTCCTGTGCCACGTAACCGAGGACGTGCTCGTTATCTCGAACCCCATCATCGTGCGGGGTGCAACTGGCGCGGCGCGGATTGCGGACCCCGAGACATCGTCCTTCGTCCCGAGTCCCAAGACAGGCGCTGTGAAGACTGCGGGCGCGTTGCGGAGGGAGGAACTGCGCGGGGAGATCTTCTTCGAGTCAAACCGCGCCGGCAGTTGGGACCTCTTCGTGATGAACGCGGACGGCGCGAACGTGCGCAACCTCACGAACACGCCGGATGAGGACGAGTTCAACCCGGTCCCCTCGCCCGACGGCCGGCGCGTGGCCTACGTGACAGGGAGTCTGGAGCGCTGGTCGGTCTGGAACCGGTGGAAGCCGCTCGACAAGCAGGTCTGGGTCATGGACCGGGACGGTAGAAATCCGAGGAAGCTCGCGGCGGGGGCCGTGCGGCCGGACTGGGCGCCGGACGGCAACGCCGTCCTCTACCAGCAGCAGGAGAAGAGGGGGCAGGTCCTCCGGATTCAGAACCTGGAGACGGGCCGGGTCAGCGAGCCTCTGAAGAAGGTAAGCGCTTGGTTTCGGGGTGGCGGCGAACTCCGCGCCACGTTCTCGCCCGCGACGTGGCGGGTGGCGTTTAACGCCAAGCTCTGGACCTCCAGCGGGGTCACGCTCATGGTTGTGGACCTCGACAAGAACTACGAGGCTAAGAGCCTCAAGCCGCTCACCACCACCTACCAGGGCTGCACGCCTCGCTGGTCCGCGGACGGGGGGCGCCTCTACTTCGCACACCACGACCCCAAGTACAATGGGGCTATCGTGCTCTGGTCGATGAAGGCCGACGGGACCGATGTGCGCCGCTTCGAGACTCCCACGCGTGACCGCTGGCCGGGGTACGACCTTATCTGTGAGTCACCGGACGGGGGGCTGATTACCTACTCCCAGGGCAACGACATCTGCGTCATGCGCCTTTCGGATGGAGCCGAACTCCGGTTGACCCGAAACCAGGGTAGTAACAAGGCGCCGCGCTGGCGCCGAGGGCTCGAGGGGAGGTAGCAAGGTGGAGAAGCGGACAGTTTCTAGAGGGCGCAGAGTGTGGGTGGCTCTGTTGCTTCTGATTCTCCTGACAAACGCAGGCTTCACTGTGGCACGCGCTGTGGACGCAGTCAGTGCGCATACAGGCGGCCTGCCGCGCTTTTCGCTCCTCCTGCCCATGTGGCTTGAGCCTCAGTCGCGCATTGCCGAGCTTGTGGTGCTGGCCGCCATGCCTGGGCTGTCGTTCCTGCTCCCGCTTCTGGCGGCTGCAATTGGGATCGTGGACTTCATGCGGGAGCGCCAGAGCGATGGCTCATGCACATGGTCAAAGATTCTGATTGGGGTCGCAGCTGTGTGTCTCCTGTCCAATGCGTTCACGACGTATGTAATCTACCGTGCAGTACCCTCCTTCCAGTCAGCGCTGGCTACGCTGTATATATCTTGTCCGGGCTGGTTATAGTCAGCACGGTCATAGAGGTAAATGGTCGTAGTGGCGCTGGTGCCATGGGAGCTGATAGGTATGATATTACACATCACCGAACGCGAAGCGTGGGAGCAGGCTAAGAATTCCGGACGGTACGAAGCTGAGAGCCTGCACTCGCAGGGGTTTATCCACTGTTCCAGGCCGGATCAGGTTATCCCTGTGGCTAACTGCTTGTTTCGCGGTCAGACGAGCCTGGTGCTTCTGTGCATAGACACCGACAGGGCTGTGCCGGAGATCTGCCACGAGAATCTCGAAGGGGGCAGCGAACTCTTTCCGCACATATATGGAGCGCTCAACCTTGATGCGGTCACTGCGGTACTCGATTTCGAGCCAGGCTGTGACGGCAGATTTGCGTTGCCAGAAGAACTGAAAGACCGATGCAGCTAACGGTTCGTTCCAGCGAACGCGGACAAGCCGCGCCGCTGAGCTAGACGTTGGCAAGAAAGCGAATCACACTATGACTGAACTGGACAACCGCTGGAGTCAGTTCCCACCTTTGGAGTGGAAGGACCCAGCCTCGCCTGAAGGATGCGCTGGAGTGTTCCCACGCACGATAGCGGTATCCAGCACCAGCCGCTGTCCGGCCACTGAGCCTGGACACCACGGGCGGGAGTTTCCGACAGAAAAGAGCCGCCGTGACGGGTAGGCATTTGCGAGGTCCCTGCTCGTTTATGCCACCTGCCTCAGTAGTGAAGCTTGGCGATTCTCTGCCGGTCATTATGCCTACCTCAGGGGACCAGAGGGTTCTTGGATAACGTGTGCCTTCGTATCAGGCTCCACTTGGGAGTCATCCAGGGGGGGGCATCGTGGATTGACGGTATGCTCTGAAGGCACTGAAGGGGAGTTCACTGCTGGTAAATCCCTGAGAATTAACTGCCGGGGATGGTGGAGGCGGCGGGATTCGAACCCGTGACTTCTTGAGTGCGATTCAAGTGCTCTCCCACTGAGCTACGCCCCCACCCTCAACCGTATTCTACCCACTTGGCGGCAGGCTTGCAAATACATTCAGGCTGGACTTTGCGCCTCACTGCGGGTCAGCCGAGTGCGAGCGCTTTGACACCGGAAGGGCAGGGCGGTCAAGGTTTTCGTCTAGTGAAAGTATTCCATACGACAGACGACTTTGAAGCAGGCGGCGATTTCGCTGCGGCGATAAGTTTCCGACGCATATTTGGGATTCAAGGGCTGCAGGCGAATCTCATCGCCATCCTCGAAATAAACGCGCTTGAGCGTGGACACGTCTTCGGACGCTATCTTCACGAAGCAGTCGTCGCCACTTTTCACTGCCGCCTCCGGTGAAATCACCAGCACGTCACCCTCCTTGAACTGAGGCTCCATGGACTCGCCACAGACCTCGATGGCAAAGGACCTCTCGTCAGTGACGCCCGGCGCATAGACGTAATCCTCGGCCACGCCCACTGGATAGCCCAGGTCGGTGAACTCTCTGGGATAGCCGGCACTGACCTTATTGATGAGGGGGATAGGCCTTCCCAGGGGGAGGTACTCGCGGATGTTGGAGCTTCTCTCTTCCGCCCACTGCTTCAAGGTGCCATCCGCCCAGAGCTGATCGAGGTCGATACCTGCGCGCTCCTCCTTTCGTAAGCGCGCAAACCCCCGCGCAATCGAAAGCACGGCCTCGCGAAAGCTCTCCTTGGCCTCGGAAGCTGCCTGCAAGAAGAGCTCCTGCTCCGCCGGGGGGCGGCCCTGGTAATGCGCTTCGAGCTCTCTATCCAGGCGCGCAGCAATCTCTTGCCAGGCATCCTCGGCGGACTGCACCGAGCGCTGCCAATTGGTCTCGGCCACCAACTGGGCAATACGCTCACGGAAGGCCTTCTCCTCCCGACGCAACTCCTCCGCCAGCGAAAGCTTGGCCTGCACGTCGGTGGGGGCGCGTTCCAGATGAGCGCGGGCCACCAGCTCACCCGGCGCAAATCCCAGGACGCTTTCCAGTTTCGAGCAAATCTCGTCGCTGGGAGGGGGAACGTTGCCCCGCTCGATGCGGGAGAGATAGCCGGCCTTCACCCCGACGCGCTCGGCAAGGTCTTTCTGGAGTGTGTCGCCCCGCGCGTGTCGAATCAGCTCACCAAAGTCTGGCATAGCATCACCCCGATTCTCTCGTAACTCACTCTAAGGGTTTTGCACAATGCTGTCAAGAAAAAATTACACAATCATAAAAATTATTTTCACTGGCTAATCTTTGCAAGTGATTGTTGAGCAAACGCTTATGGCACTGGGCAGGCTAGGGGTGCAAAAGCAAGGAGGTTCTGGCCTTGACAAACTTATGTTATCGTGTAATTACATTAGACTGTAAGTATGTGAGCCAGCTCGCCAGGGTATAACACAAAGGGTAATCGTGGGAAGAGTGCGTTCTTCGAGAATGGTGGATGCCCGGACAAGCAGGGAGCTATGCAGGGGTGAGGAGGGAAAGATGAGTGGAAGCGGTGTGGGTTGTGGCATGAGAGAGGACTTCCAGGTCTGGCTTGTGCAAGTGTTTTCCCGTGAGGAGATTCTCGAACTTGCCTGCCGGAGTCTCAGGCTGAAGGTAGTGGGGAAGCTTCAAGACTCTGTGCGGGAGATGTTGGCGCAGATGGACACTGCCACAGTTTGCGAAGAGGTGGCCATGAATGTGGCGGATTACTCCTTCTTTCCTGAGTTCCTGGATTGGCAGGGGGAGCACGAGTGCGAAGAGGACCCTTACCTGACCTACGGGGTCATGGAGCGGGATTTCGTTTCCGTCCACTAGGAGAGGGGAGCATCTTGCGTCAGGGAGAGCGAGAAGCAGACCCTGCAGGCGCGGTGGTATGGGCAGAGTCTTTTCCCTGCTCGAGCTGCCCTCAGAGAGACCGGTGTGTGTCCCTTTGCGCGGCGGCGCTTCGTTATCTGCCTGGTGAAGACGGGGGCAGGGGAGAAAGAACCTACACGACTGGCGAGATTCATTGGGGTCGGCAAGTAAGAGGAGGACCGGCGCCGCGCATCATGGACCTGTTTCGCCAGTTTCACCAGGCGCTGACGGCAAGGCAATTCCAGGTCGGGGAGCTTTACTACGGACTGGACTTCACCCAAACCGAGATTGCACGGAGGCTGGGTGTGAGGAGGCAGACGGTGGGGCGAATCCTGATGCAAGCGCGCAGGCGTCTGGTCAAGAATTGTCTGCCTGGGCTGCAAAGGATAGAAGGGCGCGAGTAGGAAAGGGGTTGCCATGATTACTGCCATCGTCAGCAACATCAAGCGGGTGCACGTGAATCTGAGTTATGACCAGTGCCTGGGCAAGTACTGCCTGGAAATCTGCACGAACGATGGCATTGTGGAGCTCATCCTGGCGGCCAGGGAGCTTCAGGAGCTGACCCGACAACTGGCGCAATTGCCTGCCAGGCTGGCGGCGGCTACCAACTGAAGGGTACCGATGCAGAAAGCAAAGGACAGCGCTGTGACTGGTGTAGAGGAGCTGCTGAACCGGCCCAAAGGACTTTCCGCAACAGAGCGGCGCCGCTGCGTGCAGTATCTCGTGGACCAGGGGGCTTCCAGCGAGGAGATGGCAGCCAGGCTCAAGGTTTCCGTCCGTACCATCACCCGGGACCGGGCCTGGCTCAGGGAACAGGAAGTTTCCCTGGTGGAGACCGTGGATGAGGTTCAGGAGGTGCTGGGCAGTCTCATCGGATTGGCGGAGAGTCTCAAGGAGAAAGCCCGTCGCGGTGCCGCTCGGGCGCAAAACGGTTCCCCGGCGCAGGTTGCCTTCCTGAAACTGCAATGGCAGATCGCAAACGACCTGTTGGAGAAACTCAAGGAGCTGGGCGTTATTGCTCCTTATACAGAAAAGGGCAAGACAGACTATGAGGAAATCGAGCCTCAAAAGGGAGAGCTCATATCAGGGATTCTCGCTGGCCGCCTTCCGCCGCACGCGGCCCAAGACCAGGACCTGGCTTCATGATTACATACGCATCTTTTACGGACTCGATATGTGCACGCGCAGGGTTTGTCCCGCGCACGATGCCCCGTTCGCTTACGTGGCCGGTGCCTTTTTCGAGACCCTGGGCGACTGCATTGTGTGGGCCAATCGAGGCGGAGGAAAGACGGAGTTGGGCGCCGTGGTAACCCATCTGGATTCCCTCTTCAAGCCGGGCTGTGAGACCCGCATCCTGGGTGGTTCGCTGGAGCAGTCGGACAAGATGTACCAGGCGCTCCGGCGCAAGTGGCAGCCTCAGTTCGCTGACTGCCTTGCTGGTGAACCCACCAAGCGCCGCACCGAGCTTAAGAACGGCTCCGCAGTAGAGATTCTCACTCAGTCACTCCGCAGCGTGCGGGGGCAGCGGGTGCCCAAGGTGAAGTGTGACGAGGTGGACGAGTTCAAACCTGAGGTCTGGCAGGCAGTGCAGTTCGTCACCCAGTCTCAAGCGGGCATCAAGGCCAGCTTCGAAGCCTTCTCCACCATGCACCGTCTCTACGGGCTCATGCAGCAGGCGGTGGCAGAGGCAGAAGCCAAGGGTGTGCGGGTGCTGAGGTGGTGTCTGCTGGAGGTGCTCGAGCGGTGTCGGGAGCGGTCCTGTTCCCGCTGCGAGCTATCCGAGGATTGCCGGGGGACAGCTCGTGAGGGGGTGGGATACTTTCCCATCGAAGATGCGATTCGCATCAAGAGACGTTCGAGTGCGGAGGCCTGGCGCGCGGAGATGCTTTGCCAAATCCCCAGCCGCGAGGGTCTGGTCTATGCAGACTTCGATGAGGCGCAGCACGTGGTGGATTACGACTGGCAGCCGGGCCGACGGACCTTGGCAAGCTTCGACTTCGGCTTCGTCAATCCTTTCGTGTGCCTGTTCTTTCAGGTTGATGAGGACGACCGGCTTTGTCTTTTCGAGGAATACTACGTCAAGGGCAAATCGACCCTGGAACATGCGCGCATCCTGGCGCCGAAGTTTCGCCAATATCGGGTTCAGACTAGCTTCGCCGACCCGGCTGGTCGTGATCAGCGCGCCATCTTGAAGGAAAAGGGCATGGTTACCAAGCCTGCCCGCAACGACCTGGAGGCAGGGCTGGAAGCGGTGAGGCAGCGGCTCAAGCTGGACCTGGAAAGCGGCAAACCCGGGCTTTTCATTTCCCGTCGGTGCACCAACACTATCCGGGAGATGAGCACTTACCACTATCCGCAAGCTGGTATCGCTGAGCATCCGGAGAAGGTGGACGACCATGCGCTGGATGCCCTGCGCTACCTGGCGCTGGCACTCAAGAAGAAGGAGTCCGCCGTAAGGCGGGTGATTACGTCACTGCCGGGGCGTCAGCATTCTTGGAGAGGGGCACGTGCTTAAGGATTGGTTCTCGAAGGAGCACGCAATGGAACAAAGCTCACGGAAACGAACAATCCAGTTGTCGGCAGGCACACCGAGGCCGGCGCTGGGGGAGCTTACCCGCCGAAGCTCCGGGGGCATCCTGCCGATGCTGGGCGGACTCTACCTGGGAGGAAGCTCACCTGCCAGTGTCTCCATCTCCACCAAGAAGCGCATGCGACGGGACCCACAGATTGCGCTGGCACTGGCGGCCATCAAGGCGCCCATCATGGGCCTGTCCTGGCGGGTGGAAGCGGACGACCCGGTGCTGGCGGCATTCGTGGAAGCGGTGTTTTCGCCGCTCTGGCGGCACCTGGTGGCAAGCGCGCTCAATGCGGTGGACTTCGGTTTTCAGGCGCACGAGAAGGTCTGGGCAGTCCAGGAACTCAAGGTGAGGGTCAGCCGGGACGGTGAGCTCCTGGAGCGGACCTTTCCACAGGCGGTGGTCTATGAGAAGCTCAAGGACATCGACCCGGAGAGGGTGCGCATGTTGGCTGACAAGAAGGGCAGCTTCAGCGGTATCCGCATCATCGACAGCGAGGTAACGCTGGCTCCTGAGAAGTGTTTCGTGATGACGCTGGGCAAGGAGTGGGGGAACCTCTATGGCGCCAGCCGACTGCAGGCGGCTTATGAGCCTTGGCACTGGTGCTCCACGATGTACAGCTACTGCAACCGCTATTTCGAGCGCCGGGGAGAACCTCCCATCAAGGCGCGGGCGCCGGCGGAGGTCCGCCTCGATGCCGACGGCAATGAGGTGAACACGCTGGACGAAGCGGCCGCCTGTGTCCAGAGCCTCAAAGCCGGAGGCACCGCAGTGTTCCCGGATGAGCGCGACGAGCAGGGCAACCTGCGCTGGGACTTCCAGTACATGCTCGATGACAAGCGCGCGGATATGTTCATCGACTACATTGCACACCTGCAGGTGATGAAGCTCAGAGCGCTCCTGGTGCCTGAGCGGGTGCTCACCCATGAGGGAGAGACAGGCACCTATGCGCTGGCCCGGGAGCACACGGAGACCTTCCTGAAGACGGAGGAACTGCTCCTGGCCGAGTTCCTGGACCACGTCAATCGCTACCTGGTGCCGCCGCTGGTCTTCTACAACTTCGGACCCCAGGCGGCGCGGGCGACGGTGGTCACCTCGGGCATTTCGCGCGCCAATGAGGAGCTGCTGCGGGAGGTGCTCTTGATGTTGTTCGAGGCTGAGAGGACGGCAGGTACCCAGACACTCCCTCAGCTCATTGACAGGTTAAGACTGCTGGAGGAACTCAACCTGCCCCGGGCACAGACAAACTAATGACTGATTTAGTGAAGCGGAAGGTGCCCGCCGTGGCGGGCTGCTGAGGAGATGGTGAAGATGGAAGCCAAGGTGTTGTACGAATTGACGTTACCCGCCGACCGGCGGGGTGAAGCGCCTGCCGGGTTCCCGCCGTGGCGGGTAGCTCTGCTCGAGGAGGAGTCTGGAGGGGGGCGCGTCTTCGAGAAGGAGCTTATCCGTGCAGGGATGTGGGTGCACCCGTCCCGGAAGTTCCGCCTGCAGGTGACCCGGGAGCGGATGCGCAAGTGGATTCAGCGCTTTAAAGAGATGCTGGCGAACGGGCTCAAAGTTCCTGTCCCTTTCGGACACAGCTACTCGCCTCGCGATAATGCCGGCTTTCTGGAGGAGCTCCGGTTGGTGGGCAACGCGCTTCTGGGGCGGATTCGTATCCCCAACCTCGAGGATGCTGAGAAGGTGGGGAGCACCATCAAGGACGTCTCCCTCTCCATTGACCCCGATTTCCGGGACGGAAAAGGCAAGCGCTACGGGGAGGTCATTGAGCACGTGGCACTCACTAACTATCCGGTGGTCACGGCGCAGCGGGACTTCGTGGCAGTGCCCATGGGCAACGAAAGGCGGGCTTACATTTGGCAGTTCGCCTGTGAAAAGCTCGAACCCAGGAGCGCACCGGACGAACCCGAGGCCACCACTTCGGAAACCGAGGTTTCAGCCGAGGTCCCCGGTTCCACGTCAGCAGACCGTAATGGGGAAGGTGCGCCTGGCAGTAGCGGCGCAGCAGCAGGTGCCGCTTCCGTAACCGTGCAGTTGGACCTTGCCCATCTCAAAGAGTCCTTCGGCCTGGAAGGGGAACTCACACAGGTAAACTGGCTGGAAAGTCTCAAGCAGCGCTTCGGACAACTTCGGCAGGAAACGAAAGCTGCCAACACTGCTGTGCCGCAGAGCGACCAGGATGGCGAGCAGGAGGAAGAGCTCGAGCAAAAGTCCGAGGAGACCATCCTGCTGGAAAAAGAGCTTGAGAGGCTGAGGCTGGAACGCGTGGAAGCGGAGCTGGCCTTGTTCATTCGCGCGGGCCGTATCACCCCGGCCATGGCAGCGCCGGCGCGGAAGCTGCTTTCGCTTTCGGACCGGGAGGTCATCCACTTGACCGGGATGGACGAGGAGCTTGAAGTGGTGGCGGAGTTCCGGCGCTTCCTGGAGGCCATCCCCGACCATGCTGCGGTTCCCCTCGATGAGGCTTCATTGATTGAGGTCCTTCCGTCTGCTGGTGGGATGACGGAGCAGCGGGCGCAAGCCCTGGCGGAGGAAAATCGGAAGTTGGCCAAGTTGGCATCTAAGGCATAATTCAAGCGCCTGGTTGCTAACCGTTGGTTGTTGCCGATACTGGTGGGCGCTGTCAGGCCGTGATAGGCACGGCTGGTGTCCTGGATGGGAGTGCGGATTGGGGATTGTGTCCGCCGTGGCGGACGAAATCCGAAATGAGGTAAGGAGGTTAACGCATGGTTCACCTAGGTTATGGGACGTTGAGGGAGGCTGACCCTACGGAGTTTCGCCTGAGCGACCACGGTCGGGATACCGACATAGGCATCACCATTGATGCGTCCGCCCGGGACAGCGGCAACTCGCCGGACACCACCCTGAGAAAGGGACTGGTGCTGGGCAAGGTCACAGCCTCGGGTAAGTACGAGGAATACGACGACGGCGCCAGCGACGGCACCGAGGTGGCCGCCTGCATCCTCACTGACCAGGTGAATCTCCTGGACGAGGAGGGCAGCGCCGTGGATTCCTTTGCCACCGGCATGGTGCATGGGGTGGCGGACGAGAGCAAGTTACACGGGATTGACGCCAATGGCAAGGCGGACTTGACTTACATCATCTTCAGGTAAGACCGCCTGCGCAAGCACAGAGTTCGAGGAGGGGATAGAAAATGAATTACGGAGAACTGGAAATTCTGCACCACAAGGTGCTTACCCGGACGGTGTCCGATTTCAAGTTCGCGGCGCTGCTGGGAACCAAACTGTTTCCGGTGCAGCAGATCGACGGCATCACCGCCAGGTGGGACATTATATCTCCGGGGCGAGAGAAGGGCACCTTCCGCATCCCTGGAGAACCGGCTACCGTGGTGGAGCTGACCAGGCTGGCTCAACGCACGGCGACCTGCATCCTGATGCTCCTGGAGAAGTCGCTGGATGAGGCGACACTGGCCTGGCTCAGAATGGCGGGTGAAGAGGATGTCAACTCGGCCCGAGCCCACATCACCGAGGAGCAGTACGACCTGGACCGGCGCATCCAGTACACCAAGGAGTGGACCATCTGGCAGGCGCTCACCGGGAGTCTCACCATCGACCAGGACAATCTGAAGTTGTCCATCGACTACGGGCTGGACGCCAGTCACAAGCCCACGGCCTCGGCCAGTTGGGCGACGGCAGCCACCGACATCCCGGCAGACATCCGCGCCTGGAAGGCCCTCATCTACGAGGACAGCGGCTATCAGCCGGCAGAGGCCTACTGCAACGAGACCGTGATGGAGTACATGATTAAGAATGACAACGTGGGCGACCTCCTGGGCGATTACGTGCTCAAGGAGCAACTGGCCCAGGAAGGCTACATCAAGCGTTTCATGGGCCTGGATTGGCACGTCTATGATGCCGGCTACATGGTGGGGGATACCTTCACCAATTTCATTGCCGACGACACCGTCATCATCGTGCCTGCTGAGAAGGTCTATGGACGGCTGCAGGTGGGGACCCAGGAGATTCCCACGGGCTTCTCTTCAGTGGAGAAGGCCTACGGGAAGTTCTCCTATGCGGCCACCCAGCCGAATCCCCCCGGAGTGGACCTCTTCGTGGGGGAGAACTTCCTGCCCGTGATACTGATTCCGGGGGCAGTGGTGTGTGCGGACGTAACGCCCGCCTAGGCGGGTGTGGTGACTGGAGCCGGGGGATGGCCTCGGGGTCATCCCCCGGCAACAGGCCGATTCGCCGTCGGCGAACCACTGGCGTGCTGAGAACGGGAAAGAGTGATGACGAGTAAGACAACCAGAAGTAGAAAAGCCTCGGCAGAAGCTGCGCTCACGGAACAACTCTCTGCTCTCGAGAAGTCGCTTGAGACTAATGGACTTACCAAGGAGCGGCTGGCGCGGCTGGAGACGGTGCTGGCGCAGGCGACGGAGGCGGAGGGCCGCCTGGCTCATCGCTTGGACAAGCACCTGGAGCGGCACGACGAGATTCCGCGGCAGCTCGACGAGCTGAGGGTTTTCTTCTCCCGTGCCCTCTGGCAGGCATTGGAAGCTCACAAGCGAGAGACCAGACGACTGTGCGAGCTGCGCTCCGGGCAGTTGGAGAAGGACCTGGCCGAGCACCGCAGTTGGCACTCCCGCTGGCAGATGTCACTTTCGCACGTGAAGGTCTCGATTCTGGCAGCAGTAACCGGCTCTGTGGTGGGCGTGCTTGTCTCAGGGCTGGTGCGATGGTTGGGTTAAGTCCATGCGAACGAACGTTATTCATTGCTGTGATAGCTTGGGGGGGATGCGAAAGCTCGCCGCGGAAAGCATAGACCTGGTATTCACCTCACCTCCCTATGTGGACCTGCGCCGGGGAGGAGTCAGGCCTGACAATTATGTTGCCTGGTTCCTGCCTTTCGCCTTCGAGATCAAGCGCCTTCTCAAGGCCAGCGGCTCCTTCATCCTCAATATCAACGACCGGGTGGTGAAGAAGGAAAGACACTTGTATGTGCACGAGCTGGTGCTGGCTTTGAAACGCTACGCTGGGCTGAAATACATCGAGCCTTACGTCTGGCACAAGCCCAACGCTTTCCCCGGTGCTTATGGGCGCAGGCTCAAGGATGCGTTCGAGTACGTCTTTTGGTTCGGCAAGACGGTTGAGGTTGCCTTCTATCCGGAGGCGGTGGGGATGGATTACGTGAGCTTGGGCAGTGGAGAATCTGCGACGCTGCAAAGGCGCGTGAGTGGGCGAACGGTGCGGCCAGCGCGCATGCGGCGGCGGGGATGGTCGGACCCGGGCAACGTGGTCACGGAACCGGTGCCCAATATGCGCAACCCGCACCCGGCGCAGATGCCCATGAAGCTGGCTCAAGTTTTCGTCAAGCTGGCCACCCAGCCTGGCGATTTGGTGCTCGACCCTTTTGCAGGCAGCGGCACCACACTGGTAGCTGCCAAGCAACTGGGCAGGCGTTACCTGGGCTATGAAATTGTGCCAGAGTACGCGGAGTTAGCTCGCTCCCGTCTGAAGCGAGTTCGTCGCGGCGCCGGGGCGGCAAGCAGCGCGTTTTCCGAATCATAGAACCCTACTGAGGAGTTAGTGATGGCAGATTACTACAACGCGCTGGTGCCTGCGCGGCGCTATCTGAAGAATATCGAGAGGCTTGAAAGTGACCCCACCAAGGGCATTACCCGCGGCGACCTGAGCCAGGCACAAGCTTCCGCGCGGGCAGAGGTCGAGGCGGCACTGGGCGCCTACTACGATACCTCGGCCTGGGCAACCTCCACGCCTCCTATCATCGCAGACGTGGCGGAGCTGCTCTCCAGTGCCCACGTGCTTCGCTACCGCTACCAGCGGGAGGCGCCGGGCAAAGCGATGGAAAGCAACTTCGCGGAGCTTCTGCGCAGTGAGGGGTTGGCGATGCTGGGGGACCTCAAGGCCGGCCGTCGCCGCATCATCCTTGGCGATGGCAGCGTCCAGCAAATGAAAGCGGGGGTGGGGCTTTCCGTGCCCAGAGTTGCGAATCCGTAGGAGGTCTCGATTGCAAAGAAGTGGAACCGCTTCCAGTGCGTGCGAGGGAGTTCGAGGATGAATCTATTAACTGAAGTCCGACAGGCAGCCTGGCAGGTGCTCAAAGCTTCCCTGCCTCTGGTCGAGTTTATGGAGGGAGGCAGATGGTATACGCTGGAATCTGGCAGCGCCCTTCCGGGCAAGGTCAGTAAGGACGACTGTCCAGCGCTCATCATCACACCTGGAGAACTTCCCACTGGCTGGGAGGACAAAAGCTTTCAGTGCCTCGATTACGCGCTCAACTTCAGCGGCTTCGTCTTCGGGGAGGTGACTAAGGCGGAGGAGTTCTTCATGCTCGTCTATGAGGCACTGATGGAAGCCTATCCGAACCTGGGGGTGGACGAGGTGAAGCGCTTTCGCATCGTGGGGCTCAAGTTCCAGCCTTACTACGAAGAGGGGGTGGCCTCGTACTGGGAGATGTGTTTCGACATCGTCCTGGCACTGGCGCCGGGCGCATAACAAGGAACAGATGGCGCCGGGAGAGGATGAGTTCCGGAAGGGGAAAGACAGATGGCAGTGGTGGAGTTCGAGGACGTGCAGTTGGGCGACGAACTGAGGCTGGTCAGGAGTTTCCCCCGGCGGTCGCCTCACCAAGAAAGCGACCTTCTCTGGGCCACTAAGGCGGCAGTGGCAGAGGCCAGCCCCAACTGGCGCTGGCAGATTGAAGTCGAGGTGTCCGTGGTGAAGCAGGACATGCTGGAGCTGGATGGCTACATTCACACGTTGCTGGCCAGTGTGCGGGGCCTGGGGAAACAGGACCTGGTGGTCAAGCAGGGGGACCCACTCCAGACCGTGCGCACCTATGCGGATTGTCGTCTGGATGATGTGCGTCGCTCCAGGTCCTCAAGCAGTGCGCCAGGCAACTTCGAGGCGGCGCTGGTTTTCGTTTTCACCACTGACCAGGATGCAAGTTAGCAAGCTCGCTTGAACGGGAGGACTTCCATGCCCAGCTACCAGTTGAAAATCAACGATGAGGTGGTGGACCTGGCTCAGGCCAGCATCAGCCTGGAGCGCCTTACCGTCTCCTGGGCGAACTCACGGGAGTTCATCTTGCGCCAACACAAGCAGCACCACCAGGCGGACTACGACCAGGAGGACAAGATGGAACTCCTGGTGGACGGCACCTGCGTGTTCCTGGGGAAGGTCAAAGTTCGTCACCTGCAGGGGACGGTCGAAGAAGAGTTCGTGGAATACCGAGCGCGGGGCTTGCGGGAGATGTCCCAGGAGGTGGCTGTCGTCGATACGGTGACGGGTCTGCCCAAGGTGGTCTTCAATGCGCTGCCCGAGGACGATGAGAACTACAACCAGGAGCTGGCTGGCAAGACCGTCGGTGAGATTGTCCAGTGGCTCTTCGATACCTTCAATGCAGAGCTGATGGCGGCAGGCGTCATCGCCCAGGGGAGCTCCGGCTACGTGGCCGACGAACTGGAAGCCTTGTCCATGGTGCCTCCCACAGTCACCTTTCTGGAACTGAACTTCGACGACGCGCTGACGCTTCTGATGCAGTTTGCGCCGGACTTCAGCTATCTGGCATACCCGGACACCAAGACCTATCACTGGCGGCGCTTGAGTGGGCTTGCGGAAAAGACCCTCACCATCAATCTGGCCAGCGATGCGGTGACTGCAAACATTCTCAGGCCCTCCACCCGCGGCCGCTACACTGCCTACCGGATTGTGGGCACACCCAGCCTGAACCCGGCGACGGCTTACCTATCCAACAGCGAGCTGGAGAAGTACTGGGATGAGAATCTGGAAGCGGACTGGACGCTGGCGAAGGCCTTTCAGCCTGCCCAGAAGGACACGGGCGAACCCACGGGCGGTTCCAGTCAGACCCTCCAGGACACCAGCAAGAGCTGGAGCGAAGATGAATGGGCAGGGGGAACCGTATATCTGTTTACCAACTACGGGCTTATGGGCGTAAGCCAGGCGCTCAAGGTCAGCAGCAATACCAGCACCACCCTGGTGATCGAGGGTGCCTTCAACCCGGCGCCGGCGCCGGGCATGTCCTATCGGGTGGAAAAGGGGGTGAGCCCCTACCGCTACGTCTATAGCCGCTTCCGCATTGTGGATGAGAACAAGCGCCGCATTGCCAAGCGGATTCCCCAGGGCTACTTCTCAGACAGCATGGGCTTCTGGAGGCGGGTGCCTGCCTTTCAGCGCAAGGTGGTTCTCGGTACGGGTCAGGAGCAGGAGTTCTTCTGGATCACGGTGTCGGTGCGCTTCTTCTATCAGTCAGGCGTGATTCTCACCCGGGCGCCACTGGCGAGTGGCGATGCGTTCACCCCGGGCGAGGCTCAAGGTCCGGATGACGTCAGACTTTTCTATGCCTACCAGGGCGCGGGCCTGTCGGCGCGCTATCCGGCCTCGGGTTACACCGGTACTGCCTACACGGAGACGGGCATCGAGCGTGAGCGGAGACGCTACGACCCTCAGTTCCAGCTTGCCGAGCAGCAGTCCGATTACGAGGAGCTGGCCGAGGAGCTGCTCAAACCCTTGCAGGACATCATCCACTGGGGCGAGATTCCTTTGCGAAAGCTGGACTGGTCGCTGGCCAATCTGGGTTATCGCGTGAACGTGGCAGCTCAGGACGACGAGGGCGGCCCCATCAACACCGGCTTTGAAGATATCAAGGCGCAGCTTGCCTCGGTGGTTTACGAGTTTCGCCCGGGCTTGACGGTACTCAGGCTCACCACCCAACTTCCCCCCTGGGAGTCGGATGAGGAGCTGGAGCTTCTGAAGCAGCTTACGTTCCTGCAGAAAAGAGCAGACGTGCTGGCATTGAATCGCCCCCTGCTGTTGATGGCGACAGGTGAGCTCTTTAACGATGATACCACCATGGAGGATGGCAGTGAGGTGGCGGACGAGGGAGACGTGCTCCAGCTCACCGCTGGTGAGCACGTCCACCTTAACCCCAGTGATGGCAAGGGAATCGTAGAGGTGGTGTGCACCTTGGACGACGGCGAGAACGACATCATTGAGATCGGCGACCCTGACCCGGGGACCGGCAAGGAGCCCATCACCCACGTGTCCTATGACCAGGCGACGCACGGCAATGATACCCCTTGCGGCTATCTGCCCAGATGGGGGTAGTGGAATAGGAGAGGGTAGATGTCTATTCGAGGCAATATCTCAAGCAGGGCTCTGCCTGACGGCAGCCGTCTGATTCTGGGCATCCAGCTTTCGGACGATTCCATGTTGGGCTTGATTCGTCGCCGTTCGGTTTGCTCAGGCGAACTCTCGACAGGCCGCTCCGCCACGGAGTGGCTCTTTGTGCGGGCCAGGCTCGCGCATGGAGAGCGAGGTCAGATGGATTGGCAGGCGACTAGAGAAGGAGTGGAGGTCCTGGCTCGTGCTGATAGTAAGACGGAAGCCAAAGAGACCCTTGTCCGCGCCGCCCGCAAGCTGGGCATTGGCCTGGAACTCGACCCCGTAAGCGAAGGTGATAGGAGCGAGGAGTTAGGTTTCGATGAACTGGGCGCCCATTTTCGGGTGCGGGCGCTGTTGCCGCATGAAATGCCGGAGGCAGGGGAGCCGCAATGACCAAGATTTATGAGAGGACCTTCGAGAACGGGGAGCTGCTGGCCGGTGAAAGCCTGAACGGCGCCGACATCTCTATCTCCACCGCTGCGGCACTGGGTGGGGGAAGCGAAAACCAGTGGGGCCTGAAAGTAATCATTGACGATACCGCTGCCGACTATCTCATCTCCGATGACTGGCCTGACCAGACCGAAGTCCGGGGGCGGATGGAGTTTCAACTGTCAGCAGACTTCGCCATGGCCAACAGCGACCTGTGGTATCCCTTCTATTTTTCCAAACCGAGTCTTTCCACAGCGCTTAGCTACATCAAGTTCAACTCTGCCTGGAGCGGGCCTCGCCTGGGCGTCATGGGACGCCTGGACAGCGGTGGTGTGGGCCAGGCCGACGGCAGCACTAACCTGAGCCTGAACACCAAATATCGAATTGAGATGCACGCGCAGGCAGCCACCGGCGCCGGGCAGAATGACGGCTTTGTCAAGCTCTATCTCAACGGCAGCTTGGAAGCGGAGGTTACTGGCCTCGACAACGACACCATTATTTTTGACCGCTTCTACGCAGGCTGCATCAGTCCCGATGCAGGCACCTCGGGGACGGTTTATCTCGACAACATTACCGTCACTGACAGCGCCGAGGAGATAGGCGATTATGTGGGCCCGGCGGTTCCGACAGCAGGTCTTTTCCGCATGGAGGAAATCCAGGACGGCGCTCCTGCCTGCACCATCATCTCCACGCACGATTACGGCAGCGGTGCCGGTTGGCGGATGTGCCTCGAGCATGAAAGCTGTGCCCTTCGCGCCTTCTACATTGGCACCTCGCCCAAGACCTACACCACGAACCTGATTCCGGTGAGCGCCTCCACCGCGCTGAGGAACCTGATTCCCTTTAACGTCAAGGAGTCGAGCAACTGGCGCTGGCTTACGGAAGGCAACGCCGCCAGCGTGGTCTCGGTGCTCGACCTGCCCGCTGTCCAGCGGGTCACCCTGAGTAACGTCTATGGCAACGTCTCCGGCCTGGAGGGCGAGCTGACGCTTACCCTCTACCCCTCGGGGAAGATGTGCTGGAAGCTCACTGATACCATCATCGGCAAGACCGTCCAGGATGCGCAGAACTACGTGTCCGCCAACAACGCGCAGTTTGGAGGCGCACTTCAGGAACACAGCGCTCACTACTACGGCTTGACGGATGCGAATGCTAATGGTCAGGACCTGCGCGCCTGCCTCTATAGAGAATTGCGCTACGGCGCCGCCACTGCCAGTGGCAGCACCGTCTCCGGCGATTCCCGTCACAGCTATCTTGCCAGAGGCACTAGCAGCGACGGCGATGGGAGCTACACCGAACAGGCGCTCTTGACTTTCTTGACTGACAGCGACGGGTCGGCTGCGCGCAGCGACTATCGCAACCCTGACCCTCTGGATGGCTCTCCTAATGCGGGTGAGGTAACAGTGGGTTCACTGGTTACCGACGATGCCGGTGACGAGGATGGGGACGGCTTTAACGAATCGACAGGCTGGTACACCCTGGCCGCCTCGCCCAACCAGGTTGAGTTCAGCCTGGACCCCCGGCGCGGTGGTGAGGCTTCTATTCCCTTTCGTCAACTGGCCTTCAAAGTCAAGAACTGGCTTGCTTCTGTACCTGAGGTCATCTGGCTCGAGGGGAGCGAGAAGTACCTGGACACCGACTACCATGCCTCCGTGCAGGAGAACGTCCTCTATCTGGAGCTTCTCCAAGACATTGACGAGCGCTCTCTGGTGCGCATCGGTGGGCCCCCCGGACATGTCGAGATGAGCGACCACACCCGCTATCTAGCGGGCAGCGACCGCACCCGCTGGCTGGGCGCGGAGGACCAGGCCTGAAAGCATTGAACCGGAAGGAGAAGGTTGATGGCTAACGAAGCATACGTTGCGGACGAAGTGTTGTTGAAGAAGGCGGTCACCGTGGATGGGGAGGAGGCGGATATTGTCTCGGCCGCCTTCCAGCTAAAAGATGCAGCCACCGGCGCCACCGTCATTGCGGAGACTGCTGCCACCGTCGAGGGCAATGAGGTCTCTTTCCTGGTCTCCGGTAGCAACGGCGGGACTGCCTCTGTTGGTACTTTTAACCAGATTTGGACCGTGAATCTGGGAGGCGAAAAGCGCACCTTCGTCCAGAAGCTCTACGTGAAGGCGAAATAGTTCGCCTAGGCGAATTTGCGTAACGGGGAGTTCAGTCATGGGCTGGAGTAACACGCCTCTATTGTCCATAGGTGATACGGTGCAGGTATCCCAGATTGCCGAGGTGCGCGCTGCCATCATCGAGCGCCGTGATGCGGTGGGGCTGTCCTTCTCCGTTGCCGAGCGCGCCGTCGGCGACGTGTGCATCGCCTCCAGCCTTAACAACTACCGAGAACACATCGAAACGCTTATCCCCCATTTCTTGAATGAGGAGACGGGGGACCAATGGACCAAGGCGACGCTTTTTGAGCACGTTTTCGGCGCCGGCCGCACCAACTGGACCAATAAACCGGCGCGGGACCCGGAGGGACCGATCTACGGCAATACCCTTGCCGCTGGCACCGTGATGTACGTCGAGCATCTCAACGAGATGCAGCAGGTCTTGAACGAACTCGCCTGGGTGGCCGTCAGCCTGGCCGAGTGGGTTGACTCAAATGGCTGGGATGCATTGTTGAAAGAGGCAGGGGCCGCTGACTGTACCACCAAAGCAAGCTGCATATCGGCATTCCAGAACGATCTGGACAACGCCGCGCCGGAGGCGGGCGACCCGATGGTGGGCCCGCGGGCTGGTATCGAGCTGGTCGCTGATGAGCATGTGAACGGCGAGACGCTTTATGATTTGTGGACGGAGCCGGAGCTGGCTCGCTATTTCTGCCGGGTGACCACGCCCGACATCAGTGGCGGGGTGAGTGCGCGAACGCTCCTGAACGGCATTGGCTATTCGGTTCTGGACCCGGGAACTGGAGACCCCTGGCCCACCTGGGAGGCAAGTGTCTATTACTCTGCCAGCGAACCCGACCCGCTCGGCAGCGGCCACTGGAACTTTGGCACGCTTCTGGCCAGCACCAATGTCACGGAAGACGGGTCAGATATTACCTTCACTATGGACGTCTCTTTGTCCGGGAATACCACCTACTACTTGCAGTTTCGAGGCAAGGAGTCTGGCTTGGGCGCCTTGGAAAACGAGGATTGGCAGGACGATGGCACCAGGGTGGCCGACTGGGGTGCGCCCCCGGAGAGCATGGAGATGGTCTTTCTGTGCAACTTCGAATATGCGCCGTAACCCATTGGGGATTGGGGATTGGGGATTGGGGATTGGGGATTGCGGATTGGGGATTTCCGAAATCCGAAATTGGAATTGGAGGGGGAACGATGGATTGGCTGAAACTGATTCTGGATATTGTGCTTTCAGCAGCAGTGCTGGCATTGATACCGAAACTCTTCTCTTACCTGGCTGCCTTGGCGAACCGTGAGAAGCACCTGGCCCGGACCACCATCGACGACCTGGCGCTGCGCGCGGTGCGGGATGTGGTGGTGGCGGTGACTATGCCTTTGGCCGAACATTATCGGCAGGCGGCGGCGGATGGAACGCTCTCGGAGGAGGAGAAGGCGCGCCTGCACGGGTTGGCCAAGGAGACCACAGTGCGGGTGCTGAAGGCCAAGGGCATCGAGGCGCTCAAGGAGATAGGCAGCGAAGCCCTTGATTTGCTTATCCATCTGGTGGTGGAGAAAGTGAAGGTTAAGGCGCCTGCCGAGGGTTAGCCATGGCAAAGATTGTTGCACTCGTACTGACCATCATCCTGTGGCTCTTGGAGAATAAATTCAAACATGATCCCACTAAAGAACGGCGTGAAGAACTGGAACGCTTCGACCGGGCGCTGGCGGCGGGTGATACGGATACTGTGGCTATCATGCTGGCTGAGCTTGACCACCTTGCTGGTGCTTAGCTCGTCCGGCTGTGGCCTGCTTTCCCGCAGGGTGGTGGTGCTGCGAGGCGAAGACGAAGTCTATTTCGTCCGGGAAGGCGACCCGGCGCCCATCACCGGCTACCTCCTTTCCCCTGCGCGCCTCTCCAAGCTCTACGAACAAGTGCGAGGCAACGTCACCGAGGACACCACCCGCTGATAGTCTCCACTCATGCAACAGCACTGTAGGTATCACAGGGTTCGTTCCCGGCAATGGCATGGCAAAGAAAGGGACAAGATTCTTGTTGACTGGAACCGACAAAAAACCCTATATTACTGGTAGAGAGGAGGCCACACATGTCGCAAAAGCACCCTCGTCATGTGACCCTGAACTTCCTTATCTATCCGTGTGAGGAGAATCCAAGGCGCTTTGTAGCTCACTGCCTTGAGTTTGACATCGTTGCTATTGGGGACACAAAGCCCAAGGCAATTCTGCTGTTGAAGGAGCTCATTGACGAGCTGCTTGAAGCGGCCACAGAGGATGGGACGTTAGATAAGGTCTTTCGACCAGCCCCACCCGAATATTGGCAGAAGCTCGCGCACGCGCGTCCTTACAAACCCACGGTCCGCGTCGAGGAGCACCACATCAAGTCCCCGCCCATAAAGAGCGTTGACTACGCCTTGGCGCTTTAGTATTGGCTCTCCGTTGAAACCACCAAAGACCATCAAGTTTCGCGTGTTGGAAAAGCTGCTCCGCCGGTATGATATCGAACTGAAGTCCGGCAAGAGACATCTCCTGTTTGCGTCACGAGACGGCACCAAATATCCCATTCCTTACAGCAACCCCGGCGACGATGTTGAACGGTCGTACGTGAATGGCGCGCGACGTGCCTTCCATCTTACTCGCGATGATGGGATCTCCGATGAGGAGTTCTACCAAAGGAGAGGTCGGAAGAAAACTCTATCGTGATGACCAAGCACTTCATTGATTGCAGTGGTCATTCTGTTGCGGTTGAGGTGTGGTAATTGCCTGCCTGCAGCGAGTGTGTAGCCCAAGAAAGGGGGCAGGGGAGTGTTGTGGACTCTCCTGCCCCACTTGCTTTATTCACTGCCACTGATAAGAGCGCCAGCCCCGTAAAATGCTTCTAAGCCAACTCCTGCTGCAGCGCCTCGATGGCTTCGCCCAGGCGGTCGCGTGCGGCGGTGAGGAGGGCGGGGTCTTTGGTGTACTCGATGGCGGATTGCACCACCTCATCCAGCCCTGCTAACGCTTCCTCAGCGGACTTTAGCGCCTCGCCTGAAACACCCTTCTGCTTGGCCTTATCAACGAGTCTGGAAAGCACCACGAAGTACTCGTAGTCCTCGATGCCATCGCGGGTGAGCTCCCAGCGCACCGAATCGATGGGGCCATCCTTGCCCGGATAAATCATCAGCCCGTCGCCGTTGGCCTTGCCCATCACCACCGCATCCTCGAAGCAGTTGAAGGGTTCCTCCAGCCACCAGTTGACGGTCCAGTAGGCATAGCCGGTGACGCCATACTTCCACAACATCCAGAAAGGCACCCGCGAGTCAATCCAGGGATAATCAATCAGGCAGTTGGGGTAGGGATGCGAGGCACTGCAGCAGATGTACCACCAGGCCTCCTCACCCTTTTTCTGCCGCTCGGCGAGGAACTCGTAATCCACGCAGTCGATGTGTGGGCACCAGATTTCGATGTAGCCAGCCATCTCCCGGTAGCGCGCTACCACCTCCTCGCCAGGGCCGAACTTGCCGGTGGCGCCGTAGCCGAAGTCGCAGCGCCTCTTGAGGCCCGGAGCTGCTTTCTTGAGAAAGTCATGCACCTCTCTTACGGTCTGCATAGCCGCGGGGCCCGGCTCGTCAATGAGGAAGGTGTAGGACATCTCCAGCCACCCTTTTTCCTTCAGGTGCTGCTCGTAGTTCGCCATGATGTTGGCCACCGTTTCCATGGGATATTCCCACTTGACGAGCTTCTCCTTGTTCTCCCACTTGCCGGGCACCGGGATCTCCAGCGCATTCATGCCATGGGTAATGTTATCGGCAACGGCAGCGTCGAACTCGGTGTAGTTTATGGAGACACTGCCATCGTCCGCCACGCTGATTTTGGGCAGGGGGATGTCGGTAGCAGGATAAGCCAGGTGGGTGATGCGGTGGTCCCAGAGGTTTTCCTTGAACTTCTGCATCATCTCATCGAAGTTGTCATCGTAATAGCGGCGGAAAGGCTTGTCGTAGAGCCCCCAGGCATTGACCAGGGTGGGTGGGTCACTGGGGAGCGCAAAGTCCCAGACCCTGACTGTCAGAGGCACTTCGGCCAGCACCTCGCTGCCTGCACTGATGACCTTGACCGAAGAGCGGTATTCGCCCGCCGGCGCATCCTTGGGCACCTTCACGTCAATCCAGAAGGCGCGGGTGTCTTTGATGACCAAAGGCTCGAAGGGCATGAGCGGGTCCGGGAACATACCCGTCTCCGTCTCCTTGTGTGAGGGCGTGCTTACCTTGACGTAGCCCACCGTGCGCGCGGTGATGTTGTTGGCTGAGATGCTGCCCGCGTCCGACTTGAGGTCGCCTATCTCCAGGCGCTGCACGGAGAGTTCCTGACCTTCGGTAGGACGCACTACCACCTGGAAGGCTTCGTGCTCGTCCCGCGCCGCGGATAGCGACGCACTACTTTTCAGCTCGCTTGGCGCCTCGCTGCACGTAAACACCTTCTCCATGGTTCCCGCTACCCATACATCCACTCCCTTTGCACTCATTCTTCTCCTCCCATCAATTCGGTCCTGTTACGAAAAAGACTTCTTCCTCGGATTAAGAGAGTGTAGATTATACTGGCGGCCGGTGCCTGTCAACAAAATATGCAGCACAGCTTGCTAACAGCCACCAAAACTGATGAGGAGTCTTGTTTTCATCTCCGTAACCCAGTATGGTTATGTGCTGCAAGGAGCGCGGTATGAAAGCAAGCCCGACACCCCTGTATCGAACTCTGGGTCTGAAGAAGACCTATCAGGTGGACGAGGTGCTGGTGCCGGCCCTGCGCCAGATTGACCTGGAACTGCCCGAGGGCGAGTTCGTGGTCATCCTGGGGCCTTCCGGTTCAGGTAAGAGCACGCTGGTCAATATCCTCGGAGGCATCGATACCCCGACCGCAGGAAAGGTGTTCTTCCGGGGCGAGGACATTTCCACTTACAGCGAGCGGAAGCTGACGCTTTACCGCCGCAACCACGTGGGCTTTGTCTTCCAGTTCTACAACCTCATACCCAGCCTCACCGCCCAGGAAAACGTAGAGATGGCGACCCAGATTAGCCAGGAGCCCATGGATGCAGCCGCGTGCCTGGCGCTGGTGGACCTGGCGGAAAGGCGCACACACTTCCCCTCGCAACTGTCAGGTGGTGAGCAGCAGCGGGTGGCTATTGCGCGGGCGCTGGCAAAGCAGCCGGATGTTCTGCTCTGTGACGAACCCACCGGCTCCCTCGACTATGCCACCGGCAAGATTGTCCTGGAGGCGCTCCGTAACGTGAACCAAGAGACAGGCACCACCGTGGTCACCATCACTCACAATGCCTCCATCGGGGGGATGGCAAATCGCGTCATCAGGCTGATGGACGGACGAGTTCGTGAGGTGCGAGAAAATCCGCAGCCGCTGACGCCTGATGAACTGGAGTGGTGATGAAAGTCCTTGATAAGAAGCTCTTGCGCAACCTCTGGACGGCAAAGGGACAGGCCATTGCGGTGACCATGGTCATTCTCTGCGGGGTGGCAAGCTTCGTCTGTGTGCTCTCAGCCCATCGCAGCCTGCGTCTGACGCGTGATACCTATTATCAGCGGTATCGTTTCGCGGACTTCTGGGCGCCACTGGAGCGGGCGCCGAGGCGGGTGGTTAAGAAGGTGGAGGCGCTGCCCGGCGTGCTTCGCGCTCAAGGGCGCATCGTCAAAGAGGTGAACCTGGACGTGGAGGGGAAGCGGGAGCCCTGCACCGGACGCCTCATTTCTCTCCCCCAACAGGCGGGAGTAGCCATCAACGACATCCATCTTATTTCCGGTCGCTATTTCTCTCTCGGCGTGTTGAATGAAGTCATCCTGAGCGACCGCTTTGCGCGCGAGAATCGCCTCTCCGTCGGTGACCGCATCTGGGCTACCATGAACGACAGGAAGCAGCCCCTGCGCATCGTAGGCACCGCGCTCAGCCCCGAATACGTCTATATGATTCGCTCCGCCCGGGAGTTTCTGCCCAATCCGGACCGCTTTGCCATCCTCTGGGTAACACGGGACTTTGCTGAGATGGCCCTCGGCATGCAGGCAGCGGTCAACGAAATCATCGGGTTTCTGGACCCCGCGGTCAATGTGGAGGCGCTGCTGGCGCGCATCGAGGACACCCTGGAACCCTACGGGGTGCTTACCACCTTCCATCGCGCGGACCAGTTGAGCAATCGTTATCTGAGCGAGGAGATCAAGGGGTTGGGTGTATCCGCCAGGATTATCCCGGCCATCTTCTTGGGGATAGCGGCATTGATTCTGATGGCGATGCTGGAGCGCATCGTGCACCGCGAGCGTACCCAGCTCGGGGTGCTGAAGGCCTACGGATACTCGAACTTTGCCATCGGCAGCCACTATATTAAGTTCAGTCTGGCGCTCTCGCTGGTGGGGGCGTTCGGGGGTGTGCTGCTGGGCAATTGGCTGGCGCGCGGTCTCATGGGTATGTACGTGCAATTCTTCGAGTTTCCCATCTTGCGCCATCGGTTCTACCCGGATGTGCTGGTGCTGACACTAGTTATCAGCATGTTGGCAGGGGTGCTGGGCGCCTCCTGGGCAGTGGCCGGGGTGGTGAAGATACAGCCAGCCCAGGCGCTGCGTCCGCCGGCACCCAGAGCTGGTCATCGCATCTGGCTCGAAGGCGTGGGAGTTCTCTGGCGCCACGTGAGCTTCATCGGGAAGATGGTCCTCCGAAACATCTTCCGCTACAAGCTGCGCGCGGCGCTGACGGTCTTCGGGGTGATGTGTGCCACTGTCATCCTGCTCTTCGCGCGGTTCGCAGGCGACTGCATGGACTATCTGATTACCTATCAGTTCGACACGGTGCAGAAACAGGACGCCCGCGTTGATTTCTACGTGGAACGCGGCAGGGGTGCTTTGCTGGAGGCCAGACGTTTCCCCCAGGTGCGCGCGGCGGAGCCTCAGCTCAACTATCCCTTTACACTCAAGAGCGGCTGGCGCAAGATGGACGTGGTGGTTACGGGTGTAGCGCCTAGTGGTGAGATGCTGAACTTGGAAACGAGCGATGGTCACCCCATCAAAGTGGGCGAGGGTGGCCTGGTCATCGACCACTACGTGGCTGGTAAGCTGTGTCTGCACCCGGGCGATACTCTTATCATGAAGCCGCTGCTCGGAAAAGTAATGGGCGAGACCCCGGTGCGGGTGCGCGCAGTGGCCGAGCAGTACCTGGGCACCGGTACCTACATGAACATCCGCGCCTTGAGTCACCTCCTGGATGAATCCTTTGCCGTCAATGCGGTGCTTCTAAGAGTCGAACAGGGAGGCTACCAGGTGCTGAACCGCTATCTCAAGGACGTCCCTGCTGTGGCCTCGGTGGAATTCAAACACGAGTCGAGGCAGAAAGTGGAGGAGACACTGGAGGCTTCCATGGCCATCAACAACCTCTTTATGGGCATTTTCGCCGGTGTCATTGCCTTTGCCATCATCTATAATACCACGGCAATTTCTCTCACAGAGTGGACGCGGGAGTTGGCATCGCTGCGGGTGCTGGGTTTTAGTCTGAGTGAGATACGTCGCATTGTGTTTGGCGAGAATGTGCTCTTGGCAGCGGCGGGAGTAGTGTTAGGCATACCCCTGGGGACACTCTTGTGCAGGTGGCTGGTGACCGCCTATGAGACGGACATCTACCGGCTGCCTTTCTACCTGAGCCGAGGCACATTCGTCATCACGGCGGTGGGCATCGGGGTATTCGTGTTCATTGCCAACCTGGCGTCGAGGCGGCGCATCGCCCAGCTTGACATGGTCGAGGTCTTGAAGGTCCGGGAGTAAAGGGCTTAGTTATGAAGAGAATCCTCTTCTGGAGCGGCATTGGGGTTGCGGCAGTGCTGCTGATTGCATATGCAGCCTGGCCTCGGCCGCTGGAGGTGGAGACCGCAGTTGCCAAGCGGGGGCCTATCGAGGCGGTAGTGACGGAGGAAGCGGAGACCCGGCTTGACGACGAGTACGTGGTCTCCATGCCTGTGACCGGCAGGCTCCTTCGCCTCAAACTCGTGGAAGGAGATACAGTAGAGAAGGGGAGCCTTATTGCTCAGGTCGATACGTTCGAAAGAAAGGAGCAACTGAAGCGGCTGGAATCGCGCGTTCGGGAGATAGAGGCGATGATTGTAGGCGTGGACGAAGCCAAGCCCAAGCCCGATGAAATCCGTGCCGCCGAGTTGTCGGTGGAGGCGGCGAAAATCCGGAAAAGTTTGGCCCGGAAGGCGCTGGAAGTGGCACGTATCAACGCCGAACAGGAGGAGAAGGAGTACCGACGCATGGAGAAGCTCCTGGCCGACAAGGCGGTCTCCGAATCCGCCTATGAGGAGGCCAAAAGGCGCTACCTGACCTTCAAGACCCAATATGACCAGGCAGTGCTCGACGAGCAGGTTGCAGACAAGGCCCTGGAGCAGGCGACGGTGAAACTGAAGCGTCTCAGGGAATCGGTGGGCGACAACGAGTATCAGCGCACCGCCTACCAGGCCCAGATTCGCCAGGTCGAGGCGGGGATGGCAGTCCTCAAGGACGAGTTGGCAAAATCCGAGATTCGCGCACCCGTCTCCGGCCCGGTCCTGGAAAACTATCAGGAGGATGAACGCATCCTGCCCGCGGGCACGCCTATCATGAAGATTGGTGATTTGGCCAGCATCTGTATCGAATCCGACATCCTCTCCGAAGAGGTCGGCTCTCTGAAGGTCGGACAGGAGGTTGTCATTCTGGGCCCGGCGGTCGGCAGCGACCCCATCATGGGTAAGGTCGAGCGCATCTACCCGGCTGGCTTTGAGAAGATTTCCTCGCTGGGCATCGAGCAGCAGCGGGTTAAGGTGATTGTGGCTTTCGATAATGCCAGCTTGCAGCTCCGCCCGGGCGTGCGCCTCGATATCGAGATTGTCACGGAGCGCAGGGAAAATGCACTTCTTGTGCCCGAGCGGGCGCTCTTCAGAGTAGGCGGCCAGTGGCACGTGTTCGTGGTGAATGGCCGCCGCGCCACGCTGACGTCAGTCGAAGTGGGCTTGCGCACCGACGAGTCTGCGCAAATCACCAAGGGCCTTCAAGCAGGCGACTTCGTCATCCCCAGCCCGCCTACAGAGCTTAGCGATGGCATGGCCGTCGTGCCCAAGTCTGAAGACTGAGTCTGCGTGACAGAGAGGCCCGGACATGGGGATACCATACACATCCGGGCCATCAGACCTGACGGCAGGGACAAGCTCTGCCCCTACAGTACTCAAGACAAGGCGGGTAGGGCAAGGGCTTGTCCCTTGCCGTTCGCCATCCGGCGAACACCTCGGAGTCTCACCTTTATGCCTCTCCACCAGCTTCCGGCTTGTCGGGAGTGCGCGCCTGACGGCGGGCCCAGGCTTCCCGCGTCGCGGTCCAGATGGTGGAAAGCACAAGCAGCGCTACTGCCACCGCCAGCGTGGCCGCCACGATGACGAGGTATTCCCGATAGGCGCCTTCCGCCAGCGTTATCACACCCAGCGCCACCAGGGTGCAGGCAGCAAGTATCTGTACCCTGAGGATGCGGGCGAGCTTTCGCAGCCGCCACACCAGCCCACAGAAGACCAGCACCACCAGCACCAGCATCCCCTTGAGGGGCACGCCCAGCGAACTCCTGACGTACTGCGCTTCGACCCAGGCGGGCTCCTGAGCTCTGATAATCAGGCCCTGAAAGACGAAGATGCTGCCCTCTTGAGGCTTGGTGCCGGTGTAGATGGACACCTGGCGCTGGCCTCCAGCGCTGGCCTCAGCTAGAGCTTGCCCTATAGCTTTCAGATTGGATTGCGCTTGCCAGGATTGCTCTTCCAAACGCCTGGCAGGACGCTGCTTCTGGGCTTGCACCTCCACATCGGGGTTCAGTTGGCGCAACTGCTCGTCCATCAGGCGGGGCTTCTCAAGTCTCTTGAGGTTCCCCACATCGCGGACCAAATCGTATCCTTCAGGCAGGCTGAGCGTCCATCCCAGGCGCATGATGTCAATCCCCTGCATGGGCGATTCCAGCCGCACCGCACCCACCCTTCCCAGCTTCCCGCGCTCGTCACTGTAGCGCAGCCTCACCTCTAATGCTGACTTGCTCCCTGCTGCCCGTGCCACCGGTATCTTGGTAACGTCCTGGGCTCGCAGAGGTGTTACCGCTTCCCCGGCCACGAAGGCATGCCAGATGCGCGCTGCCTGAGGCAGCTTCAGGTCCATATACTGCTGACGACTGTTGCGCAGCATCAGCACCAGGTCGGTGATGACGTTGCCTTCCTTCGTGAGCGTGGTGGAAAGTGAAGCGCTCTCTACCACGGCCACGGTCACGTCGGCAGCCTCGTGAGGCTGGGCGCCGATGCGGATGGTATAGGGAGGCGACACGTAGCGGTAGGATAAGAGCACGGGCAGTTCCACCCCCTGCATGTAGTTTTGCGGAATCTCGCGGCTGTCGATGGCCGTGAGGTTTTCGATATCCTCGAGCAGCACGCTCAGCTCCACGTCCGGCCGCGAGGTGACGGCCAGGTAACCGGTCTCGCGCTCCACGTTTAGCGCCTCCACCCCGCTGTAGGGGATGAGGGTCTGCTCGGGCGAGAGCTTCGCCTGAAAGCTCACGTAGAGCGTGTAGGCATCCTCACGCTTCGATTGCAGGGTGATGGTCCAGGTGTGCGCCTCCTTGTCCTCCTCCCGATGTTTGATGCCATCACCATCGATGTCAACTGCCGATGCGTCGGCGGGCACCTTCACGGTGAAGGTATCGACGCCTGCATGCAGAATCTGATAGTTGACGGTGGAGCTCACCGTCATCAGCTTCTCGCCTATGGAGAGCAGATTAAAGACCTCCGCAGTGACGCGGGGCTCGATGCGCTCCACTGCCAATGCCAAACTCCAGGGCTGGCTGAAATACTTGAAGGCCAGTAGCACCTTGTCGGTACGCTTAAGCATTTCCGGAGGCAGGTCGCTCACGCTCACGTCATCCAGACCCAGCATCTTGCCCTCCGCGGGCTTGAGGCGCACGCTGGTCTTGGAGACTACTGCCAGGAAGCCGCGCTCCTTCTTCACGCCCTTGGTTTCGAGCACAGGCAGTTCCACGCCCTTCTCAATCTCCTTGAGCGTGCGCTCGGTCTCCAGCTTCAGCACGTAACTGTCCGTCACCTTGGAACGCAGGTTGACAGTCAGTATCCCCTCCTTCTCATCCCAGGAGGTATCGTCGATGTCCGCGCCTTCGATGTTAGTGCGGCGGAGGTCCTTGGGCATGGCCACCCGCAACTGGAAGATTCCAGCGCGGCGAATGCGATAATGAATCTCCGTGTCCAGGTTCAGCTCCAGCTCATCCAGAGTGGCTACCGTCTGCACCTCGGCCGTCACCTCGGGCTCAATCTCGCTCACGTTGATGGCGACCTCATACCCGGGGCGGATGTAGCGATATCCCAGCGTCGGGGACTGCGCCAGAAGCTCCCCCACCAGCTCCTTGAGGTCAATCTGACTGATGCCTGTAAGCGTAAACGTTTCCACCTTCATCCCCGGCGCCGGCTGGATAGCCAGGTAGCCGGTCTCCCGGTCCACATCCAGCGCCCGCACCGCCGGCACTATGGCCGCCTCTTCACCCATGTACTCTTCCAGTTCCGTCTCCACCTGCAGCCGGTACTCACCTTCCGCCTTCGCGCGCAGCGCCACGGTGAGCGTGCGCTGGGTCTCGTCGAGCTGCCAATTGTTGATGTTGGCACCGTCCAGGTCGATGAGCTTGAGTCCCTCACCTAACTCGACGCGGAACTGAAACACACCCGCATCTCGGATGGTGTACTTGAGATTGGAGGTCAGACGCATGGTCTCCATACCCACGCGCACCAGCGTCAGGTTCTCCACCGAGGTCTTGGCCACCACCTCGCCGGTGCGGAGTTTGAGCGTGAAGGGACGCTTGAGGTAGCGAAAGGCCAGCCTCATCTCCTCGGCGTGCATCCGGGGAAGTGTCAGCATCTCACGCACATCGACGGGTGAAATATCCTCCAGCGTCACCGCCTCCACGCTGATACCCCGCGCAGCGGACACCGCCACCTGGCCTTTCTCCCTGACGACGTTCAAGGGTTCGATGGCGGGAAGCTCCACCTCCATCCGGATGTCGGGGAGCACCTTCTCCAGATTCAGGGTGAGTTGATATGCCTTCTCCACCTCAGCCAGCAGACTCACCTTGAGCACCCGCGCACCCTCGCTTTCCTCGAGGTTCCAGGTGCGCATGTCCTCACCCCTGATGTCGAGCAGGCTGCAATCGGCAGGGATACGGATTTCGAACTCCTTCAAGCCTCCCTGCACCAGCGTATAATCGATGGTGGAATCCAGCTTGAGTACGCCCTGTCCTATCCGGGCACGCAGCGTCTGGTCGGCAAAGACCACCGGCGCGATAACCTTCTCGGGCGCCTTCGGCTTCCAGGAGAGCGTGACATCACCCTCCCCGCCATAGACCGTGACGGTAGTGGTATCGGCCTGCACGTGCGTCTCCATGCTCACTGCCGGTTCAGCCTCGAACTCAAGGTCTCTGCCCGGCACCGTAAGTGAGGATTTGACAGCCAGTGCCCGCACCACGGGCAGCACCGTCGCCTGACCCAGCCGCTGCTCCCACACCCGCACCACAAAGCCCAGACTCAGTTGGTAGCTCCCTGGCTTCTCCACCACCAGCTCCACGGCGCCGTCGCTCAGGCGGATGTGAGCTCTCCCACGGCGGGACTTCTTCACCTGCCAGTCGGTGATGGCGACATCCCCGCTGAAAAGCCCGAAGCGCTGCTCCCCTTCACGGTAACTTTGCGCCTCCAGTTCCATGTGGAAGCGCGCCAGTTTGTCCTCGACCGTGCCCACCGTGGTCACGTGGGTGATGACCAGTCCCGCACGGGTCTCCTCTCCGGGTGTAGGTGCCACCGGCGCCTTCGGCACTGCCCCTTGCTGTGACGCACACCCTGAAAGACACAGCGCCACCAACACAGCCATCCATACCATGTACCTGCTCGACATCGCTCACCCTCCTTATCAACTGACCTACCTATGTCTCCCGTATCATCTTCTTCTCATGGGGTAAGATCGTTTCAAGTTTCATGTGCGCACCGCCCGCGGGCGGATTAGTGTTGTCAATCGCCAGGCGACCACAGGCAGAGCTGCGCCCAATCCCACCAGCCCCATCACCACGTAGGGCTTGGCAGCCTCCGCACCTGTCCTCATGAGCAGTATCAGAATCAGCGCCAGCAGCGCAGTTGCTGCCACTCCCCACCTCACATCCCGCCAGGCGAGCGTCGTAACCACCACCAGCACCAGAATACCTATCACCCCTTGCAGCACCATGGCGCTGCCCCGACGCAGGCAGGTGAGCTCGATGCGCGGCTGCGAGGTGCCTGCATAATCCATGTGGAAGGGATAGGCTTTGGTGCCCAGGCTGGGAAAGCTGATTTCCAGAGGCATGACACCAGCCGCGCGGCTGCCCCTGATGGTTCCCCCGCCGATGCGGGCCTTGACCGTGGTGGCTGCCAGCGCCCTTTGCTGAAGCTCAGCGCGTCGGCGGGCGGCAACCCTTGCCTGGCGTGCCTGCTTCTGGCGGGTGATTTCCCTGGAAGCCTCGAGCAGGCTGGCACGCAGGCGCCTGGCAGTCTCGGTAACCTCCTGAATATCTTCCTTGTATCCGTGGACCACGAGTTCGCCCTTTTCCATGTGGACAGCCGTCTCAGTGCCAAATTGGACTTTGTCCTTCCTGCCTGTGACCAGGTCGAGGAGGTCGCGCTCACGAGGGGTGTCGGCAAGGTCGGCGTCCCAGCGTGCGCCGCCTTCCTGCTTCAGTTTGTCCGACAGCGCAATAAGGTCACCCGCGCTTTCCGTCCTGGTTTCCCTCAGCGGAGGGGGTGTCAGCACGGGGGCGCTGCCTTCTCGCTCTTCCCTCTCCTGTAGCCACTCCTGCGCGGGTTCGGCTAGCTCGTCCACCGTTCTGCTAAGCATAGCATCGTAGGGCATCTTGGGTTCGAGAGCTTTCTTCGGGGTGCCTGCCAGCTTTTCCAATTCGCGCAGGCGTTTGAGTTCCTGTGCTGCATCCTTGTCACCAGGTCTATACTTGAGTGCCAAATCTAATTTCGCTTCTGCGGACTTGTAGTCACCCTTTTTCTCGTAGGCTCGAGCCATCTCTTTGGCGCGCTGAGAGCGTGCCCAGTCGTCTGCTTCTGTCCTTTGCTGCTCTGCCTGCCGCTCATCCCTTTCCCTTAATTCCTGCCCAAGCCTGCGCTCAGGCGCTTGTACGAACTCGCTCGTGATCTCCACCTGGGCCGGAGGACCTTCCACGGTAGCAACGGGAGCCGGTTCGGCAGCGGGTCCAGGAGCTTGTGCCACCCCGATTTCCTTTGCCTCCTCGCCTGCAGAAGGCTCCTCCTGCCCGCCATAATCCCACATATAGGGTTTACCCCAGGTGCCGACGCCCCGGCCCAGCATGTCCTTGATGGGCAGCCCCTGGGCGCCGGGCACGCGCCGGCCTCCTGCCAGTGCCCGGCCTCCTGCCAGTGCAGGGAACTCAGCAACGGTCGTTGATTCGACATGGCCGTCGCGAAAGAGGATGCGCATCTTACCTTTCTTGTCCGGACGCTCCCACGCTAAAGCCTCTTCGCGTGACGACTTGCTCAAAGCAACACGGGGGTTGTAAACATAGAGCTCATCTGTCTCCGGAGAGCGAAGCAGGTCCTCACTAAGGTATCTCTCCACTAGGTCGTTGAGCGAGGCAGGCATGTAGCCATCGTAGTTGTTCTGATACATCACCAGCGCCATGGCGATCTGTTTCAGGTTGCTCCTGGACCTGGCTACGCTAGCCTGCTCCCTCACCCCCCTCGGCCCGGGGGGCATAGAGAGGGTACAGCCCATGCGTCGGGAGAACACAAAGCCCACGATGATGAGCACTATCAGCAGGACGGCGATACGAATGGGCAGGGCGAGAAAGGAAGGTTTGGCTTCGGGCGCCCGTGCTCTTCGGGCGGCGGCACGCGCCCGCACAATCCTGACGATGCGCAGGATGATATAGCCGAGCACACCCAGACCCACGAGCCAGGCGAGGATAATCAAGATAGCCTTGACCACCGGCCAGGCAGCTCTCAGGTAGCCCCAGAGGACTCTGGGCAGGCCTTGTTCGTACCAGGGCTCCCGCGCCAACATGCGCATGTTGCCTGCGGCACTCAAGACCTGATAGTTGCGGGGGAGATACACATCCCAGTTCACTGCTTGAGAGGGCAGTGCCAGGCCGGGCGCATTGAGGGTAAGGGAGGTTCCCGGTCCCATCTTCTTTAGCGACTGTGCCCAGATGACGCCCAGGTCGAAGGGACGTCCGCGCGGCGCTTCCAGCAGTGGTATCAGGATGTCTCCCCGTGCTAACTTGTTCGGTTTCACTGCCTTGCCCTCGATGTAGGTGCCCCAGAGCACTGCGCCTTGAGGCAGGCTCAGGCGAAAGAACTGGGCGCCTGCATTTCTTACGCGGCAGTTCATGTAGCTGGTGGCATGCCCCTGCTCCTTGACCACGGTGGCAATGTGGTAATCTTCAGCATTCAGTTGGACGCCTTCAGCCAGCGCATGACCTTTCAGCCTGAAGTCGATGCGCCGGTGGCTTTCAGCGAAACTGTAGCTACCCAGGAAGGAGGCGTCACCCACATCAATTCCGGTTGCCGAGCTGCTCACCTGCGCATTCTGAAGCTCCCCCACAGTGACCTCCAGTTGGGGGTCTTCGAGATAGGTGCCTATGATGCCCCGCTGCCTTTCAGCCTGGGGGAGCCTGATGCCTGTATGGATGAGCTTTCCGGTGGTGGTATCGGGAAGGGCTTCGTAGATGATGCGCATCTTGTAATCACCCTTGACCGGCTCAGCAAGGCGAATGTGCCAGGTGTTATCGGTCAATTCTGAGCTCTGAATATTCTTGCCTGTCAGGCGCGAGTTGAAGGCGCCTTCAGGCAGTTCCACCAGCAATTCCGCGACGGTGGCCCTGGCAATGTGCCAGGTAACGTCGGTAAGTGCCAACATGCGACCGGCGCCGAAGAGGAGCGCGGTACGGGTGTCTGTCTCGATGCGGGGGATGAGCTTCTTGGTCTTCAAGACGAGGCCCCAATCCTCTCCGGACCAGCGATAGGCTAAAGATAGGTTCCGGAGCATCTTAACCAGGGGCGGCGCCTCCTTGATGTCGATGGCGACCAGGCCCCGAACCTCCCCGGGCAAGAGTTCCAGGTTGACGTCGGTGGCTAGGCCTAAATGTCCGCGGGTGTGCTCCGCGTCCACAATGCTTACGCCTCCCAGGGGGAGTTCGGTAACGCCTGGTTCCAGGCGTCGCTCCGAGAAGAGGTGCAGCGTCATCTTTCCCAGGAAAGCGCGGTCCAGGGTGAGGGCAAGCGAGTGCTGGTCGGGATGGAACTCCCAGTCTGCCACCCGCTCGCCCACCAGGCTGATGGGTACCAACCCTTGAGGCAGCGTCAGGCGCAGGCTGAAGAGCGACTGCCTTTCTACCGTGCAGAGGAAGAGATACTCTTCGTAGAGAACGTCCTGGGTAAGGCGCGCGGTCCCATATCCCTCCACCCGCAAGACGGGTTCGATGAGACTGGTGGAGACGGCTAACTCACCGTCCGGCTGGTCGTAGAGGTAGGCAAGCTTGGGGTTCCCGGCGCGCACCCAGTCGCCCAGTTGGTCCACGTCCACCTGCACGAACTTCCGGGAGTGATGATGAAGCAACGCCACGTCCCCGGCAGCGGAGATGCCTACGCTGCCTGATTGTCGAGCAGCATCAAGCGCCCGCAGCCCGGGGATGAGCAGACCATCCACTCGGCGCAGGTGCTCCACGCACTTCACGGTGAGCACGTACTTGCCCATGACCGGCTGCTTGAGGCGCACTTCCAGTTGGTCGGAGCCTGCTTGCCAGGCCTCGATGCCCTCACCGGTCACGTCCAGGACGATGAGACCTGCGTCAAAGCCGAGGTGCAGGCGGTTGATGGGCACATTCTCCACCTGGTAGCTAATCTTTTCCAGAAGCTCCACCACACCTGCCTGCAGGTGCACGCGGCGGGCGGTGACGACGCTGATTTCGGGGAGCACGGGGATGACCTTGAGGCGAAGCTCGGCGGGCAGCTTGTTGTACTCGAAGGCGAGCGCCAGTCGGCAGGCTTTCAGGCGGCTGGTGAGGTCCTCGTGAGGCGCCATCACTGACGGTGCTGAGGCGGCTGCCTGTCGCATACCCACGGAGCCGGCATCGACCACCCTGAGTGAGGGGCTGGCAGCAATGCGCAAGTATCCTGTCTGGCGCTGTGCTTTCTCGATGCGGAAAGGCAGGATACGTGTGCCCGCGGCTTCGGGGTCAACCACCAGTTCGGAGGTAACATAAAGGTTGAACTGACCGGTGAGAGGCTCTTTGAAGAAGACCTGGATGCTGGCTTGAGGTGCATCGCGGTCCAGGCGCCAGTTCTCGATTGCGGATGTTCCCCTGGAACTGCCTGAAACCTTGAGCACATCGACACCAGGGGGGATGGCAATAGTTAGAGAATCGATTTCGCCCCGGCGCACGGTGCAGATGAAATGGGTGTACTGTCTGGCTGAACTGGTATCCAGGAAAATCAGGCTCTGTTCGTGCGCTTCGAAGACGGCAGCGGGTCTCTTTTCGAGTTCAGCGGGTAGCCAGAGGATGGTGAGGGTGCCGAGGTCGCCTGGATACAAGCGTGCGCGCGTGGAGGTGGCATCCGTCATCAGGTCGATAGGGACCTCGGGCAGCGTTTTGACAACGTGGTTAGGCACTGCGGCTTGAAAGGCTATCTGAGAGCTGGTGGTGCGGATGAGAGGGAGGAGCAGGAGGCGCGCACCACGGCGGGTCCTGACATCGAGCACGAAGGAAAGCTCGATGGTGTACTTGCCCTCTCCCCGAAGGTGGGCGACATAGTGGTCGGCAGCGCGCTCGAGGTAGCCTTTCTTCCCCTCGACTTTGAAGGATTGCAAGGGCATCGAGGAGGGAAAGAGCGGGACGCGCTGCCAACCCGGCCTCAATGCTGACACTTCTAAGGTGGCGGTGACACTGGCAAAGCGCTCACCGGCGCTGATGGTGTACTCCGCATGGGAGACGACGGCGGCAGGGCGAGGTAAGGCAATGGCCGGGCGCACTGCACCACAAGTGAGAACCAGTGCGAGTAGGGCAGGGAGCAGTGTGGGTGTAGGGGGTGAAAGTGTTAGTGGCCGAAATCGTGAAGCGACGGTGCCAAGTGTGCGCATCACTCGTCCCTCCTTTTGCGCCGGGGAGCAGCCCTCTTAATCCATGGTCCTAATTCTCATATACCATAACACAGGGAGGTCGGCGCATTTGTAAAATGTTTGTAACAACCGCGATAGTGCGGTTGCGCCTCCCCTCCATACTTTATTAGATTGCTCAAGACCGGTTTTGGTTCAAGAAAAATTCGAAAAAATGGCAACATGGAGCTTTCAGCGGGGATACATGTGGGAGGCATTGCAGTTGCTACACACAATGGAGAAGCTTCTGTCTTTCAGCCTCAAGTGTGCTCTCGCATGCTGGAATTTCCGGTTATTCCAGATATCCATCAGACTTTCCCGGTTCACGTCTCCCATGACGTGGCGAGCAAGGTAATCCTGACAGCAGATAGGCACCTTACCGTCGAAGGCGATGACCATTTGAAAGCGGGGTCTCAGGCAGCCTGCCTTGAGCGGCGCCTCCAACTGTCCCATATGTTTTAAGAGGCCGCCGCGGGTGTCGGTGTAAGCGCTGAAGACACTAACCTGGAACCTTTTCCTCTCCTGGCCTGATAAGTGCTCCATTACATGACGGACGTTGGGGTTTATGTGCCCGTCGTATTGCTTTATCCAGGCATAGTCCAGTCCGGCTTCTCTAAGCTTCAGCCAAAGCTCGAGGGTCATGAGGTCGCCGTTGGTTGAAAACATGATGGTGGCGCTGGGGAGGTTGTTACGCGCGTATCTTATCAGCCTGGGGAGTCTCTTATCGAGAAGGGGCTCGTTGTATGAGTGTAAGCCTATTTTGCCTGCGAAGCCGATCTCCTTCAGCTCGCTGATAATCTTGGCGTAAAGGTGCCAGCGCATGAGTTTCTTCGGGCGGGGGTAATAGGCAACCGGACAGAAGTGGCAGCGGCGATTGCACATGCTGCAAGTTTCAATGAGTAGGGAGTAGAGCCTGGGACTCCTCTCGAGTGCCCATCTCTGGAGAGTGGCTTTCAGGGCGCCGGGCAAAATGCCCAGAAGGCGGCGCACACGTTTACTAGCGGGGTGAACTCTTCTGGCGCGGGCCCAGGCAGTCCTTACCCAGGTGCAGATGTTCTCCTGTTCAGCGCGGTGTAGTTGTTTCTGGCGCTGTTCATTCACTGATGTTTCTTTCCCGAGGTCAGTCCCGGAGTTGCCTGCAATACAAGTTACGGCTACTTTGTCAACTCTAGTTTTGGGAGCCATATGTTGTAGCTTCGGTGGTCGTCAAGTTGCAATATATGTGCCAGCATCGTCCCCAGCTTGGCGGAGTTGACAAAGTAGCTTTAGTATGCAGAACTAACTCAATGATACTTGCTTGGTAAGTCACCGATCAAGCGCGAATCAGCGCACCCCAGCTCCTCTCCCCCGGGACGGCGCGCGTTCCCTAACCGCCTCCTTGCGCGCCAGGCGCAATTCTCTCAACCGGTGCCCTCGGCCCTCATATACCATAACACAGGGAGGTCGGCGCATTTGTAAAATGTTTGTAACAACACAGGATAGTGCGGTTGCGCCTCCCCTCTATTACTTTATTAGATTGCTCAAGACCAGTTTTAGTTCAAGAAATTTCAAAAAATATCGTATGAGTATAAGGAGCCCGGGTGCGTGCGCGGCGACCGATGATAACATTCGCTACCGGGAGCTGCCTTCACTGTAGCGCGCAAAGAGCCAAAGTCAAGCAGCATCGACACTCCGGCTTCAAGCAGGGCAGGGGATGGAGAAGGGGAGCTGAAAAAGTCTTGACTTCACATTGCTTCTGCCGGGATACTCAGTCCGTACAGCGGTCGGCGGCGGGCTTGTGATTTCGTCTAATTTGTCAGGGAATGGAGGAGAGGCTTGGGGAAGGTGATGACGAGGTCCGTCTCCCTGGGATTGTTATTGGTGGGCATACTGCTCGGAGGTGGCTGTGCCACTGTGGCCCGGAATATCCCTTACTCGACCAAGCGCATGAGTCGAGATGCGCTTGTTTTTGCCGCCATGCCTATAGCGGCGCCGCTGGCGGCGGGAAGTGATACGCGAACCTATGTCCATGCGCATCCGGTGAAAGGATGGTTGGTCCTGCCTGGCGTGTTCGTCTTCCATACGTTCAAGCACCTGGAATATGGTCTGGTGCACGGCATAGATATGATGCTCTACCCGCTCTATTTTCCGTTTAAGGTGAAGCCCCTGGAAATTTACGAGTGGGAGAGATACCCCTGGGAGGTCTCGCCTCGCTACCGCGCCACGCAGAACCGATTTCTGCAGAGCTTCGGCACCTGCCTGGCGTTTCCGGTGGGTATGTGGACACATGCCTGGCAATCCTGGCGGGATTACGCAGAAGAACACAGGGGCGCAGGCGTGGTCGCTCCCTTCTACCTGCCCGGTGCGGCGCTCTATCATGCCTACCTGGGGGTGGTGATGGGCGTTGATGGGCTGTCTTATCCACTCTTGTTCTGGACGGGTCGGGGGCCCCTGGACCTTTACCAGCCGGGTGATGGGCATCTGAACCCGATGCAGGCCAGCGTGGTGCATCACACGAGTGGGGCAGCGATTCTGGCAGCTATCGGGACGGGGGAGGTGACTCTGGGAATGCTCATGCTGGCAGGTGAGATTTGGAGCGAAGATACATCAAGAGAAGACCGCGGGTTTTATGGTCTGTGGCTGATTCACCACGGCGCCCGGACGCTGGCCCTGGGGGTTTCGCAAGGGAGGCAGGCGGAGCGGCTTGCGGACCTGGCGCGTAAAGCACCCACCAATTATCGCTGTCGCACCGCGCTGGAGGTGCTGGAACTGGCGCTGGCTCAGAACATCAGCGAGGTTGGTGCAGGGGAGGCCTACGACCTGGGTGAGCGAAGTGGGTTGAGGGAACGAACTGAAACGCTCGTCAACAAGCGCTTCGATGACCCCGTAGCGAGGGCGGAGGGGAAAACCCGGAAGGAGCTGGCGCGCAGGCACGTGCATAGGTGGGCAGGTCTGGTGGTGAGGACGGCGGAGTCTCTGAAGCGTGCCGATGAGGCTCTGGACCGTCACCTGGCGCGCGAGGTGAGGAGGGAAATCCTGCAGGAAACCGGTGCCATCACCGCTCTCCCTGGTGAGCTCGGGCGCATTGGTTCGGCAGCGGGCGCTGCGGAGCGCATCCGCGTCCTGGACGGCTTGCTGCGGGTCTATCACTTTCCCAACGAGAAGGGCGTCCTGGAGAAAACCCTTGACGAGGTGGCGCGGATATTGAAGAGTGATGTCATGGACGAGGCCTGGTACCACGGTGTGCGCCAGGAACTCGAGCGACTGCAACGCGGGGAGTACGACCGTAGCGGCGCTCATAATGTCCTGCGCACTCTCATGAGTGAGGGGTTGGTATGGCTGTACGAAAGTGCACAGCGCTGAGGGGTCTGGTCGGCCTACTCGTGCTGGCGGCAACGACAGGAGGCTGCGGAACCTTTGCGCCTATTGACGTGGTTGTCGTGTATCGGCCGACTCAGGAAAACCGCCTGGCTGAGGTGGAGACCCTGGCCGTCGTAGGCTTTAAGGAAACGGGCGTCAAGGGCATTGATACCTTCCTGGCAGCCGAGGTCGAAAGGCGATTGCAGCCCTATTTCTCACTGGTCAGCCGCACCCGGGTCAAGGAGGTGCTGGAGGAGCGCGACCTGTGGTTGGCGGTCTTTTCGGACAGTCCCGCCCAGCGGCGAGCGGGGGAAATCCTCAAAGCCTCTCACCTCTTTATCGGAACAGTATTGAAGTATGAAGTCACCGACACCAGGACGCCCGTCGAGGTGGAGACCGTGGTGCACGAGGGCTACGATTGGTTCCTGGCAGTGCCCATCCCGCGGGAGGTGGTGCGCCTGAAATCCGCTACCCGCGTGGAACGCCGCGCTGAGGTCAAGCTGGCTATGAGCATCGTGGCTACGGACACTACCGAGAACCTGGTGTCGGCGACGGCAACGGAAGTGGCTGAGGCCAGCCCCAGTGTGGATGGCAGCCCACCTCTTCCGGAGAAGGAGGTGATGCTCAAGTCAGTAGCGGAGGCGGCATTTGCTGACCTGTTGGCCGAGGTGGTGCCCACGCGCACCAGGCAGACGGTGGTGGTGGCGGTTAAGGGGAAGCTCCAGGAGGGGGTGAACTTTCTTCGCGCCGGAGAGCTGGAGCGGGCGCTGTCGGCCTTCCGGGAAGAAGTGGCTGGTTCCCGGGAAGGCTATGCGTGGTATGATATAGGAGTGGTGTACGAGTTGCAGAGGAAGTTTAACGAGTCTGAGAAGGCTTACAGGCGGGCCTTGGAGGTCCGCCCGGAAGAAGAGTTGTTTCAGAAGGCGCTGGGGCGGGTCCGCGGGCGCGGTGGATAGGTTTGTGCCCTGGGCAGTTAGTTCCAGCACGAT
>SDBU01000564.1_pt1 | contig 51773 bp, 58 predicted proteins | sample 2277071 | NCBI WGS metagenome assembly SDBU01 (sample SAMN10397929, study PRJNA504765) | marine sediment metagenome | isolation source: marine sediment core GS08_GC12, 126 cmbsf | place: Arctic Ocean: Gakkel Ridge, Loki's castle | collected 2008
TGATGAACTATACCAAACAATCCCTTTTGATGGTTCGGCAAAGACCCACTTTAATTTCTACTTTAAACCAAGTACGTCTTCGGGACTAAAATTATGTACTGTTGAAGATCTGGTGGGGATGTGGACAGTTAAATTTGTAGGTATTAATTACAAACCACTACAGTTTGAAATAATTAATGAGTTTGTACTGGGCGGTGAATCTGCACTACAAGATGTTTGTTAATGTCTATTTACTTTGTTGAAGAGAGTTGTGAAAACATTTCATTTCACCTGTGTGACAAGCTGGTCCTGATGATTCCACCAAGTAAATGACAGCATCATAATCGCAATCAATAAGGATTTTCTTTATCTTCTGAATATTGCCAGACTCTTCTCCTTTCATCCATAACTTTTTTCTGGATCTACTCCAAAACCATGAGTTTCCCGTTTTTCTTGTTAACTCTAGTGATTCCTTGTTGGTGTAAGCAAGTGTGAGAACTTCTTTTGAATTAATGTCTTGTACTATCACTGGGATTAATCCATTGCCTTTTGCAAAATCAATTTCATCAATTTTTTTTTCCATATCTAAATCTCATTCCAGAAATTTGCTTATAATCTTACAGAAACACCTCTATCTTTGAGAAATCCCTTTACGGTATCTACAGATTGTGTTTCATAATGAAATATTGAGGCAGCAAGGGCTGCATCAACATCTGACTCTTTAAAGATTTCAAGTATGTGGTCGGGTTTGCCACATCCTCCAGATGCGATTACTGGAACGGAGACAGTTTTAACAATTCCTTTTGTAAGCAATATGTCATAACCATCCTTTGTCCCATCCATATCAATACTTGTAAGTAAAATTTCTCCCGCACCGAGCTTTTCTATTTTTTTTGCCCATTCTATTGCATCAAGTCCAGTTTCTTTTTTTCCCCCATAGATGAAAACCTCAAACCAAAATTTCTGATCTCCTTCTGAAAAAATGTTTTTTCCTTTTTCAACATTATAGTTTCTTTTTGCATCAATGGCTACTACTATGCACTGTTTGCCAAACAATTCCATCAAGTCTGTAATTATCTCAGGATTTTTTACAGCTCCGGTATTAATTGCAACTTTATCTGCACCATTAAGCAAAATGTCTCTTGCGTGTTGTAATGTTTTAACACCACCACCTACAGTAAATGGAATATCAATAACCTGTGCTACTTTTTTTACCAAGGTTTTGATCGTTTCACGTTGTTCTTGTGATGCAGTAATATCAAGGAAAACTAGCTCATCTGCTCCCTCTTTACTGTATTTTTCTGCTAGCAAGACGGGATCACCTGCATCTTTTATTGAATCAAAATGTAATCCTTTTACAACTCTTCCTTTTTTAATATCAAGACACGGAATAATCCTCTTTGTTAAGGTCATGCTATTTTCTTGGCCTCCTCAATTGAGATTTTATTTTCGTAAAGTGCCTTACCAAGAATAACTCCAAAGGCGTTAGCGTTTTTTACTTGTTTTATATCATCAATGTTTGAGATGCCGCCACTTGCAATGACATTTGCATTTTCAATTGAACAAGCTTTTTGTAATATTTCTAAATCAGGTCCTTGCATCGTACCATCTCGACTTACACTGGTTAAAAGAAATTCTGAAAATCCCATTTTTAAAAATTCATTCATGCCATCAAATAGTTTAGTTTTCGTTTTTTCTTGCCAACCATTAATTACAATAATTCCACCAACATGATCTACAGAAATTACAATCTTATCTTTTCCTAGAGCATCAGCTAATCTCAGTACGGTTTCTTTTTGTTTGAAGGCTATTGTTCCAATAACTACTCGAGTTGCCCATTTGCAAGTTTCAGAGATTGTATTTTCATCTCGTAAACCACCAGCAACTTGAACTGGGAGATTCAATTCTTCAATCATTTTTTTTATAATTTGAATATTAGTTCCTCTACCCAAAGTAGCATCAAGATCAACGATATGAAGCATGTCGGCCCCAGCGCTCTGCCATTTTTTTGCAATTTCAATAGGGTTGTTACTATAAACAGTTTTGTTGTTTGGGTTTCCTTTTAACAAACGCACTACTTGTCCATCCATAAGATCAATTGCAGGAATAATTTTCACTTTTTACACTCTCTCAGAAAGTTGTTTATCATTACAGAGCCAATCTTACCAGATTTTTCTGGGTGAAATTGAGTTCCAAAAAAATTTTCTTTCTCAACAACAGCTGGAATTTTAATCCCATAATCAGAATCGGCTACAACTATATCCTCATTTTTTGGTTCTATTCGATAAGAGTGAACAAAATAAACCCATGAACCATTTTTAATTCCTTCAAGAATCCTGCTTGATTTTTTTATCTCAAGACTATTCCAACCCATGTGAGGAACTTTCATTGTGTTTGGAAGAACTGTAACTTCACCTTCCATCACACTCAATCCTTTTTCATTTCCTTCTTCACTTTTTTCAAAAAACATTTCCAAACCCAAACATATTCCTAAAACAGGAATTTTGTCTTTTACATAATCTTTAAAATCGATTTTAGAATAATCACGAATACGTCTAATTGCAGGATCAAAGTTTCCAACACCTGGAAACAATATTCCAGAATAGTTATTGACATTATCAAAACTTGTTATAACATCTACTTCGGCAGAATTTTTTTCAAGAGATTTTTTTAAACTGAAAATATTTCCTGCTCCATAGTCAAATATTGCTACTTTGACCATTACATGGCTCCCTTGGTGCTAGGGATCCCTTTCTGTTTTTTGTCATTTGATACAGCAATTCTCAAAGCCACCGCTAACGATTTCATCGCAGCTTCAATTTTGTGGTGATCGTTTTCTCCATACTTAACAGTAAGGTGAACACAACTGTTTAGATTTTGAAGTAGTGATTTGAAGAAGTGTTCAATATCTTCTTTTGACATCCCTTCAATCTTTGATCGTTTTGTTTCCAGTACTAATCTGTAGAATGATCGCTTAACCAAATCGATTGATGTTTCAGCAAGTGATTCATCCATTGGAACTGATGCATAACTAAATCTGGTAATCCCTGCTCTAGTCCCAAGAGCTTTGTCTATGACAGAACCAATTGCAATTGCTGTATCTTCAATTAGGTGGTGTTCAATTTTATCTTTAGATTTTGCTTTCACTTGAAGATCTATCATGCTGTGTTTTCCTAATGCTGAAATCAAGTGATCAAGAAAACTAATTCCTGTACTTACCAAAGTTTTTCCTGTTCCATCAAGGTTAACACTAACTGTGATATCGGTTTCCTTTGTTGTTCTTTTAATTCGAGCTTTTCTTGATTTCATTGCAACCACTGAGCGTTGTAAAGTACCTCAAACGGGATTTAATACCTTCGGAAGAAGCTGAATTGAGTCTAGAATTAAAGTGGCACCGTGTTTTTCAAAAAATCTTCTTTTTTTATCTGGCTCATTACTTGTTCCAGTAATTCCACAAAACGTGGTTGGATGTCCAGCTTGAGTTGATTTTTTTGCCATGATCAAATCCTCCATTGAATCGCCAACAAAAATACAATGAGATGAGTTTAATCCTTTAATTGATCGTAAAAGAGATTCTGGATTTGGTTTAGCAAGTTCTCTTAATTCGTCTTCTAAGAATACGGAATTTTTAACATTAAATTCTTTCAAAAGTTTATTTAATGAATAGCTTATTGAATCAATTCCTCTACCTGTTACAATCGCAATATTATCATTGAATCTTTTTTTTAAATTTTCTAACAAGGCTTTTGAAACAATTACGTCATCATATTCTATGAATCCTTTGTCAGTAAATTGTGAAGTTTTGTTAAATAGTTTTTGATAAAGTTCTGGACCATAAAATAATTGATCAAAAACTGAGTAAAGTATATTTTCAGAATGTCTACCCGGATAATCTAATTTTTTTCTGATTTCTGAAATGTCTACATTCAATGTGTCAAGAAATTTTTCAACTGATTTAATTCCGGTTTCATCAGCATTTTTTATTACCTGAAAAATGAACTCAGTTCCATCCGTGTTTAATTTGTTAGCTGCTGTTAATGAAATGATTGCTGCATATGTCAAGTCAACTTCATCATTGAATCCACCAGTTTTTTTGAATGCATCAATTATTTGAGTAGTAATTGATATGGCGTCTGAGGTTTTTGCAAATTCTTTTAGAAAAAAATCAGTTGTTTTTAGTATTGCTTTATCATATGAGTTTGTGACATCTATTAGAACGCCATCACAATCAAAAATAATTGCGTCAATATCATCCAATGATTTGGCATCATCGGTATAGATACCATCATCCTTCGGTGTGAGAGTCATTCTAAAAGATCACGTATCGCTAACAAGAACTTTGAATTCATTTCTTTAGTGCCAACAGTAACTCGTAAGCAACCTTGGTGTTTTCCAATTTTTCCAAGTTTTCTAATAGAGATTCCTTGTTCTATCAAGGCTGTGAATACACGGCCATCAGCTCCTCTAGCATCAAAAAGTACGAAATTAGATTTGGAGTCAAAGACTTCAAAGGCTTTGTATTTACGAAGATTTTGAATTATCCGTTTACGCTCGTTTTTTATTGTTTTTACAGCATCTAACATAATTTTTGGTTTTTGAAGGGCCATAATTCCAGCTTCAATTGCTATTGAATTAATTGGATATGGGTATTGTAAAATTCGTGTAAATACATCAACAATATTTTTGTTCGCAACAAAATAACCTAGTCTAAGACCTGCAAGTCCAAATGTTTTTGAAAATGTTTGAACAACAATAAGATTATTTTGAGATTTTGTTAAATTAATTAGTGAATAGTCTCCAAATTCTCCATAAGCCTCATCAATTATAACTAGTCCATTGAATTTTTTTACTAATTTTTCTAAATCTTTTTTTGGAAACTGAAAACCTGTTGGGTTGTTAGGAGAATCTAAATAAAGAATGTCTACACTGTTTGATTTTGTAATAAACCTGTTTAAATCCAAGGTCATATTTTTTGAGAACGAGATCTTAATTGTTGAAATAGAATATAGTTTACATCTTTCCTCAAAAAAACTAAAGGTTGGATTTGATGTCAAAACTTTGGTTTGTTTAGAAGCGAAGTTTGCTAAAAATAAATCAAGAATTTGATCAGAACCATTACCAATTCCAATCATATTTTGTGGAACTTTAAGATATTTAGATAGTGCTAAGACTAATTGCTCTGCTCTACCTAGTGGATATTCTCTTACATCTGTGATTTTTCTTGCATTCTGAATAAGATCCTGTTGGTATTGCTTACCAATTACAAAATTTTCATTAGAATCAAGTTTTAATACACCAGAAAATTTTTCAGGTTTTTGGTAGCCCTTTAGATTAGCATATTCCTTAACTTTTTTTTGAAACCAACCTTTTTTCATTCTAATCTACTCCTCACAGATTCATAGTGGTTTGGAAGACCTTCTGCCGTTGTTAACACCTTCAAGTACTTTGAAAGTTTTTGTAATGAGGATTTTGAGGATTCAATTTTTGTTCCCAATTTGAGGAAGTCTAGAACTGAAAGTGAACCTCTAACTCGACCAAATTTGTTAGTAGGGAGGATGTGATTTGAACCTAAAAGATAATCACTAGCGGATGATGGGGTATATTTTCCAATTAGTATTATGCCTGAAGTGGTGATTTTTTTAGCTATTTCGTTTTGATTCTTCGAAATTATTTGCAAGTGTTCTGGTGCTAATTTGTTTGCAAGTTTGATTACATCAGTATTAGACTTACATACAGCTATGAATCCATTTTTTCTAAGACTTTTTTTGATAATATTAGATCGTTTTGATTTTTTTATTTTTTTTACAATAGATTTGTTTACTAATTTGGCAAACTTTGAAGAAGTCGTAATCAAAAAACAAAATGATTCAGAACTGTGTTCTGCCTGAGTAATCAAGTCGTCTGCAATAAAATTTGAATCTGCAGAATTATCAGCAATAATTCCAAGTTCAGTTGGTCCAGCAAGCATATCGATTGATGTTGTGTTACTGATTAGTGATTTTGCAAGAGTTACAAAAGGACCACCTGGTCCTACAATTTTATCAACTTTTTGAATTGTTTTAGTTCCAAAGGAAAGGGCCGCAATGGCTTGTGCGCCACTTATTTTGTAAATTTCAGTTGCCCCACAAATATCAGAAGCTACTATTGTCAGTGGATCTAATTCTCCCTTTTTATTTGGTGGGGTTACAACAACTATTCTTTTTACACCTACGACCTTTGCAGGGACTACAGACATGACGGCAGAACTAGGATACTTTGCTAAACCTCCAGGTACATAACATCCAACACTTTCTAGTGGTGAAAATGATTTAGAAATTTTAATTCCATCAATGTTTATTTTAGAATTTTTTAAGAGATTTTTAATTATGTTTTCGGTACGTGATAATCTAGATTTTACAAGTTTTATTGCAGCTATTTCTTTTTTAGAGACTTGGCAGTAGGCATTATCTATCTCTTTTTTTGATAAACGTAATGAATGAAGAGTTGTCCCGCCAAATTTTTTTTCGTAGCGCTTTATTGCCGAGTCCCCATTCTTTTTAACATCTGCTAGAATGGATTGAACTAGCTTTTCATTTTGTTTTGATAGTTTAGGCGTGACTGAATCTACAAAACTCTCAAAATTACGAGGGGTAATGATTTTCATCAATTTTCTTCATCACGCTTAATCTCCTCTAATTCCAGAATTTGTCTTGGTTCATGAACTACTAGTCCTTGAGCGATCTTTCTCAGTTTAGGAATGAGTATGTGATAATCAGATTTTAGAATGACAGTATTTACTCCACACCATCCCTTTTCACTCAATGGGCTTACAGTTGGTTTTTTGAGTGCTGGAATTTGCTTGAGTAGTTTTCTTAGATTTTTTTCTTTGACGTTTAAGTAAATGTGTAAATATTTTTGTCCCTGTACTGCTCCTCTCATCAATGTTACAATATCATAAATTTTTTCTCGTTTAGTTTTATCTTTCAATGAGTTCTTGTTTGCTATCAAGTGAGCAGTAGACTCTAGAACTTTATCAGTTATTTTTAGTTTATTTTGTTTTAATGTAGCTCCAGTTTCAGTCACATCCATAATCGCATCAACATCTTCAGGGGGTTTTGCTTCAGTAGCTCCAAAGGATAAATGAATTTGAACATTTTTATTTTTACCTAGACGAAGCCAAGGTGTAACAATTAAAGGATCTTTAGATCCATAAAATTTCTTGTATGATTTACATTGTTTAATAAATTTAGAAGCAGTAGTTAGATATTCAGTGGAAATTCTAAGCGTCTTTTTCTTTTTAGCATAATCAGCAATCATTGAGTCAATGTTTTTGTAACGAAAGTTATCCGGAAATGCTATTACTAAGTTTATTTTACCATATTCTAAATCTAAGATTGATTCAACGTTTGCTTTAGTTTCACCTACCCAATCTTTTCCAGTGATTCCTACATCGTACAAACCATCGGCCACTAATGTTGGAATTTCTTGTGGTCTTAGCATCTTTACCATTATTTGTGGATCATCAAGATACACTCTGTATGTTCTACTTTTCCGGTTAACCTTTGTCCAAGATTTTTCTAGTATCTTAAATGTGGCTTTCTCTAAACTACCCTTTGGAATTGCAAATTTTACCTTTGACAATCTTTTCCCTCTCATAAAGCAGCTATATAATTTTCTGTTTAAATTTGGTCGAGCAATTCCTTTGCTCTGTTTAGTGAGATATTATTCTCATGAATCATTTTCTGCACAATTTCATCAATTTGTTCTCCTTTAGCACCAGCAGCTGCTGCAAGATCTCGCGCGTGAAGTTTCATGTGACCTTTCTGAATACCTTCTGTTGCAAGAGCCCTTAATGCACTAAAATTTTGGGCCAAACCAGCTGCTGTAATTACTCCTGCCAGCTCTTTTGCAGAAGTAACTCCAAGAATTTTTGTACAAATTTTTGCAATTGGATGTACATTTACTATTCCACCTACAATTCCAACAGATAAGGGAAATTCGAGTCTTCCAATTAGATTACCTTCTTCGTCTTTTGACCATTCAGTTAAAGATCTATATTTTCCAGAACTTGCTGCATATGCATTTGTTGCGGCTTCAATCGCTCGACTATCTTGCCCAGTCGCATTTGCAACAGCTATGACACCGTTCATAATTCCCTTGTTATGAGTAACTGCTCTATGTGTATCATTTGCAGCGAATTGATATGCAAGGATGATATTGTTTACAACGTCTTCTCCTCCAACTCCTTCCTTATCAAAAACTGCAGTAGCTCTCACTAATCTTCTCGTAGCATAATTCGATAAAATTCGTAATAATGCTTTTCCTCCAGTAAGTTCTTCAATTAATGGTGCTACTGCCTCACACATTGAATTTGTAATATTGGCGCCCATTGCATCGCCAACATCAATCAAAAGTTCAACAATTAGCATTATGCCAGAATCAGTTTGTATTTCTCTACAAGAAACCTCTTTAGCTCCTTTATCTGTTTTTACAAGAGTATTACTTTTTGAATTTGCAAGGTCAAGAATTTTTTTTGATGATTCAGTAATTTTTGGAATTGCAAGTTTAGGATCAACATTCAAAACTTGAATTTGACCAATATTAAGAGATTCGTCAGCATCAACTTTGAAACCTCCTTTAATTCTAGCAATTTTTGCTGCCTTGGAAGCAGCAGCTATTACTGATGGTTCTTCTATTACCATTGGGATTAGATAATCCTCATCGTTAATTCTAAAGTTTGTAGCAATTCCCAACGGAAGGGAAAAAGTACCAATAGCATTTTCAACCATTTTATCTGCATTGTCAAATGTTATTCCACCCGAAGAATTTTCTAAAACTTCAATTTCTTCTTTCGATAGACTAGCAAAATTTTTTACTATATCAAGTCTTTGTTTTCTACTTTTCTCAAAAAATTTTGATATTGAAGAATCTTTCATTTTAATATCCTTAATAATTTGTCATCGGTACTGTCTGGAAAACCTTTTCCATCACTGTTTGATGTGATCACATATAGATTTCCATCAGGATCTTCAATTACATCTCTTATTCTACCAACACCGCCCAGTATACTTTTTTGTGAAATAAGGCCTTCTTCATTTATATCAAGTTGGTAAAGATGAGAAGCTCGAAGGGAGGTCATAATCATATATCCTTTAAGATCCAATTTGTCTCCAGAATAGATAACAATTCCACCTGGTTCAATACTTGGGTCATAACACATTACTGGATCAACAAAAATTCCTCCTGAACATTCTTGGTTTGGCCATCCATAATTTTGACCAGAAAGAATTATGTTGATTTCATCATTTTTTGTTGGCCCCAAATCGGTGGAGTATAGGTTGCCAGATTCATCCCATGTCATTCCCTGAGGATTTCTATGCCCTAAGGAAAAGACTGGTGAATCTTCAAATGGATTATCATTTGGTATCGAACCATCATCATTAAGTCTTAATATTTTTCCTGCTAATGACTCAAGATCTTGTGGAAGGTGTGAAGAGTCAGAAACAGTTCCTGTAGTCACATAGAGTTTTCCATCTGGACCAAATTTTATTATTCCGCCATTAGTAAATTTTGAGCCTGGAATTTTGTCAAAGATTATTTCAGCATCTTTCAGTTTATTTTGAGATTCTCTAATTTTCAAAATTTTATTCCATAAATTTCCTTCCTCTTCGTAAGTATAGTAAACATAGAGGTAGTGATTACTAGAAAAGTCTGGATGTGTTTCAATACCCATTAATCCACCACCAAAGACATCTGCAGTTCGGAAAGTTGCAAGTGGTTCTGCTAATAATGTATCATTTTGAATGACCCTAATCCTACCAATTTTTTCTGTGACAAAAATTCTATCATCTCCAAAAGCAATGGCTCTCGGTTTTTCAAGATTTGTTGCAAGAACTTGGACAGAATCAGTTCCTTCAATTGAAGTTGTTGGTTCTGGTAAAGGAAGAGGGTCATTTGGAGAAGTAATAATAATTATTGAAGAAATAATTGCAGCTATAATTCCTATGATTCTTAATTTCTTGTTCACAAAAGTTTAAATTTTTTAATTCCTATAATTACTTTCAAGATTTTGATAAAGCGTATATACAGCCCATGGCCCTCATTGTTTCAGCGGGGTGGGGAAGTCAGACTGATTAAGGGCAAAGTCATCCCGGCGGGCTCATAATCATTAAGATGAGAAACCCGCAAACCAGTAGTTCAAATCTACTCCCCGCTATTCTAGTTTTTGAAATTGTGTAACCAAGGAATAGAGTTGTCAAAACGAATGTGTGTATTTGAAATTCCTATTCTCTGTCTTGGCCTTGTTAAATGTCTATGAGCTGATGGAATTGGCAGATATAGTTCTTGTTTAATTTCTCTGGGGGTTTCTTGAATGATTTTTTTTCTAGCTTTCCTTCCACATTTAATGCATTGAAATCCTTGATTTCTACCCTTAGATTTCATTTTTTTGTTACATCTAGTACATAGTGGATTTGTAAAGTGAACATTTTTTTGTAAATTCAAAACATGAATAAATTCAGTATTAATGATTCGTGAATGTTTTTTTGAAGCTTTTCTCACTGATCCGCCAATCCTTACTTTATCGCCTTTTTTCAAATGCATCATTTTTATTGTGATTCCGGTTGGTTCGTATACTGCACATCTAAGCTCTTTATTTTTAGAAATTATTGAAAAGAAAACATGGCCGCCTTTTTCCATGATTGGTTCTTTCGAAATTATTCCAGTAATTGTACCACAAGTATAAGGCTTGAATTCATTTACATCGATTTGATTTTTGAGATGAGCGCCTGTTCCTTGATTTGATTTAAAGATTAGATATCCAGCAAGGGGTTCCTTTGTTTTGAGTAATTTTACTGCCTTGAGCAGCGATTTTACATTTTCGCCTCTAATTCCATAAAAAACTGGATCTGGACCATGAGGAGTGATCAAAATATTATTTTTTGTTTCATCATAATTATTAAAAGTATAAGGTAGTGTTTTTTGTTGCATTGTTTTAACACTTTGTTGTGAAATTATCCGTTTTTTCCCAAATTTTGTTTTCTTACGATAGCTTAATAGCTCCACTGTTTGGTCATCAAATTTATAACCAATTGCACCAATGGCACCTACTAAACCCTGACCATTGCCTAAATAAAATGACTCGAGGTTTTTTTTCCTTGCAAATTTTTTGGCATAATTTCTATTTACCAATTTGTACAATGCTAATTCGCTAAACTCATTGAATTCATGTGGAATTGTTTCATTTTCATAAAAAACTAGGGCGGGATTTGCGCCATTTTTTGTATCAGAGTATTTCATAATAAAATCAACAATTTTCTTCTTAATTTTGATAGGATTATTTGTCTTAATCTTTAATCCAACTGCTCCATTTCCTCTAGTTTTCCATGGAATGTTTGGATTAAATCGTATGAGTTTAGGAAAATCGAGAAATTCTACTTTTTCTTTTTTCAGATAATTTACAATTTTGTAGGCAAGATATGTTGTACACATGCCTTTAGGAGAATCAGTATCATCAAAACCAACATTTAGAATAGTTTTTTGTTTCAACAATGAAAATACAAGTTCCCACCATTTTTGGGTTGTTATTGAATTAAGTTAGGTTGGTTTAAATTAAAATCAACGGAATTTTAGTCGTCAATGATAATAATAGATGAAGAAAAAATATTTGATGAAATCAAAAAAAGAAAGCCAGTTTCGGTCGCATTAAATGGTCCAGATGGTATATTGCCAAAAGTACAAGAAACAGCAACAAAAATTATGAAAAGATTTGGAATCCCTGCTTATGTTCTAGCAGATACAACATGGGGTTCATGTGATCTCAATTCTGTCGGAGCTAAAGTTCTTGATTCTGAAGTTTTATTTAATATTGGTCATACGATTAGTTTGGAAACACTTGAAAAAAATGTAGTAATGGTTGATGCCTTTGATGACATTACTTTTGATAAAATTGCAAGAAAGTGTATTGATATCCTTAAAGGAAAAACAATTTCTTTAGTCACTGACAGTCAACATCTTCCTCAAATGGATGTTGTTAAAGAAATTTTAATTCAAGGAGGAGTTAATGTCAAAATTGGACAGGGAAAAGGACAACTCAATGATGGACAAGTGTTTGGCTGTGAATTTTATCCAGTTATGGAAACAAAGGATGTAGTTGATGCTAATGTTTTTTTGGGACAAAGTAATTTTCATGCAGCTGGTATTGCTTTAGCTACAAAAAAGCCAACTTATGTTCTCGACCCATATTTCAATGAAGTCCGTGAAGTTACTGAATTTGCTCAAAAAATGCAGAAAAAAACTACTTTAGCAATTTACAAAGCAGCTGATGCTAAAATCTTTGGAATTATTGTGGGACTTAAAGAAGGTCAACTATCAAAAACAACTGCTCTAAAATTTAAGAAAGAGTTAGAGAAGGAAGGAAAAATAGTTCAGCTTTTTGCACTAACTGATATTACAAATGATAGATTAATGAATCTGAAAGGAATTGATGCCTTTATTCAAGTTGCTTGTCCTAGGATTTCAACTGACAACCAGTTTGACAAGCCAGTACTTTCAACTCCGCAAGCAAATGCTCTTTTGAAAGTCTTAAGGAATGAAAGTATTGATGGTTATTTGCAGATTCCTCACTGGCTTTAAAAAAAATTTGTTATAAACTATTATAATCAGCTTCTTGAGAATCAGCACATGTCAGAATCAAAGACTTTTCCGGGGGATAGAATTGCTTCAATTGAAGAATACGAAGCAGGACGTAACACTTTTGATGACGGAAGTGATGTCCGTGCTGCTGTAATTGGAACTACTGAAATTGATAAAAAACAACGATTAGCTCATGTAAACTATCCTGGTGGTATTTCAATCCCAAAAGTTGGTGACCTAGTGATAGGAACCGTTGCAGCAGTATTGGGATCGATGATTGCAGTATCAATTGATTACATTAATGGTAAACAAAAAAATTCCCATGTTGAATGTATTTGTTCTACACGGAACCTTAGGAAAAGAACAGTTGCATTGGTGAATGATACTGTTTGTCTCAGAATTATTAGTCACTTAAACGGTACTATACATGCTGGCATTAAAGAGCCTCAGTTAGGTGTGTTATTTACTAAATGTGTAAAATGTGGTGAAAAAGTTATTCAGATGCGTGATGCTGTAAAATGTACAGGATGTTCATGGATAGATGATCGAAAGCTATCAACCGACTTTGGGAATAGTGATTTTATCAAACTGAGTGGGGAATGAAAAGAATTTCGTTCCAAGGTGAACGAGGAGCATATAGTGAAGCAGCGGCGATTTTATTTTTTGGTGAAAACGTTGAAACGATTCCTCTTCCAACATTTGTAGAGGTTTTAGAGCATACTTCTAGTGGAAAAGCTGATTACTCCATTCTACCAGTTGAAAATTCAATTGAGGGTAGTGTTGGAGAAAGTTATGATCTTTTGTATTCTACATCATTGTATGCCATAGGAGAAATCTATCACAAAATAGAACATTGTCTTATAGGTTCAGGCTCTCTAGAACAAATTGATACAGTTTATTCACATCCTCAAGCATTGGGTCAATGTAGAAAATTCATTCAACACTACAATATGAAAACTGTTCCTTGCTATGATACAGCAGGTAGTGTCAAAATTATCAAGGAAATAAACCAGAACAATATTGTTTGTATTGCTAGCAAAAGCGCCTCTAAAATTTATGGAATGCCAATTATTAAAGAAGGCATAGCAGATAACTCAAATAATTATACAAGATTTTTAGTTTTGTCTAAAAATAAGATTGAAGAACAAAAAAACAAGACATCTATTATTTTCTCAATAAAACATGAACAAAACGCACTTTTTAGAATAATGCAAAGTTTTAATGAATACAAAATAAACTTGACAAAAATAGAATCAAGGCCAAAAAAGGACACTACGTGGGAATATAATTTCTTTGTTGACTTTGAAGGCGATGCCGATGATTCAAAAGTTTCTGAAATGTTAGACGAAATAAAGAAAAATTCATTATTTTTCAAGTTATTAGGATCCTATAAATCTGCTAAACTCGATTAAAAACCACGTGGCTTTCGGATACTGAAATTTAAGCTGAATCCAATTACTACAACTCCTGAAATGGTGACCATAATGTCATATGTGATAAGAATTGGATCTGTTGTGACTTGAAATGTTGCTTCAACACGTAAATCTGAATTTGCGGTATTCTGGATTTCGATTCTAGTATCTCCATCGACCAAATGAATCCAGTCAAATGTTACTTCCTTTTTGTGAGATGTCAACGGAACCTGTAAACCATCAGCTGGGCTTTCGAGCTTCACATCAAAAGCATCACCCGTAATTTTCATTGTCTGTGGAGTATGTTCTGGTGCAGTCAAACGATAAGAGGTGAATTCTGCAACTCCAAATGTTTCATCAACCTCTATTGTTTGAATTCCAAGATGTGTTACAAGCGAAGCTAAACCAAGTGCAATGATTACTGAGCCTACGCCAATGCCTATTGCAGTTCTCTTAGTTAACACATTTGAAAGGATTAAGGTGATGCTTAAAAAATTAACTACATCAAAGAGACATCATGTGGTTGGCTTTCAGCTATTCCTGCGTGTGACATTTTGATAAATTCTGCATTTTCTTGCATTTGTGGAATAGAACGAGCCCCACAATAGCTCAAACCAGAACGAATTCCTCCAGTAAGTTGCTTAAGAATATCTGTAATACTTCCTTTGTAGGGAACCATTGCCTCAACTCCCTCTGCAACATAGTCATTAAGGTCATCCTCAAGTGAGACATATCCCGTTTCCTTTGATTTTCTTCCAAGAGAGGCGGCTAAGGAAGCCATTCCTCTATATACTTTGAATCGTTTTCCATTTTTTGTTAAAAGTGAACCAGGAGATTCATCTGTTCCTCCAAGCATGCTGCCTATCATCACAGAAGAGGCACCGGCGGCAAGAGCTTTTGTTGCATCTCCCGAGTTTCTTGTTCCACCATCAGAAATAATTGGAATGTCATTATCTTTTCCCACTTTAGCACAATCAATTACTGCGGTCAACTGTGGAACGCCTGAACCAGTTACCACACGTGTTATACATATAGAACCAGAGCCTACACCAACTTTAACAGCATCAACACCTGCCTTGATGAGATCTTCAGCGCCTTTTGCAGTTGCCACATTGCCTGCAACTAATTCACTATCTGGAAATGCTTTTTTGATATGATGTACAGTGTTTATTGCGTTCTCACTATGTCCATGAGCAATATCAACTACCAAAACATCAGCATCTGCTTCCAAGAGAGATTCGGCACGTTCCATAAAGTCTCCCTTAACTCCAACTGCTGCGCCTACAAGTGGTCGTCCTTTTTTATCCTTTGAGGCAGCAGGAAAATTTTCTATGTTTGTGATATCTTTGCTTGTGATCAAACCTTTTACATGTTTTGAATTATCTATGAGAGGAAGTTTTTCGATTCTATGTTTATGAAGAAGTTCTTTCGCGTCTTCAAGACTAATTCCGGGTTTTGCAGTAATGACGTCTTTGGTCATCACGTCCTTAACTAGTTTGGACAAGTCTGTTTCGAATATTAGGTCTCGATCAGTTAGTATCCCAACTAATTTTAGCTCTGAATCAGTAACAAGTAGACCAGAAACCCCCTGTTCTTGTGCATAGTTGATTGCATCACTAACCGTTTGATCAGGTCTAATTGTGTAAGGATTTTCAATCATAACGCTTCCCGATCTCTTAACTTTCTGAACCTCTTTAACCTCATCCTCAATACTCAAGAATCTATGAATTATACCAATACCACCTTCTCGCGCCATCGCAACAGCCATTCCAGATTCGGTTACAGTGTCCATATTAGCACTGATGAATGGCATGTTAAGAGAAATATTTCTAGAAAGTTTTGTATTTAGGTTGGTCTGAGATCGACTTGTTATGTTTGAATATTTGGGAACAAGGAGAACATCATCAAAAGTAAGTCCTTCTTTGTATTCCAATGAAACCCTTAAGTGAAGAATTCCAATATATTATAAGCTTTTGTTTGAACGTAAAAAATTCTTGGCCACCGTAACTAGGCGTTTAGATTGTTTTACATTGTGTGTTCGAATAATATCAGCGCCATTTATTATAGCAACAACTTCTGCTGCGAGTGAACCAGGCAAACGATCAACTGGATTTGGTTTGTTCAAAATTTTTCCAATAAATGATTTGTTTGAAACAGAAACTAGTAAGGGTTGGCCACATTTGAATGAGTCCAAATCTGCAAGAATGTTTAGATCTCTTTGCACCCAATCTAAAGTAATTTTTGTAAAAAATGGACTTTTTCCTGATTTTCTGAAAAATCCAATGGCCGGATCAACGATAATCTTTGTTTTTGGTATGCCCGCAAGTTTTGCCAAATGTAGACTTTGTTTAAGGAGTTTTTGTGTTTGTTGTTTTATGTTTCCCATAATGATTTTTTTGCTGAATGCACATAATACGAGAGAGGGTTGGTAAATCTTTACTACGTTTAACATTTGTTTATCATATTTTAAACCGGAAACATCATTGATTATTTCAACTCCAAATTCCAAAGCTTCTATAGCAACACTTGCTCTGCACGTATCAATAGAAATTGGTAAATTTGAAACATTTTGAATTATTTTTATGGCATTTGTGATACGTTTAACCTCTATTTTTTCTGGGATCATTGTAGAAAGATATGGAGCAGTTGCCATCCCACCAACATCAATAATATCAGCACCTTGTGCTTCCATCAATCTGACAGCTTGGGCAATATTTCGTTTTGAAGTACGAATAGATTTTTTGTAAAATGATTCTGGACTGGTGTTTAGAATTCCCATAATTCTAACTGGGTTTGACTCACCGACAGAAACAGTACCTAATTTATGCATGAAATTTATGATTGGTATTGTAATTTGAGTGATATGACAATCTCTGGATGGAATGCAAAATATTTGGAAATCCTAAAAGAGTTTGGATATGACCAGAAACAGGATTTTGAGTCTGCATGGTTACTAAATTCTATTCTAAAAAAACAGGTCACCTTATCAAAATTAAAAAAAATAATTTCGGGTAAAACAGTTTTTGTAATTGGTGCTGGTCCTTCTCTCCTTTCATCTATTCCTACCTTAAAAAAATTCAAAAAAATACCAAAAATTGTCGCAGATAATGTAACACAAAAGTTAATTGAAAATCGAATCAAACCTAATATCGTTATCACAGATCTGGATGGTGATGAAAAATTTCTTAGAAAAATTGGAAAAACGAAGACAATCATTATTACTCATGCTCATAGTGACAACATTGCAAAGCTGCATTTAGCTGAAAACTTTACTAATTGTTTAGGAACAACACAAACAAAATCTTTTGGAAAGATGCATAATTTTGGAGGGTTTACTGATGGAGATAGATGTGTTTTTCTTGCAAAACATTTTCGTGCAAAAAATATTGTTCTATTTGGGATGGATTTTGGAAAAACAATTGGAAAGTATTCAAAAACAAAAGTTAGGGATAGACGGATAAAGATCAAAAAACTAAGACGTGGAAAAAAACTACTTGAATGGCTTGCGTCAAAAAATAAATCTGGGTTGTATACTACATCTAAATCCATTAAGGGATTTAAAAAAATTCGTTACAAAGACGTAGATGAGATTGCTATTACCTAGAATGCGTTTTAATACCCAACATACATGAGAAAAGTATGAAGTTTTCTGATGAACAAATTCATGATATCTTGAAGCTTAAGGATCATATTTTGAATGAAATAGAGAAATACAAGCAGGAAATTGAGATGTTTGAAAAAAACCTTGGCATTTTAAATTCTGTTTTAAAAGAATCAAGCTTTACAAAAGCTTCAGATCTTAGTACTAAACAAACAAAATCTGACTCGACTAAAATTCCTTTAACGAGAGGGAATAGTGAAGAAATAATTGCTAATGCATATGTTACTTCCACTCAAGTGTCAATTGTACTAAATGATGATATTGGTTTAGATGAAAATACGCCCCCTTTGAAATCATTTTTTATAGATAGAATAATCGCAGATATGAAAAGAAAGGATTCGTCTGATGTTCAAAGGGGAAAAATTCAGCCAGATTCTGTTATTGACTATGTAATTAACAAAAATGGTTCTCATATTCGTGAAATCATAGTAAAAAACTATCGCCAAAAAGACCGAGTTAATGAAATCATCAATACTGCCGCCTGGTCCTTTTCACGTATGATTGAAAACACCAAGTGATCTTATGGATAAAATTGTCGTATTAGACTTTGGCTCACAATACAGCCATCTAATTTGTAGAAGAATTCGTGATTTTTCTGTATATGCAGAACTTGTTCCGTTTGATATTTCAGTTGACGAATTAACAAAACATAATCCTAAAGGAATTATCTTTTCTGGAGGGCCGTCAAGTGTTTACAACTCTGATGCTCCGATACCATCAACTGAGATCTTTAAGATGAATCTTCCAATTCTTGGAATTTGTTATGGTCATCAATTGATTGTTAATAATTATGGCGGTAAAGTAAAACGTGCAAACAAAGAATATGGATCGTCTCTTCTTTCAATTGATAACAATGAAGACTTGCTTAGTGGAATTGGTGAGTCTGTAAGAGCGTGGATGAGTCACGGGGATGAAGCAGAAGAGATTCCATCTGGGTTTGAAATAATTGGCCATACGGAAAGTGCAAAGGCTGCAGCAATTGCTTCAAAAGATAGGGGAGTCTATGGAATTCAATTTCATCCAGAAGTTGTCCACACAGAACTAGGAACAGAGATTCTCAAAAATTTTGTTATAAAAATTTGTAATGCAAAACAAGATTGGAATATGGAAACATTTATTGAAAAAACTGTTGAAAAACTTTCTAAAATTGAAGGAAATATTTTATGTGGTGTTAGTGGTGGCATAGATTCTACTGTTACGGCATTATTAATTCACAAAGCAGTTGGAGACAGACTAAAGTGTGTGTTTGTTGATAATGGGCTTTTACGATTAAATGAAGAGGGTGAAATTGAAGATATGTTCAAAAATAATTTTAAAGTTAATTTTACTCCCATTTATGCTGCTGAAAGATTTTTAGAAAAACTACAAGGTGTTACTGATCCTGAAAAGAAAAGGAAGGTTGTTGGTGAGGAATTTATTAGTGTTTTTACAGAATTCGCTGAGAAAAATGGGCCATTCAAATGGCTTGCACAAGGAACTTTGTATCCGGATGTAATTGAGAGTGGGGTTTCAAAAGGACCAGCTTCGGTAATTAAATCTCACCACAATGTCGGAGGACTTCCAGATTGGCTTAAACTTGAAGTTCTGGAACCATTACGAGACCTTTACAAAGATGAAGTGAGAAAGGCTGCAAAAATTCTTGATGTACCAAACAATTTGATAATCCGACACCCATTTCCAGGCCCTGGACTTGCTGTTAGGATTATTGGTGAGGTAACTCCAAAGAAATTGGAAATTGCCAAAGTTTCAAGCAAAATTGTTGAAGATGAGTTGATTGGAGCTGATCTGTATGATAAGGTTTGGCAAGCTTATGCTGCAGTTGGTGATGATAAAGCAGTTGGAGTTGTAGGTGATGAACGAAAATATGGTAACATTGTGATGGTCAGAATTGTTGATTCTATAGATGCAATGACCGCAGACTGGACTCGGCTTCCACATGGATTACTTGAAAAAATAAGCAATAGGATAACAAATGAGATTGAAGATGTGACGTGGGTAACATATGCAATTTCAAGCAAACCTCCTGCGACAATTGAACCACAGTAATATGTGTTAATTCAATTTTTGAAAAATATTATTCAGAGTAAACAGGCCCCAAATACTCCAGCTGAATCTCCTAATTTGTTTTGTAATATTGGAGTATCAACTAAATCAGAAAATACTTTTTCGTAAACTGATTTTTTTCCTTCATCATAAAGAAAAGAAATATTTGAAACGCCACCACCTAAAACGATGACATCAGGATCTAAAATATCAATGACATTTGCTAAAGCGGTTCCAAAATCTTCTAAAAATCCGTTCTTCCATGGTTTTGCTTCGTCATTATCAAGGTTGTAAATAATTTTTTTAAGTGGTTCATCATTACCCGTTATTGCTAACCAACGTTTTTCAAGAGCAGGGCCACTGATATAAGTCTCAACACAGCCACGCTTACCACAAAAACAATTGTTTCCATTTGGATGCAATATATGATGGCCCCATTCGCCAGCGATATTTGTTCTACCTTTGTGAATCTTATTATTTATCACAATACCGCCGCCCACACCTGTTCCCAATATTACTCCAAAAACAACTTCAAAATTTGTAGCTGCTCCCATTTTTGCTTCTGCAATTGTAAAGCAATTTGCGTCATTTTCCATAGAAATTTTTTGCCCAAGAGCTTTTTCCAAATCTTCTTTAAATGGCATTCCAATAAGACATTGAGTATTACTGTTTTTGATACGACCGGTCTTTTTTGAAATTGCTCCAGGAGTACAAATTCCAATTGAAAAATCATTAGCTTTTGTTTTTAATTCATTCACTAATCCAACAACTGAATTTATGGTTGTGTTGTAATCATTCTGTGGGGTTGGAATGCGTTTTCTTTCAATTACGTTAAGTTTTTCATCAAGTAGAATTCCTTCAGTTTTTGTACCACCTAGATCAATTCCTATTTTATTCATGGTTTAGCTTAGTGAAGGTTTGTTTTAATTTTTCATAATTCTCTTTTAATTTAAAACTAAAAATTAGTATGTGTTTAGGATGATTTTTTCTTTATCCCATTGGTGGTGGTCCTCCTGAAGGACCATCACTGCCTGAAGATCCTGAAATGGCAATAACATCATCAATTCTAAGAATCATGTTGGCAGTTTCCGTAGCTGATTTTATTATTTGCTCTTTTACTGAAACTGGTTCAATAACATCAAGTGCCAGCATATCACTAATCTTTGTATTTCTTGCATCAATACCAGTCCACTTTCTTCCTTGACTTTGTTTTGCTCTTAGATTTACCATTGTATCTATTGGATCCATCCCAGCATTCTCAGCAATAGTTAATGGGATTATTTCTAATGCTTCTGCATATTTTTTGATGGCAAGTTGTTCTCTTCCGTCAAAGCTGTCGGCCCAATCTTTAAGCACAGTTGCAATATAAGCTTCTGGAGACCCTCCACCAGCCACTATTGCTGGTTTTTCAATAACATCTTTGACAACCATAAGAGCATCATGCATAGAACGGTCAACCTCATCAACGACTCTTTGAGAACCACCCCGTATTAGTAGAGAAACTGATAGTGGATTTCTGCATCCTTCAATGAATACCCATTTATCAGATTCCACTTTTTTCTGTTGAACTAGATCTGCAGTACCAAGATCTTTTTCTGATAGATCATCAAGGTTAGTTGTTACTCTGCCTCCAGTTGCTTTAGCAAGTTTTGTCATATCACTTTCTTTTACTCGTCGAACAGCTAATATTCCATTTTTTGCCAAGTAATGCTGAGCAATATCATCAATTCCTTTTTGACAAAGTAAAACGTTTGCACCCACTTCATGAATTTTATCTACCATTGTCTTGATCATTCTTTGTTCTTCTTCAAGAAACATTTGCATTTGAGTTGGATCAGTGATTCTAATCTCAGCGCTCATTTCAGTTTTTTCAACTTCAAGAGCTGCATTGATCAATGCAATCTTTGCCTTTACAATTTTAGTTGGCATTCCACTGTGAACAACTTCTTTATCTAAAACAATTCCTGTGATAAGCTCAGTATCTTGAATTGAAGCCCCAGCCTTTTTCTCTACTTTAATATTATCAAGATCAACAGTGTATTTTTCTCCTTTTTTTGTTGTAATTTTTAAAATTGCATCAACAATTAGTTTTGATATAGGACCACTATCTTCTGAAATTAATTTTGATTGCATGCTTGTTTTACAAATCTTAAGAAGTGATTCTTTATCATCAGGTTGTATTTTCATAGATATCTCCGAAAGAATTTCAAGAGTTTTTGCAGATGCTTCTCGATATCCTTCAACTATTACAGAAGAATGAACATCTTTTTTGAGAAGCTCTTGTGCCTTACCAAGCAAGGATCCTGCAAAAATAACAGAAGAGGTAGTTCCATCCCCAACCTCATTATCTATTGTTTTTGCTATTTCAACCATCATTTTTGCTGCGGGATGCTGAACATCAATCTCTTTGAGAATAGTAGCTCCATCATTTGTAATAGTAACATCGCCTAAAGGATCAACCAGCATTTTGTCTAAACCACGTGGGCCCAAGCTAGATTTGACTAAATCGGCTACAAGTTTTGCAGCTGTGATATTGTTTTCCTGGGCATCCTTACCCTTTTGCTGAAGAGCACTTTCCTTTAGAACCAATACTGGCCCTTGTGGTGTTTGTTGAATTGATGCCATAATTCAATTTGAATGCAGAAAATACCCTTTATTACTTAATTGATTGGAGGGATAAAAGATCTTTTTTTGATATCAACAATTCCAGAATGAAGAATTCTAATTGATGGAAGTGCTAAAAATGGCAAGAAAAGTGGAATTAGATGTGGTCTTCTAAATTTAGAACCAGCATCTATTATTGAATCATTTAATGTTAAAAAAGATGAGGATACTTTCTCAAATGAATCTGTTGAAATGATTCCTCCAAATGGTAATGAAAGTGATGATAATGGTGTACCATCTTTTATAGCTACTAATCCACCTTGTATCTTGATTAAGTGATTTGCAGCTACTGCCATATCTTTTTCATTTGAACCAATCACAATCATATCATTTTCGTGAAAACACCAAGTAGATGCGAATGCACCAATTTGTGGACCAAAGTTATTCAAAAATCCAATTACATGTTTATTTGTGCCAAAAGTTCTATCGAATGCAGCTACTTTCCAGACATCTTTATCGAACGAGGGCATAACATTTCCATTCCTTGTCTCAAGGTCTATGATGTCAAGTTTTGTAATGATCTCAGTTGAAAGTTTAATTGAATTTGCAGAAACATTTGGTGATTTAGATTTTATGAAAAAATCTTTTTCTGAGAATTTTTTTGAAAGCTTTACTGTTTTTTTAATCCAGCTGGGAATAGATTTTTTCTTGATTTTTTTAACAATACTACCATTTGATGCAACAAGTTTGCCACCAACGAAAACTTTTCTTGGTTTAATTCTGGTCAAATCATCAAAAACTAAAATGTCAGCTAGTTTTCCAGGTGCAATTCCACCAAGGTCCTTTCCCATGTTATAATAATCAAAACAGTTTTTTGATGCGATGGTGAATGCATCAATTGGATTTACACCACTTTGAATGGCTTCGCGTACACAATGGTCAATGTGACCATAATTTTCTAAATCAAAAGGATCAAGACCATCTGAGCAAAACATCAGTCGGTCAATGTAGGTACCATTTGACAAAACTTTAGTCATGATCTCTTTTAGATCACGTCGAATTGATCCCTCACGAATCATAATCCACATCCCAAGTCGTAATCTTTCTAGCACCTGATCAAAGTCAATAGGTTCGTGACATGACAGGATGCCTGATGAAATGTAGGCATTTAGCTTTTTTCCTGAGGCGCCTGCAGTATGACCATTGATAATACAATCACTCTCAAGCATCAAAGAAAGAGACTTCATTGTTTTAGAATCACGTCCGGTAACCTTTGTCCATGAAAATACTTCTCCCAAACCTAACACATTATGTAGTTTTATTGCTGATTTTTGTTGAGACAGAGAAAGTGTTTTTCCATGACTAAACTTTCTATCTACAGGAAGACCTCCAGGAACCACATGAAAAATTCTTAATGGCAAATCTGTTGTTTGCCTTAGAAATTCTAGAAATCCCCTATAACCACAGACACTAACAATATCGATTGGATCAGAAAAAAATGAGGTAACACCACATAAAAGAGATTTTTTTATCATTTCTGATGGCAAGACGAATTGATCAATGTGTATATGTGGATCAGCGAAACCTGGAGAAACAAATTTTTCTTCCAAATCAATTACTGTAGTTTTTGGACCAGTCGTATGTGTTGCATCAGGACCGACAAAAGCAATTCTATCATTTAGAATAGCAATCTGAGTTTGTGGAATAATTTCTCTTGTGTATACATTAACTAATTTACAATTTTTAAAAATCATATCAGCTTTTTTTTCTCCCATTGCAACTGCATTCAATGATAAAATAGAAGAAGAGAGAGTAGAAGTCACAAATTTCAATTGTGCTTTTCGGCCTATTATAGATTCAATGCTTAAATTACCGAAAAATTGGCTTGTTTGTTATGAACTATCCAAAGGAGATCAGACGATACTGTCCAAAGTGCAATACTCACACAGTACAAAAGGTCTCACTTTACAAAGCAGGGAAAAGAAGAGGTTCTGCACTCGGGGAGAGACGCCACGCAGAAAGAAAAAAGGGATATGGTGGACAAAAGTTCCCAAAACTAGCAAAACCTGCAAAGACTACAAAGAAAGCAACCCGCATACTTACCTGTACTGTTTGTAAAAAGAAGTTCAATACATTAGGAATTAGAATTAGAAAATTTGAGTTGGTTGCTGCATGAAAAAAGATCATATTCCTATTCCAATACCAAGTAGTAAATTCCTAAAAATTGACTGTAAGGAATGTGGTGAACAGCAGATTGTTTTCTCTCATGTAAGTACAGATGTAATCTGTAATTCATGTGGAAATACTATTGCAAAGCCAACGGGATCTAAAGCAAAATTTTTTGGAAAGCTTTCAGGAAGCGTTGAGTAATTCGTAATCCTGTTTTGTATTTAAATTAAAAGCAACTCGCCTATCATCAAGAATTTGAAATGTTTCCTTGATTTGTGTTAGATTATTGATCTTTTTTGTATTGATAAGTGAGATTCCAGTGAAAAAACACTTTTGATCATTAAATGTCACCATAAACTCAGATGTTAAATTAAGTGAATCTAAAAATTTCTTTGTTACAATAATACTTGTCCAAATATTTTCTGGGTTGTATAAAGATACAATATTCTTAATTATTTTGCCATCAAGAAAAGGAAGATCACCTGATGTTACAAAAACAGGATCAGAAATTGAACTTAAAACTTGGTTAAGATCAGTGACAAAACCTGTACCACTAGAGTCAACAATTTCAATATTTGATTTGGTTAACAAAGCTTTGGTTTTTGGAGAATTTGGACTTGTTATTGCCATTACTTTTGAAAAACATTTTGATTCATCAAGTGCGTCAATAACATGAAGTATTACAGGTTTTTTGTATTTTAGAAGAAGTTTTTCTTGTTCTAATTCCATTCTGGTGCCTTTCCCACCAGCCATCACAATTCCAATCATATTGTTGTAAAGATCAAAAGTGAAGTTAAACGAGTAAACTCGTTAGATGCTCCTAAAACATCACCTGTTATCCCACCAAAGCTCCTAGTGGATAATCGAACTAGAAACAATGTAACTATAACACCTGCTGCAAACACTATCATTCCTGTACTTCCAGCCACAATAACTAAGGGGATGATTGTCAGCGCAATTGAGGCAGCTAGTTTTTTCTTATCTTTCATTAGTTGTACAAAAGGTGAGTTTGTGCCCAATGCTGCAGATTGGCCGGTACTAGCCATTAATACCATTGAGAATTTAGCCATAATTTCACTTACAAGAATTGCTTGAAACAAAAGATAGCCTTCGGATAATGAAAGTGCAATAATCATACCAATGATATACAAAACAACTGTTACAATTCCAGCTGAACCAGTTGAAAGATCCTTCATTGCTTGGAGTTTTTTCTCTTTTGTTCCCTTTGCCATCAATCCATCAGCAAAGTCAGCAAGACCATCTGTATGATGAATTCCAGTGATTAGTGCAATTGATGCCATCACTAGTAATCCGATAACTAACGGCTCTAATCCAATATATGATAAACCGTAACCAAAACCACCAATAACAAGTCCGATTACAATTCCAACAATCGGAAAAAGATACATGTATTTGGCAATTGTTTCAAGATTCGCGTTACTTGTTGGAATAATCGTTAAAAATGAAAATACTGAACTAATTTCCTTAAGCATGAATCCACCATCCAATGTGTGATAATATAATAATGATTGGGATTACAAAAATTCCACAGAAAATAATTGATGTCATTTTCATTAATATAATTGCGGATTTGATGTGATGTTTTGTAAGTTCAAAACTTCCTTCTCCAAGTGAATAATGATCAATTTTTTCAAACTTAGTTTGTAGTGCACCGGCAAGAGCTGCCATTGGATATCCTGCGTTAAGTGATTCTGTTTTTGTTCCATCTCTTTTCATTATTTGGTATGAGTTTTTCCAATCAACTCCAACGATCATTGCACTTAACACCATCACAAATGCTGTTAGTCTTGCAGGAATGTAATTTAGAACTTTATCACAATTTGCGCCAAACCATCCCACATTTTGGAAAATTGAATTTTTGTATCCTATCATCGAATCAATTGTGTTTATTATTCTGTATACAAATGCTCCCGGTAAACCAAACAATGCAAAGTAGAATAATGGACCTGTTATTCCATCAACTGTATTTTCGCTTACACTTTCAAGAACGCCTGATAGAATGTGATTTTTGTCTAATTCCTTCGTATTTCGCTTTACAATCAAGGCTAGTTTGTCTCGTGCGGCATCAAGGTTATCTTGATCAATTGATTCGACCACTGCCAACGCATGTTTTTCCATTCCTCTAATGGCAATGGTTGTCTTTAGAAGAATGCTCCCAACGATTATTGAAATAATTAATTCAATATAATTGACCGAAATAAAATTAATTCCAATATCTAATGCTACAAGCAAAGTTGAAACAACAGATGTAATGGCTAACACTAACAAAAAGCCACCAAGTTTTCCTAATTTTTTAGCATTTGGTGTTAGCTGCGCAATTAAACTACCAATCCAAGCAGTTGGATGATGTTTCGACTTTGGATCACCTGCTACAAAATCTAATCCAAGTGCAAATACTACTATCATTATTGATTCAATTATCAATTAAATAACCTCTCAATTGCCTTGATGTTTAGACTTTTCTTTACTAATTTACTTAACTTATCAATCTCTCTATCTATTTTGTCGACGTTTTTCTTATTCCAACTAAGTCCCTTTGCTTTACCACTTAAGGAATCTTCTTCCGGTAGATCTAGTTTTGTCATTGGAATAACTCCAAAAATAGGTTTCTTGGTAATTTGTGTTAGTTTCGAAAAGCCTGGTTTTAAAATCTGAAGATCACCTCTGAATTTATTTATTACAAAACCTTTGACAAGTTTTTGATATTTTTTATCTAATAGAGCAAGTGTGCCAACAATGCTTGCAAATGAACCTCCTCTATCAATATCAGTTATTAAAAGAACGGGTGATTTTGTGTGCTCTGCTATCTTCATGTTTGCAATATCAAATTTTTGTAGATTAATTTCCGCTGGAGACCCTGCGCCTTCCAAAATAATCAAATCATGATCTTTGGTTAATGTTTTCAAAGAACCTTTTACTAAATTGATTCCTTTGGTATTTACAAATTTATTGTAAAATTCTGTTGCGTGCATTTTACGAAATCGCTTTCCTCTCAAATAAACAAGACTATAGTAGTTCCCACGAGGTTTTAGCAAAATTGGATTAAGATCAGGTGTGATCTCGCATCTTGCTGCTATGGCCTGAATGGCCTGAGCACGTGAAATTTCAAAACCGTTTCCTTGATAGGCGTAGTTTGACATATTTTGAGATTTGAATGGTGCTACATTATATCCTGCGTCGGAAAAAATTCTACACAAAGCTGTGACAAGTGTAGTCTTACCAGCTCCTGATGAAGTTCCTTGAACCATTAATGACTTCATTTCAGATTCATTAAGGCCTTGACAAGCTTTTGATTTTCTTTTCTTGTTTTAACTGCAATTCTAATGTAGTTGTTGTTTAACCCACGAAATGTAGATGCATCACGAATTAAAATTTTTTTCTTTAATAGTTTTTTTTGTATTGTTTTTGATTTTTGTTTTGTTTTAATTAGAATAAAATTTGCCGCAGCATTGTGGCATTCAAATCCATCAATTTTAGCAATTGAGTTTTTCAGATATAGTGATTCTTTTTTAATTATTTTCTTAGTTTTGTCAAGATAAGATGTAGAACAAAGTGCAGCACCTCCCGCACATTGTGCTAATCCGCTAACATTCCAAGGAATTTTTAGATTATTTAGAGTGAAAATGATTAGTTTACTTGCAATACCATATCCAATTCTAATTCCAGCAAGTCCAAAGGATTTAGTCATCGAACGCAAAATGAAAAGATTTGGAAATTTTTTGACTTGTTTGATTATTGATTCATTTGAGTCGGGTACAAGTTCTATAAACGATTCATCAACAAAAACAATTGTTGATTTTTTCTTTGAGGTTTTTATTATTTTCAATAATTTACTTTTTGAGAGTAATTCTCCTGTTGGATTATTTGGATTACAAACAAAAACACATCCATTTTTTGGAATTTTTTGTATAAAATCATCTAGATCATTTGCAAGATTCATAGTTTTGAAAAAAAGAATCTTTGAGCCTGCCAGCTTTGCTGCAGCTTCATATTCTCCAAAGGTTGGAATTGGAATTAGCACTGACGTTTTTTTGTTTAAAAATGCTTGACAGAAATTGTAAATAATTTCAGTTGCCCCATTCCCAATTACAATCTGATCAGATGGAACCTTAGTATACCATTTGAGAGCCCTTCTCAGATTTATTGAGGCTGAATCAGGATATTCTGAGATAGAATCTAGCTTACGCTTAAGAAATCTTCTGACCATTGGTGGAGCGGAAAGCGGGCTGATATTTGAGCTAAAGTCAAGGAGGTCGCTCGGAGGCTTTTTGATTGAATAAGGTCCTCCATGTGAAACAGGCTTATGAGAGACAACTGCTTTGTTTATTTTCACGCAAAGAAATACGATAAAGGATTATTAATTGATCTTGAAGCAATTGCTTCGTGAAAAAGAAAGTAGCGATAATTGGTGTAACAGGTGCAGTTGGACAAGAGTTTGTACTGAGTCTAGAGAATCATCCATGGTTTGAAGTGACTCAGATCGCAGCTTCTGAACGATCTGCCGGTAAAAAATATGTCGAAGCGATTAGCGATCCAAATAGTGGTATTGTTTCTTGGGAAATAGGTGGAGAAATTCCAGATTATATCAGGGAAATGACCGTCAAAAATATTGATCAGGTTGATGTTTCGCAATTAGATCTAGTTTTTTCTGCTGTTGAATCAGTAGCTGCTAGGGAAATTGAAGCAAAATTTGCTGCTGATCTTCCTGTAATTAGTACAAGTTCTGCTTTTCGATATGAAGAAGACGTACCAATTTTAATTCCAGGAATAAATGATGAACAAGCTGAACTATTAGAATCTCAGAAAAAAAATAGGAACTGGAAGGGATGGGTTGCGCCACTTCCCAACTGTACAACTACCGGCTTAGCTATTACTCTAAAACCACTTTATGAAAAATATGGAGCAAAAAAAGTTTTGATGACTTCAATGCAAGCAATTTCAGGAGCTGGACGTACACCAGGAGTTGCTGCAATGAATATTACTGATAATCTTATACCATACATTCCTAAGGAGGAAGAAAAAGTTCGTAAAGAAACACGAAAGATTCTTGGTAAATTAAAAGATGGAAAGATAGAAGATGCAGATATTAGAGTTAGCTGTACTTGCACAAGAGTACCAGTCATTGATGGTCATACTGAATCAGTTTTTGTTGAGACTAAACAAGATATTGATCCTGATAAAGCAAAAGAGCTTTACATGGAATCTAACAAGAGTATCTCGGTAGCTGGTTTACCTTCTGCTCCTGAAAAATATTATGCATTTCATGAAGACCCAACAAGACCACAGCCACGAATTGAACGTGAGGTTGGGGGCGGTATGACCACAACAATTGGTCGAGTAGAGAAAGAAGAGTTGTTTGACCATGGGCTAAAGTACGTGTTATTCTCACACAACAAAAAGATGGGCTCTGCAAAAGGCGCAGTATTGTTAGCAGAAATGCTATACAAAAAAGGTAAAATCTAAACTTATTTTGCAAAAATTTCAATAGAAAACATATAAGTTACAAAAATCTGTACGAATCAGGCGATTCTAGGTGGCAAAGATTGATGATTTAGATCTTACCATCCTATCTGAGCTTTCTGCCGATGCCTCTATTTCTGTTCCTAAATTGTCCCAAAAAATCAAGGTAAATCCATCGGTTGTTTATTCAAGGATTAAGAGGTTAGTGACTCGAAAGCTAATTCAACGCTTTACAATTGTTGTAAACGATATTGAGCTTGGATTTCAAGTAAAAGCACTTGTTGGCATTAACATGGATTCCAAAAAACGTGATGGCGTCATTGATGCACTTTTCAAAATAGAAAGTGTTCGTGAAATAGCAGAAGTTACAGGAAGATTTGATATTTTAGTTACATTGTATGCTCATTCTTTAGATGAAATGCATAGAATTGTTTCCGAAAATATTGGAAAGATCGATGGTGTTTTGTCCTCCGAGTCCTTTATTGAGATGAAGACTAGGGAAAAAGCAATGCCATATATGCCATCAAAGTAGAGTGGATAACATTGCAGAAGGCAAAAACTGAGTCTCGGTTTGCATTATACTATGAGCTAACTAAACCGAAGATTTGGTATCTTTTGGTCTTTACTACATTTGGTGCAGCCATTACTGCTTCAAACATCTATTCTATTCCAATTTCAGGAGCAACATGGGCTTTAATGATTGGCGGAATAGCAGCTGGTTCTGCAGCTGCAAACACTTTGACCAATTATCATGATAGGGATATTGATGCAGTAATGGAAAGAACCAAAAAAAGACCATTACCATCAAAGAGAATTTATCCGCCAGAAAAGGGCAGAAACTTTGGTCTTGTTTTGGCAGCAATTAGTCTTATTATGGCGTTTTCCATTTCATTTACAACAACTTTTGAACAAGGGTTTTTGGCATTTGTTTTCATGGCATTTGGTCTTGCAAACAATGTTTTAGTGTATTCTTATGTATTAAAGAGACGTAGTAGAACAAATATTATTCTTGGTGGATTGTGTGGGGGAGCTCCTGCAATGATTGGATGGGTTGCAGTAACAACAATGGGGCTTTGGAGTATGGGTCTAGTAATGGCAGGTCTTGTCTTTATCTGGATACCAATGCATATTTGGGCACTAACATTACATTTCAAAGAAGACTACAAAAAAGTAAATGTTCCAATGTTAACTGTAGTTCAATCAGAAAAAACATCAGCAAGAGTGATAGCAGCTTCAACTGTCATGATGGTGGTTTTTAGCATAATTCCATTCTTTATGACGACTGAAAATGGAGAGCCCATAATGGGAGCCATTTATCTGTGGACTGCAATTGCTTCTGGTGCATTAATGATTGCGCTTTCAGGCTGGGTTGTGTCAAAGCCAACTGAGCGAGCCTCGTGGACCTTATTCAAATTTTCAAGCCCATATTTGACAGTCTTATTTATTGCATTAATGATAGATTCAGCCGTTTAGTAGGATATTTATAAAAAATTAAACATTTCCATTATAATGGTGTAAGTGACTTCACACCATAAGAAATAGGTGAAAAATTGGTAGAATACATGAAAGAACAATTGCAACAGCTTGAAGGACAAAGAGAAAGAGCTAAAGAGACCTTAGAGGATATTGAAAAAACTATATCTGAAATTAAACAAAGTACTGGATTTAAGATTTATGTGATGTTGGAACGAAATGGGTTAAATGGAATACAAAAAATTCAACCAAAACATGACGGCACTCATGTGATTTTCAAAGGAAGTGAATTAAATTCAGAAATGTTGGAAAAATTCAAGAAATTTAAGTTGGAAAGATTATACACTGAAAGTGGAAGTCTTGTTGCAGTTTTTGAATAAATATTAAACTTTAGATACGATAATTTTAACAATAGATCTATGAAATGTCTTTCTGTTTGTCAACCATATGCTAATCTTATTGTTTCTGGTAAAAAAACTATTGAGCTTAGAAATTGGAATACCAATTTTCGTGGAGAATTTTTAGTTCATGCTCCAACTACAATTAAACAAACTGATTGTCAGCGATTAAAAATTTCAAAAAAACTAGTAACAAGAGCAATTATTGGTAAAGTTGAAATCTATAATGTTAAAAAATATAATTCTAAATCAGAAGTTAAAAACGATTACAAAAAACATCTTGCATCAAAAAACTTTTTTGATCGAAAGTATGGATTTTTGTTAAAAAATGCTAAGGCGTTTCGAATACCAATTACATGTAAAGGAAAATTAGGATTCTTTGATGTAAAACTATCAAAAACTAAAATTAAAACAAAAGATCTTAAAGCTGATATCATAGATGAAGAGTATAGATATCGTTTAGTCGGTCATCATTAAACTCAAAATTTTGAATTTGAAAAAAAACTTATTATGTATATATAAAGGGATTTTAAAATGACCGCCACATGACACAGACAAAACCGATCGTAAGTATTGAAAACGTTGTTGCTTCTGCTTCGGTTGATCAAAAAATTGATCTTAATGAAATTACACGAAAATTTCCAGATACTGAATATCACCCAGATCAGTTTCCTGGTCTTGTTTTCCGTCTAAAAACACCAAAAACTGCAACCTTGATTTTTAGGACTGGAAAAATGGTTTGTACAGGTGCGAAATCAGAAGATTTGGCTATAAAAGCAGTAAGAACGGTGGTACAAAAACTTAGGAAGGGGGGAATAAAGATCAAAAAAGATGCAGTGATTGTAGTACAGAACATAGTTGCTTCAATAAACTTGGGTGGCAAGATTCACCTAGAACGTGCTGCAAGAGTATTACCAAGAAGTATGTATGAACCAGAACAGTTTCCTGGTTTGATACATAGAATGCTAGATCCTAAAACAGTGATTTTAATTTTCGCTTCAGGAAAGCTTGTGTGTACAGGCGCTAAAAAAGAACCAGATGTTTATCGTTCTGTACATAATCTACATTCTCTTCTTGAGGAAAAAGGATTGATGATTTATGACTAATAAACTATATAGACTCTTTCTCAGAAAATTTCTTAATTCTAGTTTTTCATTTTTTCATTTTTAATTAAATTCTTGTGTATATGATATATTGATGTGGAGTAAATTTCCAATTGATATAATCATTCTTTTAATGATTTAAAGAAATATGAATTAATTATATAGATAAATATTGACTAATTGTTTTTTACGAATTTTTTGTGAAACTATAATCTTTGGCGGTTTTTGAATTGTAATTCTTTTGCCTTGGGCCAACATTCTGAATGTGTTTGTTTTTATTACAACTTTAGGTTTTTCACTAAGTTCCTTCATTCGCCATTTTTTACTACATTGGGTACAAACTGTAAAGTAAACAGTATAACCGCCTTCTATCCAATGTTCAAGAACTTTATTGTGTCCAATTAACATACAACCTAGAAAATGAATTATCTTCATGAATTGATTTACAAATTTACTTTTTTCTTATTTAGTGTATCAAATAGTTTGTAAAATGAGCAAACTTGTTAGACAAAGGAGACTAGTTAAGACTAGTTTTTAAAGTTAAATGAGATTTCTTTCTTCTCAGAATCATGTTCTGCCTTTAGTTTGTATGTACCACTTTTTTCCCATCCAGGACCGCCAGCTATTGCTAAAGTGGAAAAAGCGCCGCTATCTTTTAACGCAACATCTTCAGCCCAAATTAATTCTGCTTCCTCATTTTCAATAGACAAACTAATTGAATTACCAAGAGAAGTTTTTGATTTTCCCGAAATTGAAATGATGTCGCCTCTATTATAGGATAATTGGTCAGAACTCAAAGTCAAACCAGTTATTGGTGAAGCAACTGGACCTAAATCTTGAATACCACTCAAACCTATGGCTACAGCTACAATTATTGCGACTGCTACGACTCCTCCACCAACCATAATCTTGGTGTTTTTTAGAAGTTGTGGTTTTGATTCTATTAATGTAGGAGTTGAAATGTCTTCAACAATCTTTGCCATTTGTTCTTTTGTTGAAGTAATTTCTTCTTGAGTGGTTTCCACAGAAGGCTCTTGTTTGGATTCAAGTTCAGGTTCAGGTGCTTTGAAATGTTCATCAATTAGTTTTGCAACATAATTCCTTTCATAGTTAGAGATTACTTCATTATTTTCTGCTGCTCTTTTAATTTGTTCTAGAACACTTTTGTCTCCAACCTCAACATCCAAGAGTTTTTTTACATCATCAAGGATTGGGTCAGACATATCTTAGTTAGGATACTTGGATTGCTTTTTAAGCTCTACTACTAATTTGCGAAAAATCTCATTTACACTAACATCAACTAGGTTAATGGTTGCATTTTCTCTTACAATTTGTTTCTCAAATTTTTCCATTATTGCAAAAGACACAGATGACCAATGTAAAATTCCTTTTAATTGTTCTTCCATCACAACATTTGTTGTAGGAAAGTTTACGGGAGAGAAGGCAACACCATCAGCCCATTGCATTGTTGGAATAGCTCCACCTGAAGTTCTACTGGAAAAAGCAATTTGTTTAAACCAATCATCAAATTTGTATTCGATTATTTCATGGATGATGAGTTTTGTCCATGGTTCAACTGAAATATCCAAATCTAGATTTACTAGCCATATGGGATTGTAAATAGTTTTAACTAGATTGAATCTTCTTAGCCAAAATAATAACTGTTCTCAGATAATCTTTAGCAGTAGAATCTGAAACGCCCATCAATTTTGCTCGTCGGTACAATTCTTGCCTTCTGGGATTACTCAAATACACCTTAAGTAGATAATTCAACCTATGTGATCTTCTTTCATCATTTTTCATGGATGAAGTTTGTAAATTCGACTAAAAAGGACGTAGTATAATGATATAACCGTGATATTTACAGGTAATTATATGAAAAAGGAATTCGTAGTCAGAAGTATTGATGCTGCGCCTGATGGTGCACCATATGTGATCGTATCTTTGTCCTCTGCTAAAGAGATTAAAGAAGGAACCGGCTCCCAGTCATCCTTTGCTCCTAAAGTTATGGGGTTTACTAACATGAACGACATGATGAAGGATCTTAATAAAGTGTTAGGTGGGGGAGGCGGTATGCCAGGGGGTGTAACATCAATTAAACTTGACATGCATGAATACAAACAGATGAATCTTTCAGTTGGCGACAAAGTTTTTGTTGAACTTACTAAAGCTGAAAGTCTTGGTGTTTGATTAAATTCTAATGTTTGGATCTTCTGCTTTTAGTTTTTCCCAATCAGCCAAGAAATTTTTCAAACCAATATCAGTTAGTTGATGTTTTAACATTTTGGCCAAAACGGCAGGTGGAAGTGTTACAACATCTGCACCGATCGTTGCGGCATCAACTATGTGTATTGGGTGCCTAATACTTGCTACTAAGATCTGTGTACCAAAATTATAGTTTGAAAAGATTTGTTTAATTTGTTTAATCAGATTCATTCCATCTTCACCAATATCATCTAGTCTTCCAATAAATGGACTGACATATTTTGCTCCAGCCTTAGCGGCAAGAATTGCTTGGTTTGGAGAAAAAACAAGTGTAATGTTAACTGGAATGCCTTCAGCAGTCAAAGTTTTACAAGCTTTAAGACCTTCAGCTGTCATTGGACATTTTACAACTACATTTTCACCATACTTGTATAATCTACGACCTTCCTCAATCATTCCATCATAATCTGTAGCAACAACTTCCAGACTAACATCACCTTTGATAATTTGAACTATTTCTTCCATTGTTTTGTGAGGATCTCTACCTTCTTTTGACAAAAGAGAGGGGTTTGTTGTAATGCCGTCAAGTAAACCCATATCATTATACATCTTGATTGATTCCAGATTAGCTGTATCTAGGAATATTTTCATAATTTTTTACTCCTTATCTCTTTGACAGTTTTTGCTATATTAATAGATGAGATTCCATGCTTTTCTAGTAAAAGTGGAATTTCTTTGTCTCTACATGATTCACCAAACATATCTTGGGCACCAATACGCTTGAGAGGAACAGGACGGCGTTCAGAAACTACCTCAGCCACCGCAGAGCCCATTCCGCCCATTATGTTGTGTTCCTCGCATGTAACGATGCAACCAGTTTCACGAGCTGCCTTTTCCATTAATTCAATATCAATTGGTTTAACAGAAAACATATCAATTACTCTACAAGAAATTCCTTCTTGTTTTAATGATACAGCTGCTTCAAGTGCCATCTTTACTGTAATACCACAAGCTGCAATTGTACAATCAGAGCCATCGAGAAGAGTAATTCCTTTTCCAATCTCAAAATCTTGAGATTCTGTATGAACGATTGGTGTCTTTAAACGTGCCATTCTCATAAAAAATGGACCATATTCTTGTGACATGATCCAAGTGAGTTTTTTAACTGCAATAGAATCGGCTGGAATTAAAACACGAAAGTTTGGAATAGCTCGCATAATTGCAATATCTTCAATTTGTTGATGTGAGCCACCATCAGCACCTACTGACAAACCACCATGTGAAACTACAAGTTTTACATTTAGGCCTTTTTTGTTTTCCCTAGATGGATATGCAATTGCATTCCTTATTTGATCCACTGCTCTTCCTGGCAAAAAGATTGCATATGTACTTGCGAAGGCAGTTTTCCCTTCTATTGCAAGACCAGCTGCAACTGAAACTAAATTCGCTTCTGCAATTCCTACATTGAAAAATCTTTTTGGAAATTCTTTTCCAAATCCTGCAGTTTTAAGAGAATCTGTAGTATCTGCCCCCAGAACTACAATATTTTGATTTTCTTTACCAATCTCGATTAATGTTTTTCCATATTCTGTTCGCATATCTGTTGATTCTTGTTGAACTGTGGTCATGTATGCTCTAGCTCCTTTGCAATTCTAATTAGTTCATCTTTTTTCTTTCCAATGGAATGCAAATCAATCCATCTGTTTACAAGCTCAGAACCACCAAGGTCATTAGCTTTTTGTAAGAGCATTCTTCTTCTTGTATGCAGAATTACATCTCTAAATTCCCTAATTACTCCTCTAACATCGCTCTGTCCAATAATCGCACTTCCACCTACAAAGGCCCTTACTCCGTCTGCAAAACATGCGCCAGCATTTTCAAGTGTTACTCCACCATCTGCCTCAATATAGCCTTGAAACTTATGCTCATTTAGTTTAGATACAACACGAGTCATTTTTTCAGGCGTAGATTCAATGTATTTTTGGCCAGATTTTCCAGGAACTACAGACATTACTATTAGTTGATCAAGTGTTGGAATAAACTTGAATGACCAATCAGGAAGTTCGGTATCAGGATTTATGGCTAATCCAACACCGACTTGATTTTGTTTTAATGTGTCATGAATTTCTCCAAAGCTTGATTCATTACAAACTTCTGCATGAACTGTAATTATATCACTTCCAGCATCTATATAATCACGAACATGTTTAACTGGCTCATTTATCATTAAATGTGCGTCAAAGGGTATTTCTGTGATGGGTCTTAATTCATTAATTTTTGTGTGATCAAATGTTTTGTTTGCCACAAATTGACCATCCATTACATCTAGATGTATGTAATCAGCTCTGCCATTTACACAGCGCTTGACCTCATTTTCCAAATTCGTCATATCACCTGCAATAATAGATGGGGCGATCATGAACTGGCAGTCAAGCTCTAGATCAATTATTGGTGCTATTTCAGGGTCTGGAGCTTTTCCATGCCACTTTGGATTATCTTCCATGTGTTCTACTCCTTTTCCTTTGATGGTTCTTGCTACAATAATTGACGGTGCGCCTTTTGTTGCAATTGCTTGGGATATTGCTTTATCTAGTTGCTCTATTCGATGACCATCAATTTCAATTACATTCCAACCAAATGAACGCCACTTATCTCCAGTTTTCCATCTAGATGCATCCTTCCACATCTCAGAAAGATCATTACCATTTAGCTGTTCATCAAGTGGCATAATTTTTTCGGTGTAAGAATCTTGTTGTATGAAATTTCTATCCAAAATTGCTGTTATAGTATCAACTTTGTATTTTGCAGCAGTCATAGCAGCTTCCCAAATCTGTCCTTCATTTGATTCTCCATCTCCTATGATGGTAAAGATGCGATGATTTTTTCCATTAATTCTTGCAGCAAGGGCAATTCCAATAGAGAATGATAATCCAATGCCTAAAGAACCCCCGCAAAATTCAACACCGGGACATTTCAAATCTGGATGGCCTTGTAATCTACTACCAAATTTTCTCAATGTCTCCATTTCAGATTCATCAAAATAACCTGCTACTGCTAGATTTGAAAATAAACCTGGAGATGCATGCCCTTTTGATAAAACAAGTCTATCACGATCCTCCCAAAGTGGATTTTTTGTATCAAAATGTAGATAGTTGTTAAACAAAACACCCATAATTTCTGCCATTGAAAATGAACCACCTGGATGACCAGAAGCAGCTGCAGTTGTACCTTTGATTACAAGCTTTCTAGCCGCACGTATGTGTTTTTTAATTTTATAGTAGTTGAGACCCACCTCATGTTCTTTCCCCGGAGAATTAATAAAAATCTACTTCTGAAAATTTTAATCTGATTGATGGGTAGATAAAAGTATGGATTTGAAAGGCATTATTCCAATTGTGGTTTATGATGATCAATGTTATCTTTGTGTAAAATTTGCTAAAGTTGTTAATTTTTTTGGTAGAGGGAAATTTTCCTTAGTTGGTCACTATACCACATTTGGAGAAAAATTACGAAATGAAGTTTTAGATTCAAGTGCATTAGAGATGTTTTGGTTTATTGATGGAAAAACAGCATATGGAGGTAGAGCAGCATTAGTGCCATTATTCAGAGCTATTTTTTCTACAAAAGAAAGGAAAACTAGTCATTCTCCTGTTGAGGAATCATGTGATGCCAAATGTAAAACCCCTAAAGCTGTTTTTCTTCGCTCAGCAAGCTTATTATCAAATAGTAAGAAAATTGAATTAGATAGTAAAAACTACATATAAAACCTAAAAAATAAAGATCTTTCCTGCAAAATGACATGTAGAGGAATTTGTGAAAGGTATAGGGCTGAGAAAAGCAGATATTTGCTTGGAGTAAAAAGGTGTTCTTCTTGTGATGTATACTTACTTTGTCAGGAATTAAGCTGTCCTTGCTGTGGAACAAAACTTAGATCAAAGCGAAAATCCAAGTCTCGGCTTTAAAAAAAATCTAATATCCTCTACTATTTCTGTCAGGTTTGGCAATGTTTGGATTTCTAAAACCATGTTTTTCCATCATGTGATTTAAAAATCGAATATCATCCTCAAACTTTTCACCACAAACAGAACAATTTGGCATACAAATTATCATTAAATTACTCCATAAAGATTTATTCAGTTAAAAATGCCAGCACTGCTGCTTCCCAAGAGCTCTCGCACCTTAGTAACACAACAGCGACATTAGGTTTGACTTCCAAGTTCGGAATGGGATTGGGTCGCACCCTAACACTATGGCCGGCTTGATAATTTCCTAGTATATGTTATCTATTAAGCTAACGATGAATTGAGTTTGGATTTTATCCAAAAGAGGTATAAGGCATAGAAAAGCCGAATATCGTCATGACACATCGTGTAGCAGTACTTGACAAAGAACTTTGTCAACCAAAAAAATGTGGATTAGAATGTATCAAGTACTGTCCGGTGAACAAGTCAGGAGCAGATTGTATCATTCTAAACGAGGAGATCAAAAAAGCACAGATCGATGAGGACATTTGTAATGGTTGTGGAATTTGTGTAAAGGTGTGTCCTTTTGACGCAATTACTATTGTGAATTTAGCGTCAGAACTTGCAACAGATAAGGTTCATCAGTATGGTCAAAATTCATTTAGACTTTTTCGATTGCCAACGCCAAAGAAAGGAGAGGTAGTTGGTCTTCTTGGAAGAAATGGAATTGGAAAAAGTACAGTTGTAAATATTCTGTCTGGAAATGTTAAACCGAACTTGGGAAAATATAATGATCCACCTAATTGGGATGAAATTCTAAAATATTATTCGGGAACAGAACTCAAATCTCACTTTGAGAAGATTAGAGATGGGCAAATCAAAGCCTCAATAAAACCACAACAAGTAAGTCAAATTGCTCAAGTATTTGAAGGAACGGGTAAGGAGCTACTTGAGAAATATGATGAAAGAGGAGTCTCAAACCAGCTTACAAAGGAATTAGGGCTTGAAAATTCACTAGAACAAAACCTAAAGGAGCTTAGTGGAGGAGAGCTTCAAAGACTCGCAGTTGCAGTAGCAGTTTCAAAGGATGCCGATTTTTATTTTTTTGATGAGCCATCATCATACAATGATGTGTTCCAACGAACCCGTGTTGCAAAAACAATTCAAAATCTTACTAAAATTGGAAAAACTGTCATGGTAGTTGAACATGACTTGACTCTTCTTGATTTTCTTAGCGACTATATCGAGGTATTATATGGCGAACCAGCTGTGTATGGTATCGTTTCAGGCATACTATCAACCAAGGTTGGAATAAACGTCTTTTTGGATGGTTATCTGCCGAGTGAAAACGTAAGATTTCGTGATAAAAAATTCACATTTGATGTTTCTTCTTCTTCAACTACTGAGTTTCAAGAAGAGAATGAAGTAATTAAGTATCCTGCACTTGAGAAAAAATATCCTTCATTTTCTGTTTCAATAGAATCTGGTAAAGTTAGAAAAGGTGAAGTTGTTGGAATTATGGGAGCAAATGCATTAGGAAAAACAACAATGATGAAAATGATTGCAGGTGTTGAAAAACCTGATTCTGGTAAAATAGACAGGAAGGTGAAGATTGCTTACAAGCCGCAATATCTTCAGAATGATATCGATGTTGAAGTTGTTTCGGTATTAGACAAGGCAAATGGAAATCCAATTGAAGGTAGTCAAGAAGAAGAACAGATTATTGATCCCTTGAAAATAAAAAAACTATACAATAAATCTGTCAAGAATCTTTCTGGAGGAGAACTGCAAAAGGTTGCAATAGTTTCTTGTCTTTTGCAAAAAGTTGACCTTTATGCTCTAGATGAACCATCTGCATTTTTGGATGTTGAGGAGAGAATAGCCATTGCTAAATTTATTCAAAAATTTGTTCGCTCATTTGAAAAATCTGCAATTGTTATTGATCACGACATACAATTAATGGATTTAATTTCTGATTCTATGATAATCTTTGAAGGAACTTCAGGAGTAGAAGGACACGCTACTTCACCTCTGTCCAAAACTAAAGCTATGAATAGATTCCTAAGGTCGCTTGACATCTCCTTTAGAAGGGATGAAAAAAGCCGTAGGCCTAGAGTTAACAAGCTAGATAGTAGACTGGATAAAGGACAAAAGGAATCAGATAATTTCTACTATCGCAGGTAAATACCATTACAAGAATTTAGAGCAAACTTGTTAATGATAGGGATCTAGAGGGACAAGGTACGTTATTTGGTCTTTTTTGGACCCATTACAGTTTGCATAATGACGCAGATAGTCTCATAATATCGGTGTTGTTAGAAACCATTATTGGCCCAGATAGAAAAAATCATCAAGTTAGACTCCGATTTCCAGATCTGTAGAATTCTAAACGGAATGTGGCAGGTAGCTGGAGGTCATGGTCAAATTGACCGAGAATCTGCAATTTCTGAGATGCTTCAATTCCACCATGATGGATTTACAACATGGGATATGGCAGACATTTACGGCCCAGCAGAAGAATTTCTTGGCGAATTTAGAGAAAAGCTTGGAAAAGAAACAGAACTTTCCAAGAGTCAAGCACTAACAAAGTTTGTCCCCAATCCAGGACCCATGACAAGATCAATTGTAGAATATTACATAGACATGTCCATTAAAAGAATGAATGTAAAATCAATTGATGTCCTACAGTTTCACTGGTGGGATTATAATGATACAAATTACATTGAAGCCTTGCACCATCTATCAAAGCTGCGAGATGAAGGAAAGATAAAACATCTTGGCCTGACAAATTTTGATACAGAAAGAATGGAAATAATAGTAAAGCAGGGATTCAAACTTGTTTCAAACCAAGTACAGTATTCTATTTTAGATCAAAGGCCAGAAATTAAAATGGTTCCATTTTGCCAAAAATATAACATCAAATTGCTAACTTATGGAACTCTCCTGGGTGGATTTCTTTCTGAAAAATATATTGGAGGCCCAGAGCCTGTACGATCAGATCTTAATACTCTTAGTCTACAAAAATACAAAAACATGATAGATGCTTGGGGGGGATGGAATCTTTTTCAAGAACTGCTTGTGATACTAAATAATATTGCAAAAAAACATAATACAAGTGTAGCCAATGTTGCAATCAGATTCATTTTGGACAAGCCTGTAGTTGCAGGGGTAGTAATTGGCGTAAGGCTTGGAATCTCCGAACACAGAGATGATAATGTAAAGGTGTTTGGCCTTAATCTTGACAGTGAGGACAACGCAAAGATAAAGTCAGTTGTCTCAAAAGCAAACGATTTGTTTGATAAAATTGGAGATTGTGGAAGTGAATATCGGTGAATAATCTAAGAATTAAGAATTTTCAGGATTAACAGTTCGTATCAAATGTTAACGAACCCACTGAGATCCATATCATTTTTGGGATTATTTTGGATCTTCATAATTTTTTGACTAAATTAAATCGAGATTTTTCAGGGTCAATTTCTTCATGCATGTCAACGTTGCTGATTATCTTTACTTTGAAATCTAACCATCTTTTGTACATGTTTCTATATCGAGATTTGTCTTCAGGATTAATTACCTCTTCATCCTCACTAAATAATTCAAAATTTACTATGTATTTTCTTGAAACCCGAAATAATTCACTGATTGCATTTGGCATATCTTTGTCATCAATGTAATTCAAAACTTTGTGAGTAAAAACCAGATCAAATGAAGAATTACCATATGGTAATTCAATAATAGAGCCTTTTTTGAACTTAAATGAACGAAGTTTTAGTCGTGCTTTTTTTAATGCATGATCATTGAGATCAATTCCATGAACATCAAAATTCTCAGGGAACGCTCTCAAATCATTTCCTGTACTACAGCCCACCCCGAGAACATTTTCAATCTTTAGTGAGAAGGCTAAGTCACGGATAAATTTCGAAAACTCTTCGTTGTAATTAGAATCATTGTTATCTACATTATTTGAAGATCTATGCATTAAGGTCTCAATTTTCCTTACTTACCTATAATAAAATGACTGTGTAATTTCTATTACAAGAATTGACACGAATGTTAAGGAAAGCATTAGAAGGTTTTCTATCCGAAAAAGAAGCTGAAGAAATGTTCTCAGCATTTGATCAGATTGGAAATATCATTGTGATTAGAATCCCAAGTTCATTGCTATCCAAGAAAAAAATTATTGGTGAAACTCTACTTGAACAAGTAAAAACTGCAAAATCTGTATTCTATCAATCATCTGATGTTGGAGGTGATTTTCGAACTAGGTCTTTAGAATTATTAGCTGGAGATAATAAAACAGAAACGGAATACAAAGAATATGGTTGTAGATTTCTAGTTGATGTTGAAAATGCCTTTTTCTCACCAAGATTATCAACTGAACGTGAGAGAATATCTAATTTGGTTCAAGATGGTGAGATTGTAATCAACATGTTTGGTGGAGTTGGTATGTTTTCAATTATGGCTGCAAAAAACAAGAAATGCTCAGTGTATAACATTGACATTAATCCAATTGCATCAAAATTATGTGAAAAAAATATCTCCTTAAACAAACTCGCTGGAAACGTAATTTCCATTAATGGTGATGCTGGTCAAATAGTAAAAAAACAACTTGAAAACAAAGGGGATAGAACTCTTATGCTTCTTCCAGAAAGGTCGGATGAATTCCTAGATGCTGCAATCTCAGCCACAAAAAATAATGGAATAATTCATTATTATTCGCATATGCATGCAGACAAAAAACAAGATGCGTCTAAACTTTCTGAACAACACTTTATTGAGGTAGCAAAAGTAAAATCAGAAATTCTAAGCTCAAAAATTGTAAGGGCTGTGGGTCCTAGGTATTATCAAACAGTTGTTGATGTTAGAATAACAAAATGATATTATTTTCCGTCGTCATCAGTAATAGAAGATAGAGAAGCTTTTGTTGTGGCCATAGTGTAACCAATCCAAGCAATAACACCTAGTAATCCACCAGTTATCATTAAAACAGAAAGTTGTAGAACAACCCCGCTCCATTCAGAAAGCATTAGAAGGTATGCATATACAAAAAATCCTGATATACATAAAATGAAAATTGTAATACCAGTATCACGTCGCTTATCCATGGGGGTACAAGTTTGAGGTGAGTTATTTATCTTTTTGAACTAGTAATCGAATTCTATTGCCATTAGATAGGCATCCTCACCATCTCGGTAGTACGTCTTTAATCTTTGTTTGATAAAAAATCTCATCTTCTCATATAGTTTTACAGCTTCGTTGTTACTACATCTTACTTCTAGGTATAACTCGTCACATTTTCGTGATTTTACACCAATTAATGACTCTTCAACAAGTGCTTTCCCAATTCCCTTTCTTCTATGTTCATCAAGTACTGCTATAGATACAACATGACCTTTTTTTATAAATCCCAATTTTTTAAAATTGGAAAACCCATATTCTGTTTTACACATTACATAACCAACATGTTTTCCACCAATTTCAGCTACAAGAAATGCTTCTGGAAGTTCAGATAGCAAGCTTTCATAAAAATAGTCTGAGTAGTGTTCAGGTAAAGTTTTCAGGTTAATTTCCATTATTGGTATGAGATCACTGAGGTCAGCTCTTCTAATTATACACTCGCCAGTCTGTCTTAGGATTACCTGCATGATAATTAAAGATAGTAGACAAATATTAATTTTAAACCGTAAAGTCAATTAAGAGAGAAGTCTTCGCTTTGGCATGAGTGAGCCTACGCAGGAAGAAGTAATCTCTATTGTTTCTGCGATTTTTGATGTAACTGCTATGGCTCGAAGTTTAGATTCACTTCATTTTAAGATCGGAGATGAAAAATTCAAAACAAAATTTGTTGAATTGGCACAACGGCTTGAAAAGAGAGAGCTTGTTTGTAAACTGGAAGAAACCTCCGAAGGCAGGTATGTATTAGTGAGAAGATTTCCTCCAAGAAAGAAAATTTGGTGGCAGACTTCTTGGACTCCACGAATTTTGTTTATGGTAGTAGTTGGATTTGTTATGATTGATGGTTATTTCAGAACTGTTGGAACCAATACTGTTGAATATATTGGTGACCCTCTTGAAATGGCTGGTATCTACACATTATCGCTTTTAGGGATTTTAGGAGTCCATGAATCAGGTCATTTAGCTGCAGCAAAATTCCATAAGCTAAAAACCACATGGCCATTTTTTATTCCAGGAATTCCAGTTTATGGAATTCCAACATTCGGCGCATTTATTCAATCAAAAGGGCTGACTATTAATCGCGAAATCCTATATGATGTTGCAATTGCCGGACCTATTGCTGGTTTGATTATTGTTGTTCTTGTATCAGTTTATGGAGCTTCCACTGCGCCAGTACTTGAAAGTGATATTGCCGAAGATCTTTCTGCTGAATCAAGATTAATTCAATGGGATAGAGGCGAACCACTATTGATGACAGCAACATTAGCGATGTTTGGTAAAGGTGGGGATGGACAAGTAGTCTTGATGACGCCAGTTTTGTTTGCTGCATGGATTGGGTTCTTGATTACATTTTTGAATTTGCTTCCTGCGTGGCAATTAGATGGCGGTCACATGGCAAGAACACTATTAGGAGCAAAGTGGCACAAGTATGCAACTTTTGCAAGTATGGGAGTATTAGCTTTGTTGGGTTATTGGTTAATGGCAATGTTGATTTTGTTGATGATGTCACGTAATCCTGGAGCCCAACCGCTGGATGATATATCTCCATTATCTAAGAATAGAAAGCTGGTTTACATTTTGGTAATAATACTTGCAATTTTGTGTGCTCCGTTACCACCTTCACTATTATCGTAGTAACACACGTGCACCATCTGAAACTATGGTAACTTTTTGTCTGGGTCCTTGTGTTTTGAGGATGTAATCCATAACATGTTTTACACTATTCAATGAAATCATGTTTAGTTTTTTTGTATAAAGTTCTGGCAGGACGGAAACAAGACCAACTTGAAATTTCTTTTGAATTTCGGTCAGGAATAAGAGATCTTCCATTCCATCAACATATTTAGTTGGATTTTTTAGTCGTTCACTGCTTAATTGGCCTTCAATAAATTGCATAATTGCCTGTGAGCCAATTCCATTTTGACATTCTGCCAATAATATTGCAAGGCCATCTTTTTTGATTGCTGCTCTGCAATTCCAAAGAGAGTTTAGTGCCTTTCGAAGTGAATCATTACTCGCATTTTTTCCAGTACTTATTACCAGAGTTTTATGTTCACCAACATCTTTTACAGCAGACGATTCAAAGGATTTTGAGATGTCCAAGGTAGTGGAAGGATGCCCCACTGCTAAATCTATTATTCCATTAGAATTTGCTACTATCTCTATTCCATGAATTTCAAAATTGTCAGTGAATTTTTTTGCTTCACCTAAACTTTCTGTGTTGTGGCCAGGAGATGGAAGATTTTCCTTTCGTTTTGCATATGCTGATAACATTTGTTCTTGACCAAACTTTTTGATCAATCTGGTTGCTATTGTTTCAAATCCAAACAAGCCATCAAACTCCATTTCTCCAACAAACACAAGATTAGTCTTAGAAAGTTCAGAATCTACAAATTCTGAAATTGTGCCTCCCTCTGGGAGTGTTTGTTTTACCTGACTCAAAATTCTCTTATCTGCAAAAATTTGTGGAATTGGTTTGGATTTTTGTTCACACATGAAAAATAATGTTGATAAAACTTTTTGAACTGCTTTTGAATTATGTAAAAGAACAATCTCATTTAGTTTTGAAATATCTAATGTGCCCAGTTTTTCTTGTATGACAGAATCTTCGAGTGTTTTACCATCAGAATCAATGTTTTGATCCAGATTTTCCTGCTGAATATCAAGAACGATGTTTGTGATTCCATAATTAAGCCAGATTTCGGGCACATTCGAATCACAATACAAACCAAAATAAATCCAGTAAAGTAAATTTTCGCATGGAGTTTGTAAAAGAGTTTGCAACCTTTTTGCACGAAAAAGGAGCTATAAAATTCGGGAATTTTACGCTCTCAAGTGGCAAAAAAAGCTCTTACTATGTAGATTTGAGAATAATTGCTAGCTTTCCTCACCAATTTCGAAAAATGATAAAACATCTTCAAAATCAGATAATAGAAAAAGTTGGACTAGAAAATTTTGATTATATTGTATCTATTCCAACTGGAGGGCTTGTGATTGCATCTTCCTTAGCTTTTGAAATCGTGAAGCCATTGATCTACGTTAGAAACAAACCAAAAGAACATGGTACTTCGAAGTCAATTGAAGGATTCATTGAACTAGGAAAGAAAGTTCTAATGATTGATGATGTTGCAACCACTGGAGGTTCTATTATCAATGCAATTGAATCACTTAAAGAAGCTGGAATAATTGTATCTGATGCCTTTGTAATCATAAATAGAATAGAAGGTGCTGCCGAATCTTTAGAAGCAAAAGGAGTTAAGATGCATCAACTGACTGATATTTTTGAAATTACTAAAATTCTACATGAACAAAATTTGGTCTCAAATGATGTTTTAGAAAGTATTAGTAAACAAACTGGTTCAAAATAAAATTGGCAGCTCAGACAAATGCCTTCACATCATTTTTCAGATATAACTCTGATTCTTCATTGCGGCCAATTAACCTTACAAATAACTCGTTTTAAAACTAATTGAAATTCAGTGGGCCCGAAGGGCTTCGATCCCTTGGCTCACCGGTTATGAGCCGGTTACTCTACCAAGCTGAGTTACGGGCCCCACCCAAAAAGGTTCTACGCTGAGTATAAAATGTTATAGAGTTTTAACAGTAAGCTTCGTAACAACTATCAAGTAACAAGTTTTGTGCAGAAATTGAAATATCTGCAGTTTGGGTTAATTCATCTGGGTTTTGTGAAGATTTTTCTAAAATTTTTCTCCAAGCTGCTGCATGTCTAATGTCAGCTTCAGTATGAAGTTTGAAGTATTGTATAGCTTCTTCACTTGAAATTCCATAAAATTCTGCCAGACCGTCCAGTTTTATCTGACTTATTTTTGGAATTTCTTTTTCAAATGCGTACATTGCACACGCTCCACCCTCATAGGTGCCCATTAAGGAAGATAACATGGATACTGCTCGTCTTGTTTTGTTTAATCCTTGATATTTTTCAATCTCATCTTCAGAGATTCCCACAGCTCCAGCAAATTTCGTCCAAAATTTAATGTGTGATGATTCTTCTTGTTGGTTTTCAACAAGTTCATTGACAAAATAATCTGGGGCCTGTTGAATGATTGGAGTCATAAATGATGGAACAGCTTTGACAAGCTGAAAATATTCTTTGGAATAACCAGCTAGTGAAGATAATGATAGTTTTCCATCAGACCACATTTCATAGAATGGGTGCTTTAACAAACTTCTTTCTTCAATCATTTCATCAATTTTTTTAATCAGAGAATTCATGTGACTAGTCCTAATCAACCAATAAAAAAATCTTTGTGGGTTCCAAAAGATTTTATGGATAAATTACCCGATGCAAACGGGCTCCAGTGGTGTAGACCGGTCAAGCATATCGCCCTTTCAAGGCGATGATCTCGGGTTCAAATTCTCAAAAGATGAAATTCCCGACTGGAGCACCAAGATTTAATTACTAATTAAAAAGAATTTTAGCGGGATCGTATCATTGGATAGAAAAAACATTGAAGTCAACCCATTACTTGAGACGTATGGAAAATATATCAAAAAGATTAATGATGCTCTAGAAGCTGAACTTGGTCTCTATTCAGAGTCAGAATTCATTAAACCATTAAAGTATTCTCTTGAAGGTGGAAAAAGAATTCGTCCTATCATTCTTGTACTTGCAGCTGAAAGTGTAGGCAAGGTTGATGACAATACATATTCTGCAGCTTGTGCAGTTGAGTTTTTGCATACTGAATCAGTAATTCATGATGACATTATTGATGATGAAACTTTACGGAGACAAAAAGATCCTTTCCACATAAAATATGGTTATAATGCTGCTATCCTTACTGGAGATTTTGTTTTAGGGTTAATCCTTAACATTTCATCAAGACTCGATAATCCAAGAATAACCAAGGATCTCTCTACTACAGCCATGCTAATGAGTGAGGGGGAGATAATTGAAGGAATGCTTGAGAGTAGTGAGGACGTTACCTTTGATGATTATCTCAAAGTTATTGGGTACAAAACATCAACTGCATTTGAGGTAGCCGCGAGACTGGGTGCAATCCTAGGTGGAGGAACAGAAGAACAAATTGAGGTGCTTACAGAATATGGAAAAAATATTGGAATTGCTTACCAAATTAAAGATGATCTTTTGGATTGGAAAAATGAAGATAAGTTATTCAATCTCTTAATCAAAAAGAGTAATGATCCTCGTGTTGTTTTTGATAAAATGGAAGAAATGTTAAAAGAGTATTCAGAAAAAGCAAAAGTTAGTCTCAGGAAAATTCAAGACAATGATGCAAAATTGAATTTAGAACAATTAATTAAATTTACAATGTTAAGGGGAAGCGCTTAAGCTCATTGTTGGTGCTGCAGTTCCTGCAAACTGTATTATTGGATCTGGGAAAACACCTATTCCCACTATAAATATTATTGAGAAGATCATGACAGCAATCACAGATTTTGGTTCTGAAATTCTTTTTTCAGTTTCTCCTTCAAAGTACATTTTTCGAATAATCCAAGCATAGTAAGCTAATGACAAGGCGCTGTTTAGAACACCAGCTATTGCCAACCATGGCGCCCATGGAGCTACAGGTCCTGCATCAAGTGCAGCTCCAAACAACATCAGCTTACTCCAAAATCCATTAAGTGGGGGAACACCAGCTAATGCAAGAAGGGATATTACCAAACCCAGTGCTGTTATTGGCATTCGTCTTCCGAGTCCCTTTATCTTATCAAGGGAAGACGTTCCTAAAGCAATGATTATTCCAGCAACAGCAATGAATGCTGCACCCTTCATTACTGCATGATTAAAAATATGGAATAATGAGGCCTGAATTCCAATGTCGGAAAATGGTGCAATCGAAATACCAATCAGTATGTAACCAGCATGACCTATGCTAGAGTAAGCAAAAATTCGTGCTAGGTTCTTTTGCATAATTGCAGCGATATTTCCTATAGTCATTGTCATTATTGCAATGATGCCAAGAGCAAACGTCCAGTCCATATTGAGGGCAACAGTACCAAGTACGATTACGCGGATTGTAGCGGCAAATCCAGCTTTCTTAGTGCCTGCAGCTAAGAGTGCAGCAATTGTTGGTGGCGCTCCCTCATAGGCATCTGGCAACCACATGTGAAAGGGAACTAATCCCATCTTGAATCCAAAACCTGCAATAAATAATCCGATCGATAATAATGCCAACGGCACCATGTCTGCATCAAGTACGGCAAATCCGTGAATTACTTCACTGATGTTTGTAGAACCAGTAAGACCATATGCAATTGATATGCCATAAATTATAATTGCTGATGCTAATGCACCAAACAAAAAGTACTTGAGTGCAGCTTCATTTGAGCTAGGATCCTTTTTGATATAGCCAACAAGGATGTATGTTGGAATGCTCATCAATTCCCACGCAACAAATAGCATTACAAGGTCTGTAGAATATGCAATAAGCACCATTCCTATTGTTGATAAGAGAATGAGAGAGTAGTAAACGGCTGGATGACTTTTGTTTTTCATATAGTTGTAAGAGCCAACCGTGGTGAATATTGCAACAATTAGCAGTGCAATAGCGAAGAACCCACCAAAGGTATCATCTACAAGAACATCTTCGGAAAATAGTGCTGATGGTAAAACGCTATCAGTTAAAATTTTGAATGCAACAACACCAATAGAAGCTATTAATGCGCCAAAGGCAATTGTTGCATAAAACGCGTTTGAGCCTTTTTCGTTTTTGGCAATGTTGATCAGTGGGAGAATAAGTCCAATAGTACCAAGTATTGCAACTAAAATCATTGGAGTTGATGTTAATTCGATCATTTTCTTTTCACCTTACACCAACAATAACAAAACCACAAAGAGAAGTCCTGCGCCAAAGACGAATAGGTATGATTGTGCTACACCAGTTTGAGTTCGCTGAATAACCTTTGCGCTCCATCCTACAGCCCTTTCAAATCCCACGTTCATTCCTAGATCAATTACTGGTTTCTCAAAGTAACGTGATACGCCTCTTGCTATCCAAAGAGGCGTGGTTACAAAGCCCCAGTATATCATTGCGTTGAGATACCATCTGTTTAGAAGTAATTTATGAAAAGAGTAGAAGAAGATATTTGAATTTATGAATTTGACAGGATTAACCCATCTTGCAATATAGAATATGTATCCTAATCCAAATCCAATTGCAAATGCAATAATTGATGCTCCAAGTGCTATTGGATTAAGACCTGCCAAAATACCTAGTAATCCAGAAGATTCTACTGCATGTTGAACTGTACGAATTCCAAATGACTGATCAAGATAATCTGTAAATAATTCATGAATTCCTCCTTCCATAGAAAATCCAATTATACCAATTCCAATTGTAAGGGTTGCCAAGATTCCATAAGGTACCCACATCGAACGAGGAGCTTCATGGATGTGATGTCCTTCTGCTTCCATTTTTTCAATATGTTTGCTCTTTGGTCCAAAGAAGATCATTCCAATCATTCTAGTTGTGTAAAATGCAGTGATTACTGCAGTTAGAACTGCAATGATGAAG
>SDBU01000565.1_pt1 | contig 51772 bp, 79 predicted proteins | sample 2277071 | NCBI WGS metagenome assembly SDBU01 (sample SAMN10397929, study PRJNA504765) | marine sediment metagenome | isolation source: marine sediment core GS08_GC12, 126 cmbsf | place: Arctic Ocean: Gakkel Ridge, Loki's castle | collected 2008
AGTTAGAAACTTAAGATTGTTGGAAAATTACAGCAATTGAAGAAATTACTATCGAAGCACGATTCCCAGATGTTAGAATGGTAAGGGACCTTTCTGGGAAATGTGGTTATACGTTTGGGGTTATAATGAATGAATTCCGTTATAGTAAAGATACTGGAAATCAATCAAGTAATAAAAGAAAATGTAACCTTTGTGATGCTGTAGATTTTGCTACCTTAAATCCTAAATTAAATTTATTACCTAATGAAGATATATTAGATTTTATAGTTGTCCCAAATAAATTCCCAATCGTCCAAGGATTTTCTTTAGCTATCTCTAAAGAAGAAAGACCCATTTATACAACTAATAATTTAACAAAATTTGTAAAAGAATTTTCAGCAATTAAAGATATTGGTTCAAAATATGGATTAAAGATTTTTCATAATAGCGAGGGATTTGGGGCAACCATACCTTGGCATGAACACTGGCACTTAACAACATTTAGCGAAGCATACAAAATTGCTGGAGCTACATATGGGCAAGATGCTGCGGAAAAAAAGAAAGTAAAAGGAAAGGAAGGAATTTCTATTATGCCAGAATTTCCATTTGCACATCTTATATTCACAGATAACGACCCGGAAAAGATATCAAGATTCTTAGGAAATGCCCATGAGGAAATGGGGGGAAATCATCTTGAGGGGGTAATCCCCCATACAATTTCTGAAGGAATTGATGGAACTTTAGTTGTAATAGGAAAAGGATATCAGGACAGATGTAGAAGCAGCGCAGAAGTAGCTGGCCACATTATTGTAAAAGATAAGGAAGATTATTTAAACACTGATTTTGATTATTGTATGAAGGAAATAGGAAAGATTATTCCAAAAAAAGAACATTTAAAATTGGAGAGTTTTATTTAAAATGAATAAAGATAATAAAGATAAAGATAATAAGAAGGTTAGAGTTTTAATTTCTGGATATTTTGACCCAATTCATATTGGGCATATAGATTTTATAAGAAGAGCGAAGAACCTTGGAGATTATTTAATAGTAATAGTAAACACAGATGCACAAGCAATTATGAAAAAAGGAAAATCATTTATGCCAGAAGGAGAAAGGGTAGAGATTATGAAAGCATTAAGATATGTTGATGAAGTAATTCTTTCAATAGATAAAGATAGAACAGTTTGTAAAACTGTTGAAATGATAAAACCAGATATCTTTGCAAATGGTGGAGATAGAATTGATGGAACAATTCCTGAAGAATGGGTTTGTGATAGGCTTGGAATTAAAATAATTAATAATTTAGGAGAGAAGATTCAATCCTCTTCTAATTTAACTAAGATAACTAAAGAAAAAGAATAATGATAAAGAATAAATATTTTGAAAAAGTAGAAGAAGCTTGTAAGTGGGCTAATGAGAATAACATTGATGTAATAAATATAACTTCAAATGATTTAACTTGTGAAGGTTATGAGTTAATTTATAAGGATAATGAATAAATGGTAAAACAAAAAATACAAACATTATTTGCGATAGGGATTTTAATAATTGGAATATGTCTTTCAGTAGTTATTGCTTTAAGCAAATATGAAGAACCATGTGTTCCAGGAATGAAATTAGTCTTGAAAACTATGTGTTGTAATTTGAATAAGACAATGTGTTGGGAAGGAGATGTAAAGGTTTATTTAGGAAATGAAACAAATAGAGAAGAAGTTAGAGATTATGAATGCCATGCAGAATATCATACAGAAGTAATTATTTGTGGAGGAGAAGGATTAACCGAAATTTCTTTATATGGAATTAATCAAACTGAAGCTGAATTAAATTATAATAAGAGGTCCTAAATCCCTTTGTGAATATAAGTAAAATGAACAAACAAGAACAAAAACTAAAACAAAGAGAAGAGTTTTTTAAGAAACCAAACTTCTGGATAGTATTACTTTTAATCACAGCCATAATCTTAGCAGTTTATATTAGGGTCCAACCAATGATGGACCATAATGGAAACCCAGGGTTATGGGATGTTACAACAGACACTTGGACACTAGGCCCAGACTTAGACCCTTGGTTATTTTTTAGAAATGCAAAACAAATCCTAAATGAAGGAAGCATTCCTGAGATAGATACCTTTCGTTCAGTCCCCCGTGGGGCATATACAGATTATGAGACAAAGCTTTTACCTTATATGATTGTTGGAACATATCATTTAGTCAATATCTTTGGAGAATATAATATCGAATTTGCTGGAGTCATATTCCCTGTGCTTATGTTTGTATTAACCATCCTTGCTTTTTTCTTATTTGTAAGAGAATTATTTAGAGACCCAACTCAAAAATCTCAAACAAAGCCAAACATTATGGCATTAATTTCAACATTTATTATGATAACTGTCCCTACATTTCTTACAAGAACTATTGCAGGTATCCCGGAGAAGGAATCCGCAGCATTCTTTTTTATGTTTCTAGCCTTCTACTTATACCTAAGGGCCCATAAAACCCATAAGTCTTCTGAGAATCAGGCTATTGGCTTTAAACAAGCAACTCTATCAATACTAGCAGGAATTTCAACAGCATTAATGGCTTTAATCTGGGGAGGTTACCTATACATTTTTCTCCCAATAGCAGTAGCAACATTCACTGCATTTATTTTTAATAAGATTAATTGGAAAGAATTTTGGATTTATTTATTATGGTTCATAACTACTTTTATTATAATGTTTATTTTCTCTGCAAGATACACCCTTGAAGGAATGTTAACTTCATTAGCAATAGGTCCCGCAGTTGTTGTTTTGTTTATTATATTTATTCACCTTTTAATTTGGCAATCCCCATTAAAAAAGTTCTCAGAAAAATTAAAACTAAAAATTAACCTTCCAAAAAGTATAATCTCATTAATAATTGCAATTATATTATTACTTTTAACTATCACAATCTTCTTAGGCCCACAATTTATAATTGATAAAGTGCAGTCAATTCATAAAGCAATTTTTAAACCAGTATATGGGAGATGGAATATAACTGTTGCAGAAAATCGTCAACCATTCTTTACTGATTGGAGGACAAGTATGGGCCCTGTATTAGGTTCACTCCCATTGTTATTTTGGTTATCCTTTGTTGGTTCAATAGTTTTATTCAAAAGGATGTTAAAATATTTAAAAAAGAAAGATGCTTGGAGATTAACAATAGCGTTTATAATATTCCTTTGTGGGTTAGTATTTTCTAGATACTCTGCAACAAGTATTTTTAATGGTGAGAATTTGATTAGTAAATCATTTTATTATGGGGCAACACTATTATTTGCAATAGTTGCAATTTATTATTACATAAAATATAATAAAGAAAAGAATGATGCATTTGAAAAGATAAATTTTGAATCATTATTTATCTTAGCTTTATTTATTATAGGATTATTTACTGCAAGGGGGGCAATAAGATTACTTATAGTTCTATCAACAATAGCTCCGGTATTTGTTGGATATCTTTGTGTAAAATCTTATGAATTTTGGAAAGAAACAGATGATGATACAAAGAAAGCATTTTATGGGGTTGTAATGATTACAGTTTTTGCATTATCTTTTTTCATGTTCTTAACATATTATAGGTCATCAAAATCAAATGCTTATAATTTTGTTCCTAGTGTATATAATATCCAATGGCAAAAAGCAATGCAATGGGTAAGAGATGAGACTCCACAAGATTCAGTATTTATTTCTTGGTGGGATTATGGTTATTGGATTCAAGGTATTGGAAATAGGGCAACTGTTTTGGATGGTGGAAATGGGATTCCTTTTTGGAATTATAATTTTGCAAGATTTAGTATGACTACAGATAATGAATTTGATTTAAGGGAGTTCAACTATAATCATAATGTAACTCATTTATTAATTGACTCTACAGATGTTGGAAAGTATGGAGCATTTGCTAGCATTGGAAGTGATGAGAATTATGATAGGCTTTCATACTTTGGAACATTTCTTCAAGATGAACAGCAAACTCAAGAAACTCAAAATGAAACTACTTTTGTTTATAGAGGTGGAGTGTCATTAGATGAAGATATGGTTATTAATGATGGGACTGTTTTATTACCTGCCGGAGGAGCTGGAGTAGGATTAGCAGTGACTCCATTTGATAATGTAAATCAAGAATATAAACAACCAAGTATATTAGCAAGTTATCAAGGACAGAACTATGAAGTAAAGTTAAGATATCTATACCTAAGTTTAACAGATGAATTTATTGATTTTGGTTCTGGAGTTGATGGAGGACTTTATATTTATCCAAAACTAACTCCGGTTGGTGGACAAATGAATGTAAATTCCGTTGGTGCTGCAATGTATCTTTCTCCAAGATTAATGAGAGGTTTTTTCACTCAAGTTTATCTTCTAAATGATCCTTTCAATAATTTCCCAAATGTTGAATTGGTTCATACACAGGATGACTTGATTATAGAGCAGATGGAAGCTCAAGGAATTGACTTACCAGACTGGATCTATTATCAAGGTAACAGAGGCCCTATCTCTATTTTTACTGTGAATTACTTAGGTGATGAAAAAGTGGTAGAACAATATCACGCTATTGATTATAGTCCTTATATTAGTTGGAGGTTATGATGAGAATAAGTAATTTAATCGGAGGAACTATTTTTTTAGCACTTGGTATTTGGCTTTTAGTTTGGGGGTTTTCTTATTCTTCTCAATTCGGTCCATCAAGCGAAACTTGTAAAGATTTAAGAGATTTAGGATATTTTGAAACTCGTTATGAATATACTGGACATGATAGTTGCATTTATGGAGAATATGAATGGAAGGAGGATTGTAAAATGATATTACCATTCTGGGCAGAACCAATAAGGTGTATGTATAATTATGACCATGATGATTTTAATGATACTTGTAACCAAGCCAGAGTAGATGAATCATTAAAAATTCATAAAGAATATGAATCTTTTGGGATACATTGTATTACTCATCCATTTAATAAATTATTATGGTTTGCACCAATCCTCATTTCATTAGGAATGATAGGTGTTGCTATAGCAGTTATTTATAGTTCAATCAAGCAAAATAAAAATGATAAAACAATCCATTCAAATACTTATGCCGGTGCATGATGAGATTAATAATTTAAAACCAATTATAGAAAAATGTTTTAATTGGTTAAAAAAACATACTATAAATTATAGTGTCCTCATTGTTGATGATGGTTCTACTGATGGTAGTGCAGAATTATTAAAAGGGTTATCAAAAAAAGAACCAAATCTTAAGGTAATAACTCATCCTCTAAACTTTGGAATTGGGAGAGCATTTAAAACCCTGTATGAAAATGCAAGTGGAGATTTCATATTTACTTGCCCAGGGGATGGGCAATTTGATCCTGAAGATTTTACTCAAGCTATCCCTCATCTTAATAAAGTTGATATAATTTCTTTTTATAGAATTGGAAAAGTAAATTATACTTTATTTAGGAATCTTCTTTCAATAGGGAATAGAATATTCAATAGAATCTTTTTTGGATTAAAGATAAGAGATTGTAATTGGACAAAATTTTATAATAAAAATATATTAGAAGAATTAGATTTAAAATCAGAAACTAGTTTATTAGAAACAGAAATTCTAGCAAAGGCAAATAAGAAAGGAAAAAGGATAATTGAACTCCCTTCTACAAACCATAAAAGAGTTTATGGAAAGTCAGAAGGTTCTGGAAAAAGAAACACTTGGATGGTTATTAAAGATATGATTAGGGTTTATAGAATAGTTAAGGAATTTGAGTAGTTATAATACTAACAAAAAGTTTATAAACTTTAAAGATTAAGAATAATAAGATAAAATGGAGCTAAATAGTTAAAGAGGCAAGATGAAAATTAGTCATTGGTCAATTTTAGGATACATAATAGGAATTGCTTTTAGTTTGTTTAGTGGAATCAGATACTTCCTTATATTTTATGATTTGGATAGAGCTATAGTTTATATCGCAATCGGAGGAATTATCTGTGCGTTAGCTTGGTTATATAATAGACAATTAGATTTAGGAAATTCTGTGACCGCAATAGAAGATTATTTATCTGATAAAAAATATAAATAATGAATTATGGCAAAGAAGAAAAAAATATCAATTGGAGTAATCGGTGCAGGTTACTGGGGAAAGAATTTAATAAGAAACTTTGACCAAACTGATTCTATAAAATTATCATATATCTGTGACCTTGACCAAAAAAAATTAACAGAGTATAAAAAAATCTATAGGCATACAAAAACAACCCCAAGTTATACAGATATTATATTTGACAAAAATGTAGATGCGGTTGCTATTGCATTACCTGTTTCTAAACATTTTAAATGCGCTAGAGATGCTTTAAATTCTGGTAAACATGTCCTCCTTGAAAAACCAATGACTGATAATTATAAGGAAGCAAAGGAATTAGTAAAGCTAGCAGAGAAGAAAGGATTAATATTAATGATAGACCATATCTGGGAATATACAGAAGCAATAAAAAAGATAAAAGAGATTTATGATTCAAAACAATTAGGGAAGATTCATTATATAAGGGCAGATTGGCATAACTTAGGATTACTCCAACCAGATGTAAATGTTATTTGGGATTTAGCTCCTCATTTAATCTCTGTCATTAATAGTATCACTGGAAGTAAATTAAAGAGTGTTAATGCTACTGCTCAAGGATGTATTAGAAAAGAGATTCCAGAGTTCGGGAGAGTTCAATTAAATTATTCTAGAAATTTAAAAGCCTATTTATCTGTTGGATGGATAGAACCAAGGAAAACAAGAGAACTAACAATCGTAGGAAGTAAAAAGATGCTTGTTTTTGATATGACTAATAATGAAGAACCAATAAAGATTTATGATAAGAGTGTAAATATGATTAAACAAAAAGATGTTCAATCAAGAATAAACTATAATTATGGAGATATTATTTCTCCAGCAATAAAAAACATAGAAGCATTAAGTTCTTTATGTTCTCATTTTAGGGATTGTATTTTAAATGGAACTAAACCAAAAACTTCTGGAAAAGATGGAGCAAAAATAATTGAAACCCTTGAAGCAATAGATAAATCTGTTAAGCAAAACGGACAAGAGGTAATGTTATGAAATTAGGTGACATAATAGAAGTAATAATAGAATCATCTTTTATATTATTAGAGGTAATATTTTTATGATTACAGAAGATGTTATATTAGGGACTGGTGTAAAGATACATCAACCAACCCTTGTAAATTTATATGGATGCAAAATTGGAGATAATACAAGCATAGGCGCATTTGTTGAAATACAGAAGGGAGTAGTTATCGGAAAGAATTGTAAAATACAAAGTCATACTTTTATATGTGAAGGAGTAATAATTGAAGATAATTGTTTTATTGGACATGGAGTAAAATTCATTAATGATTTATATCCTCAAGCTACAACTGAATTTAATGAATTGGAAAAAGAAAAAGATTGGAAAGACAGGCTTGTTGAAACTAATATTCTAAACAATGTTTCAATTGGTAGTAATTCTACAATACTTGGTGGGATAGAAATAGGGGTTCATTCAAGAATTGGTGCGGGGAGTGTAGTAACCAAAGATGTTAAAGATTATATTACTGTTGTAGGAAATCCTGCAAAAGCATTGAGGGGTTTGAATGAAACCGTGTGAATTTATAACTCTTGTAATAATGATTGCATTATGTGTTATGTCAATGTTTTATATGTTTGCTTGGATTAATAGTCCAACTGAATTTGTATTTAAAGTTGAAATTGAAATGGATAATGAAAGTTATCAATCAATTTCAGAACTAATTGAATTCATTAATTATAATACTCAAAATTTCACAGAATCACCAACTACAGGGTTTAGGGGATTTGAGTAATGGAAGTTCCATTCTTAGATTTAAAAGCTCAGTATAATTCAATCAAATCAGAGATTGATGAAGCAATAAAAAAAGTAATAGATAATACTGCCTTTGTCTTGGGCCCAGCAGTTCAAGAGTTTGAAGATAATTTTGCAAGTTTCTGTGATGCTAAATATGCAGTAGCAGTTAATTCAGGAACTGCAGCATTACATTTAGCATTATTAAGTCTAGGTGTTGGACTTGGGGATGAAGTTATAACTGTTCCAAATACTTTTATTGCAACTGCAGAAGCTATTTCTCATTGCGGGGCCAAACCAGTATTTGTAGATATCAATAAATATACTTACACTATAGATTATACAAAACTAGAACAAATGATAACTCATAAAACTAAAGCAATAATTCCAGTTCATTTATATGGGTTCCCAGCAGATATGGAAAGAGTAAATGAGCTAGCTAAAAAATATGACATAAAAGTCCTAGAAGATGCTTGCCAAGCTCATGGAGCAGAGTATAAAGCTCAGAGAGTTGGTTCATTAGGAGATATTTCTGCATTTTCTTTTTACCCTGGAAAGAACCTAGGAGCTTATGGTGAGGGAGGAATGATTGTAACAAATAATGAATGGTTGGCAAACAAATGTAGATTGTTAAGGGCCCATGGGGAGAATCCTAAAAATACTCATAAGATGGTTGGATATAATTATAGGATGGCAGGAATGCAAGGTGCGATTTTAAATGTAAAATTAAAATATTTAAATGAATGGAATGAATTAAGAAGGGATAAATCAAAACTTTATAATAAATTATTAGAAGGAGTTAAAGGAATATTCCTTCCTCCAATAGGAGATGATGGAATATATAAATCTGTTTTTCATTTATATGTTATAAGAACAAAAGATAGAAATAAATTAAGAGAGTTTCTACAATCAAAAGGAATAAGTTCAGGAGTGCATTATGAAATTCCAATTCATCTCCAAGAGGCTTATAAAGAATTAGGATTAAAAGAAGGAGATTATCCAGTTACTGAAAAGTGTATGAGTGAAATAATATCTCTACCAATTTTTCCAGAATTAACCGATGAACAAATTAAATATGTTTGTGAATCAATTAAAGAATGGAAAGAGGGGAATGGAGAATAAGAAGCTTTCTTGGATTAAAGAAAATTATTTATTAATTGGAGTTTTAATCTTTGCATTTATTATAAGATTATATTTCTTTATTAAAATTGGTGACCAAGCATTTTTTTGGGACTCTGCAGAATATGGAAATATAGCAAGAGCGTGGGCATTTAATATTCCGTATATATTTCATCCAGTAAGACCAGTGTTACTTTCTTTTATTTGGTCTTTATGTTTAAGGATCATTCCGGGAAGTGAATTTCTTCCAAGAATGTTAATACTTGTATTATCTATGTTATCTGTTTATGCAATGTATTTATTAGGAAAAGAAATGTTTAATGAGAAAGTAGGATTATTAGCAGCGTTTTTTATGTCTATAAATTATTTAAATTTATTTTATTCCTTTCGTATACTAACCGATATCCCAGCTTTAGCTTTTTTTACATTGGCAATGTATTTCTTTTATAAATATTTTAAAACAAACAAAGCTAAATGTTTTTATTGGGCTGCCGCGATGACAGCCATTGGGACTTTATTTAAGATTTCTATTGTAGCTATATTAGTAATAGTTTTAGTTTATCTTTTAATTACTGAAAGATTAAGATTCTTTAAGAAAAAAGAAATATGGATTGGGGGAATCATCTTTTTATTAATTCTTTCTCCTTATTTGATTTGGGGATATATGGAATTCGGAGGATTTGTTATAAAACAAGCAATGGATTTTCATAGCCCAGGAGAACATGAATTGGAGATAAGTTATCTTCAATTGTATTTTAATAACACTAAAGGATATCTAAAACAATTACCCTCTTATTTTGGAGGGATTATCTTGTTAGGATTTATAGGAGGATTAGTTTTAATGAGAAGATTACTTTATGGATTGGATATTTTATTTTCAAAAAAAGAACCTGAATCAATTACAAAAAAAGAATTAAAAAGAGATTTATTTTTATTCTTATCATTTATAATCCCATTCATAATTGTTGTACGTTCATTAGTTTATGTTGATATGAGAATTCTTATTATAGCTTATCCAGCAATTTTAGTAATTGCTAGTTATGGTATTATTAAAGTATATGATTATATAATAGGAGACGGCGCAGGAGAAGTTGATATTAAAAAAGTATTATCAATTATGTTTATAGTATTTATTTTATTTATGTCTAGCTACGGTTTAAAACAAACAAACCTAGCAATAATGTCCAAAGTAAATTCTTATGGAGAAGTTAAACAAGCTGGACTTTGGCTAAAACAAAATACATTATCTACAGAAGCAATTATAACTACAAGTGTTACACAGATAAGATACTATTCAGAGAGAGAAACATTTGACTTTGTTGAGACGAAAGAAGAATTTGAACAACTATTAAAAGATAATCCACAAATAAAATATTATATCCTATCAGTATTTGAGCAGCATAGAGACGAACCCTGGATGTATTCTTATCCTCAGGAAAACAATCTTCAAATATTGCAAATTTATCAAACCCCTAATGGAGATTCATTATTAGGAATTTATAGATTAAGGTAAAGTTTATAAAGTAGAATGATTCTATTATATTGGCAACAAGGTGACGGGTTGGCACGCCTACATAAATGATAATACTATGGAAGTCTATTATAGTTCATATATGATAGTCAAAATAGGAATCGGTTCATACAGAACCTTAATTAAATATGGAAATTAGGAGGGAAAGTTCAAATCTTTCAGTTGCTTTTTTATCCTGTCCGGTTAGGTGCGGCAGTGTTCTGTGGGGTCAGGCGCAGCGAGGTGTAGTAAAGCTAGGTAAGGAATTATTTTAAAATGAAAAAACGATTAAATTTCGGCTGTGGCATAGATATAAAGGAAGGGTGGGATAATTGTGATAAACAAAAAGGAAAAGGAATAATAACTTTTAATGCAGATAAATTTCCTTACCCTCTGAAAGACAATACTTATGATTATATTCTTATGAAACAATCACTAGACTTTATAGAAGATATCCGTGCAACATTATTTGAATTATGGAGAGTATCAAAACCAAACGCAATAATAAGAATAGAAGTTCCTTATTATAATAACCGTGGGGCGTTTAATGATATAGAAACAAAACATTTCTTTAGTGATAATTCATTTAGAATATTTGTAGAAGAGACTTGTATAATTAATAAACAAAATAAATTTAAGATAGATGAATTAATTTTAACCCCAACAATTGTCGGCAAGTTTCTACCAAAAGGTTTAAGAAATAGGTTATCTATGTTTATATCAGGATTAATTTCACAGATACATGTTAAATTGAGAGTTATGAAAAATGGATAAACAATTTTGGAAAGGTAAAAAAGTATTAGTTACTGGAGCTGGAGGATTTTTAGGAAGTTATGTGACAGAAGCCTTGACTTGGGCTGGAGCAGATGTTTATGCAAATTTATTAAACAAAGAAACAAAACATTTTTTAGATAGAGTAATTGATGATATAACAATTATTTATGGAGACTTGACTGATAACAAGTTTTGTAGAAACGTAGTTATGGGGAAGGATATAATAATTCATCTAGCAGCAAAGGTTGGAGGAATAGGATTTAACCAAAAGAAACCAGGAGAATTATTTTATGATAATTTAATAATGGGGGCTCAATTAATGGAGGCCGCGAGAATTATGAGGGTCTCAAAATTTGTTGCAATTGGAACTGTTTGTGCTTATCCTAAAATGACTAAAACCCCATTTAAAGAAGAAGACTTGTGGAAAGGATATCCTGAAGAAACAAATGCTCCTTATGGTCTAGCAAAAAAGATGATGTTAGTTCAAGGGCAGGCTTATCGTCAGCAATATAATTTTAATTCTATTTTTTTATTACCTGTAAATTTAATGGGCCCGAGAGATAATTTTGATTTAAATAGTAGTCATGTAATTCCGGCTTTGATTAAAAAGTTCATAGAAGCAAAAGAAAAAAACTTGGATGAGGTAGTTGTATGGGGGACTGGAAAAGCCTCTCGGGAATTTCTGCATGTAGAAGATTGTGCTAGAGCAATATTATTAGCTGCAAAAGATTATAATGATCCAGCCCCGGTTAATTTGGGTTCTGGAAAAGAAATTACTATAAAAGAACTAGTTGAAAAGATAAAAAACATTGTAGGCTATGAAGGAAAAATAAAATGGGATACTTCTAAGCCTGATGGACAACTAAGAAGATGTTTAGATACTTCACGAGCCAAAAAAGAGTTTGAGTTTGAAGCTAAGAAAGAATTAGATGAAGCATTGAAAGAAACTATTGAATGGTATAAGGAGAATAAAGATGAGTAAGAAATGTCGTGGGGGATATAAGAAAAGATGTATGATAATGGCATGTAAAAAAAAGGCAATGGAAGAAAATAATGGAATTTATTTTTGTAGGGAACATAAAAGTATTAAATTAAAAGCTGGAGAAGAATATACATTAAAAGATGGAAGCACAATAAAATTTTATGAACCAAAAGATGATAATTAGTTTTGTAATCCCTGTGAAAGATGAAGAAAAAAATGTTAGACAATTATATATAGAAATAAAGAAAGTCATGAATTATTTAATTAGGGAACAATATCTAAAAGAATTTGAAGTTATATTTATCAATGATGGTTCTACAGATGGAACTCAAAAAGAATTAGAGATTATAAAAAAGACTGAAAAAGATAAATTAAAAATAATAGAGTTTAGGAAGAATTTTGGGAAGTCAGAAGCATATAAAGCGGGTTTTAAATATTGTAAAGGAGATTTAATCTTTACTATGGATGGAGATTTACAAGACAATCCTTCAGACATTACTAAATTCTTAAACAAGATAGATGAAGGAAATGATGTAGTTATAGGGTGGAAGTATAAAAGAAAAGATCCAATAACAAAAAAGATTGCTTCAAAGTTATTTAATCTTATTTTAAGAAGATCTACAAAGTTAAAATTACATGATTTTGATAATGGTTACAGGTGTATAAAGAGAAAGGTTCTTCCTTCTTTAGATTTATATGGGGGACTATATAGATACATTCCAGTATTTGCAAGTTCTAAAGGATATAAGATTGATGAAGTAAAGGTAGAACATAGAAAAAGAAAATATGGAAAAAGTAAATATGGTTTTTCACGATTGTTTGGGGGATTCTTTGATTTGATTACTATAAAATTTCTTTTCTATCTAAAAAGACCCCTTCACTTCTTTGGTGGATTAGGAAGCCTTTTCTTTGTTGGTGGATTTTTAATGGCTTTATGGATGACACTTCAAAAGATGATTACTGGAAATAGAGCTCAATTACTAACTCTTGCAAGTTTATTAATTATATTAGGATTGCAATTCTTTTTGTTTGGATTAATTGGAGAGATGATTGCTAATATAAATAAAAAGGAAGAGAACTATTCAGTTAAAAGTTTGAAGTAATAAAATGGGGCTATTTAGTAGGAAATGTAAACATTGGAAAAATTGTAATTGGTACAGTAAAGATAGTGCTACTTGTAATGAACATAGTGGGGGATATTATCCAGATGGTTTTGGTTCAAGAGTAGCTGGATGTTATATAACAATGGAACAAAATAAGAAAAAAGAGAAAGAAAAAAACAATAAAAATAAAGTTAAAAAAAGCATTAAAGATCTTCAACCATTTACAAAATATTTACTAGTCGGAATTGCGGTTACAATTTTAAGTATGTTTTTTTCGTGGTTCTTTATTGATATCATTGAGTGGAAAGCATTTTGGGTTTTGAGTGTTTTAGCAGTAGCAATTTTTTTATTTAAATATCATAGTTATACTAAAATAAATCTGATTAAGAAAAAATTTGTTATTTTTATGATAATTGAAATTTCCTCATTAGTATCTTCAGTAATTATTGGATGGATCTTTATAGATATTTTATCATTTCCAACCTTGATAGTTATTCCTATATCGATAGGGGTTTTATTCTTACTTAGATTTACAGCATTATACTGGACAAAGATTATTAAAAAACATTAATATTAAAATGAATAAAGAAAAGAAATTATACCTCTCATTAATAATTGTTTTTATACTTTTTTCGCTAGCAGTGTTCATTACAAATTATTATGGGGAAACAGATACAAGAAGTTTTACTAGCACCGCAAAGTTCTTTGCTGGTTCTTATCAAGCCAAGATAAGAAGTTCTCACTCTTACCTCTGGGGGTTTGTTAATTTCCCATTAGTTAAATTATTTCAAAATTATATAGGGTTTAAGATATTGAATTTAATTATTTTAACCTTGATTATTATTTCAATCTATTATATCTCAAATAAGAAAGACAAGAAATTATTATTTTTATTATTATGTACCCCCATATTATGGTATATGGCACCATATGTAAATTCAATCCAAATTGCTAGTCTTTTCTTTTTGTGGTGTTATTATTTTATACAAAAATATGATGATGATGGAAAGATTAGTTATTTAATTTATTCTGGAATCTTTTTTGGATTAGCCGTAGCTTTTTGGCATGCTATTTTCTTTTATGGAATATTTTTGATTATGTTCTTCTTCTATGATAAAAAAGTTTTTCATTTATTATATTATATTATAGCTATTCTAATTGGGTTGATTCCATTATTTATTTTAGATTATTATATATTTGGATTTATATTTCATAGTTTAATAAAAAACTACATTGGAACAATGTCTAATCTTTTAAGTTTGGGGATATACTCTGTAGATGCTACAGCTTCTAAAACTATTCCAGTTTTATTTGTAGTAATTGTAATGCTTCCTTTTTATGTATGGAAATTATATACAAAGAAAGTTTTTAAGAAACATAAAAAAGTAATTTTATTTCTAACAGCAGCATTATTAATTACTTTAAAGAATCCTCAAGCGAGGTATCTTTTATTAATTGTTCCAATTATTTTAATAATTTTGTTAAAGATTTTAGATAAAAATCAAATAAAAAGATTGCTATTAATTTCAATGTTAGTAACAACATTAACAATAATATCTTATGTAGTTATACTCCCAGCTGAAGAAATAAGAACTAAAGATTTAATTCAAATAGATAAAGATTATCCTAATGAATTATTTTTAATTGGGCCTTATGCTGATGATTATGAAAGAATAGCAATCTTATCATGGGATAATAATATTTCTGAGTTTATTAGTATTCAAGATTATGAACTTTATTTAAATAATGAGTCATCCCTTATAGAAAGGGAATTAAGATTTACTCCTATTATAAATAGTAGAAGAGAATATTGGATTAGTGGGGGGATAGGAAAACCAATCTCAGATAATACAGATTATGAATCTATAAATTACTTAATAGATTATGGACATTCATGTGATGAAATAATAATAGATAACTTTATATTAGATAAACATTACCAAATATTATCTGTTTATAAAAAAGCAGAGGAGATAACTAATGAATAAGATAAAGAAACCCATAGCCCTAATTTCAGGAATCACAGGTCAAGATGGACCTTACTTAGCAAAATTTTTATTAGATAAGGGTTATGAGATTTATGGGTTATATAGAAGAACATCTACACCAAATTTTTGGAGATTAAAAGCGCTTGGAGTCTTTGATAAAATAAAACTTATTCAAGGAGATATGACTGATATGTCTTCACTTATTGAAGCACTTAAAATATCTAATCCGGATGAGGTATATAACTTAGCTGCTCAAAGTTATGTTGGTGCAAGTTTTGAACAACCATTATCAACTGCCGAAATAACTGGGATAGGAGTAATGAAATTATTAGAAGCTATAAGATTAGTTAATCCAAAAATAAAAATGTATCAGGCTTCTACTTCTGAATTATTTGGTAATGCCCCTGCTCCACAAAGTGAAACGACCCCATTTGAACCAGCCTCTCCTTATGCAGTAGCTAAATTATATGCTCTTTGGAGTTGTAGAGTTTATAGGGATGCTTATAATATGTTTATTTGTAATGGAATTTTATTTAATCATGAATCCCCATTAAGGGGATTAGAATTTGTAACAAGAAAGATAACAAATGCGGTAGCTAGAATAAAACTTGGACTTCAAGAAGAATTAGTATTAGGTAATATGACTTCTTATAGGGATTGGGGATTTGCCGGAGACTATGTAGAAAATATGTGGTTGATGTTACAACAAGATAAACCTGATGATTATGTTGTAGCTAGTGGAGAAACACATACAGTATTAGATTTTGTTAAAGAAGCTTTTGATTCTGTTGATTTACATTGGAAAAAATATGTTAAATCTGATATGAAATTAATGAGACCATTAGATGTAAATAAATTGCAAGGAGATATAACTAAATCTAAAAAGATATTAAAATGGAAACCTAAAACAAGTTTTAAACAATTAGTCTCAATGATGGTAGAGGCAGATTTAAAGAGGTGGCAAGACCACCTAGATGGAAAGTCTTTTCCTTGGGATGCTAATTTAGGTGGAGATGATAATTTAATTATATCTGCAAGATATAAGTTAGATAAATAAAATGATTAGAGAAATAAAATATAAGAATAAAGTAATTAGTATTATTTATAGAAATACTAAGGAAGAAAAAGGAATTAATTTTTTAACTGATCCAGAAAATAATTTCCAAGTTGGGATTTTAAATCATCCAAAAAGTCATATTATTAAATCACATATTCACATCCCAATTATAAGGACCTTAAAGGGGACTGAAGAAGTGCTTTACATTGAAGAAGGTAAGATGAAGGTCCTTTTTTATAATAAAAATAAAAAAAAGATTACAGAAGAAATTTTAGAAAAAGGAGATATAGTTTATTTAATTAGTGAAGCTCATGGTTTTGAATTCCTTGAAAAATCTAGAATTATTTATGTTAAACAAGGCCCATATATAAATAAAAAAAAAGATAAAAAGATATTGTAAATGGAAACTGTAGATATTAGGATTTAATCAATTAATATTTTTAATCCTAATCCTTCATTTACATATTAAACTGAATAAATTAAAAAAATGATTCCAGTCTCTACCCCCAATATTGGAAAAGAAGAATTAAAAAATATAACTAATGCAGTAGAAACAAATTGGATTTCTTCTAAGGGGGGTTACATTGAAGTTTTTGAAAAGAAATTTGCAGAATACTGTGGAGTAGAATATGGGGTTGCAACAAATACTGGGACTGCTGCATTACATTTAGCGCTCGCATCTTTTGGGATTGGTAAAGGTGATGAGATTATAGTTCCAAATTTTACAATGATATCTAGTGCATTAGCGGTTTATTATACTGGAGCAACTCCTGTTTTTGTTGATGTTAAAGAAGATACTTGGAATATTGATCCTGATTTGATAGAAGAAAAAATTACTAAAAATACAAAAGCAATTATGCCTGTTCATATTTATGGACACCCTTGTGATATGGCTAGGATATCTGAAATAGCACAAGTCAATAATTTGAAAATAATTGAAGATGCAGCAGAAGCTCATGGAGCAGAATATAATAAAAAGAAAACAGGTTCATTAGGAGATGTAGGATGTTTTAGTTTCTATGCAAATAAATTAATTACTACTGGGGAAGGAGGGATGTTAGTTACGAATGATAAAAAGGTTTATGAAAGGGCTAGAAGTTTGAGGGATCTAGCTTTTGGTGATAAAAAAAGATTCTTACATAAAGAAGTTGGGTTTAATTATAGGATGACTAATATGCAAGCAGCAATTGGTGTTGCTCAAATGGATAAAATAGATAAATTTTTGAAAGTAAAAAGAAAGAATGCGGATTATTATAATCATTTAATAAAAAGAATTAAGAAAATAAAAGGGCCGGTAGAAAAAGATAATGTTAAAAATAGTTATTGGATGTATGGAATAAGAATTGGGAAGAATTTTGGATTAAGTAGGGATAAGGTTAGAGAAAAATTATTAGATAAAGGAATAGATACTAGGGACTTTTTTATGCCTATGAATGAACAACCATTTTTTAAACATTTACAACGAGGAGAAAAGTTCCCAGTATCTAAAAAATTATCTGAAACTGGATTGTATTTACCTTCTGGAATAAATTTAAAGAAGAAAGAGATATTATATATTTGTGGTACTTTAGGTGGTTATCAAAAATGATAAAGAAAGTAGGAATTGTTGCAATGCCTGATATCTCCACTGGTGGAGGATTTCCAAAAGTTGTTAGAGATTTGATTGTGGGATTAAATGAATTAGGAAAAAAAGTTTATTTTCTTTCACCATTTAAATTAGATTTAGATAAGATAGCAAAGTTTTATGGTCCTATTAAAGTGACTAAAGAATATAATAATTATCCTATTCAAGGGATTAGATTAAAATTTTATAGAGAAAATATAATTGCACGGAAATTAATTAAAAAAAGATTTCAAAAGCTGATTAAAGAAGTTGATTTAGTAATTGATATGGATGGGAAAGTATTACATAATTATATTCCCCAGGGATATGGAGACAAATATATAATATGGAGAGTATCTCCCGCTAAGAGTGATTTAGATAAGTTCTCGAATCTTCATAGATCAACAAAGAGAAAGATAAAAGATTTAATAATAAGGGCTATTGATATTAAAAAACATATTCCAAGTAAAAATCATAATATTTATACTTTAGATAATTATACTGCAGATGAATTGATAGGATATTGGAATTTAAATCCTAGTAAAATTCATCTCTATCCAGAGGTATTAACAGATAATTTAAATTATATTCCCTCTAGGAAGAAGAAGCAAATTGTTGTATCTGGAAGAATCATAATGTGCAAAAGACTTGATGATTCTATACGTATCTTTGCAAAAGGAACTAAAGCCTTTCCAGATTATAAATTAATAATTATTGGTGGGGCTGGGAATGATTCAGATGATTATATTGAGCATTTAAAGCAATTAGCAAAAGAACTTGGTGTTGATAGCAAAATTAAATTTGTAAAAAATCCTTCTTATGAAGAAATTCAAAATACTTTAATGGATTCAAAAGTAATTATTGATTCAGAACAAGGAGAGAGTACAACTATAACAACCATTGAAGCTCTAGCTGCAGGAACAATTGCATTGGTATCTACTAAAGATAATGGGACTTGGTGGGAAATGTTAGAAGGGGGTAAATGGGGATTTGGTTTTGATGATGTAGAAGAAGGTGGAAAAAAATTAGCGGAAATAATTGTGAGATTAGAAACTAAAGAATTAGATCCAAGAATATTTATTCCAAGAGTAAGATTTTATTCACATAAAAACTTTCTTAAAAGACTCAGATCAATTCTTAAAGATAATGGAGAAATATAAAATGAGAATTTTATTTATTAGTCATTCGCCTAAAGAAGAAATAAGTTGGAAATATATTAATTCTCATATGATTCATTCTAAAAATTTTAAAGCGGCAGGACATGAAGTTGATTATATTCCTAAAGAAGATTGGAAAAAAATAACTTTTATGATTAGGAACTATAAACCTGATGTGGTAATTACATTAGGAGTAATTGCGGGGGCTGTAGCGTGGTTAAGAAAATTACACATGATTAAAATCCCAAAATTAATTTATTATTGGGCAGATAATTATGAAGAGGTAATGAGTGATGAACATAGTAAATGGTTAATTAAGTTTTTGGAAAAGTCTGCAGTAAAACATTCTGATAAAGTGATTTCTATATCTAAGTATCGTGTAGAGAGGGGAATAAAAGAATTTGGTAAGATTGCTGGGGAAAATATATTTTATCTCGAACAAGGTTATAATAAAGAATTCCTTGCTAATACAAAATCAAAGACACTTCCAGGAGTTAATAAAATTAAGATAGTTTATTCTGGTGGATTAACAAAGAGTAAAGGATTTCCACAAATAGAAGATTCTATGGAGAAAATTTCAAAAGTAGATTTTATAATTATTGGAGATGATGCGAATAGAAAATATCCTAAAGATAAAAAAAATATATTCCATTTAGGTTGGAAGGAGAGAGAAGAAATCTATTCTTATTTAATTTCAGCAGATTTCTTATTAATTACAGAAGATAATGATAGTTCATTAAAATTATTTGAATATCAAGTATTAGGGAAACCTATTTTAACTCCCAGGGGTAGGATTTCCAAATATCTTAATTTAAAGAACTGCTTATTTTATAATGATTTTTCAGAAATTGGTGAGTTGGTTAAAACCACTAGGAAGTTTCAACCGCAAAGAATAAAAACCTGGGAGGAGTTGTCTAATGAAATATTGGAGATAATTAAATGAATGATAAAAAGATAATAATTGCAACTAATTATGGTGGGATGTGTAATAGATTAAAGGGGTGGATATCTGTTTTAAGAATTGCCCTTAATTCTGAACCACAAGCTTTACCAAAATTATATTGGCCAAAGAATGATTTATGTGGATGTAATTTTTCTGACTTATTTTGGAATTCACCAATGGAAGTGAGTGGGATACAAGGATACTCAAAAGATAGTAATTATAAATTTATTGATACTTGGAGGTTTCTCTTATTAAAAGATGATGAACTTGAAAAAGAATTTGCTAAAGTATATCCTTCAGAGGGGGGAGATGGAAGAGAAATTGATTTTGAATACGATAGGATTCCAAAAGAGATTAGGAAATCTATTTTAATTTATGTAAATTCGTTAGTCCCAAAAAAAGAAATCATTGAAAAAGTAGAAGAGTTCTTTAAGAGACATAATGTTAAAGAAAGGGTGGGAGTCCATATTAGAAGGGGAGATTTTAATACTTTAAATGATGGAAGAGGAAAGATTTCTACAGATAAAGATTTTTTTAAGAGGATTGATGAATTAATAAAGGAAGATAAAAATATTAAGTTTTTTTTGACTACAGATGATGAAAACATAGAAAAAGAATACTTGAAGAAGTATGGAGAAAGAATGCTAGTATGTTCAAGAGTTAATCATAAAAGAGATAGGGATAGTGTATTAGCTACTAAAGAATCCTTAATAGATTTATTAATTCTTTCAAAAACAAAGCATATCCTTGGAACTTACTTAAGTTCATTTACTGAGATGGCTTGGTGGTTTGGTAATTGTAAAGCTAAGGTAGAGATAATGGGAGACTATAAAGAAAAGGAGAAACAGAAAGTGATAAAACAATTACATGGAAAGGGATTTGTTTGTGTAACTAAATTTTGGAATGGATTAATTAGAAAGGTGAAACAAAATTAATGGAAATAAGAAATGAAAGAACATTTGAATACTTTAATAAATTTATTAAAGATAAAGATTTTTTATTAGATGTTGGATGCAGAGATGGAGAACTTCGAGAATATATAAAGAAACTAAAGTCTATAAATTATATTGGGATTGATCCTGGATTAGATTCAGAGATTGAGCATAAAGAAGAGTGGTTTTTTAATTCAACAATTGAGGTATTTGAAACTAATTTAAAATTTGATATTATTGTAATGTCTCATGTTTTAGAACATACCAAATCTTCTTATATGGCTTTAAAAAATTCTAGAGACCTTTTAAAACAAGGTGGAAAGATACTCATTGCGGTTCCAAATATTTATACTTTTAAATTCCTTCAAGTTATTCCATTTAATTTAAAGAATTATCCTAAAGGAAACATAGGACATTATCAAGAGTTTACTAAAATGGAAATAGAGAATCTATGTAGAGATTTAGGATTAAAAATAACTCATTATAAACCACAAGGTTTTGAATGTGTATTGATCAAACTTCCATGGTGTATACAAAAGATACTTAGTAAAATATTTCCTTGGATGTCTACTGAATTAAATTTTGTGTTAGAAAAAAGATGATAAAACAAGCGATAAATAAAATCTTAGAAAATATGGGGATGAGAACCTTTGAAATTTCAAAGGGAGAGATAAAAGATATTTTAAAAAAAGAAAATCCAATCATACTCGAGATTGGTTGTAATGATGGAACAGATACATTAGATTTCCTTGAGACCTTTAAGGACTGTAAAATATATTGTTTTGAACCAGACCCAAGGCCAATTGAAAAATTTAAAGTTAAGGATAATAGATGTAAATTGTTTAAGATAGCTATATCAAATGAGGATGGTGAAACTACTTTTAATTTAAGTGGTGGAAAAGATCCCTATGGGAAAAGGGATGATTGGGATCAATCTTCTTCAATTAAGAAACCAAAGAAACACTTAAAGGAATATCCTTGGTGTAATTTTGATAAGAAGATTAAAGTAAAAACAAAAAGATTAGATACTTGGGCTAAAGAAAATAAAATTAATAAGGTAGATTTCATTTGGGCAGATGTTCAAGGAGCTGAAAGAGAATTAATTGAAGGGGGATTAAATGTTTTAAATAATACCAATTATCTTTATACTGAATTTTATGATAAAGAAATGTATGAAGGACAATTAAACTTACAACAGATATTAAAACTATTGCCAAATTTTGAAGTGGTTAAGAAGTTTGGTAGTAATGTTTTATTAAAGAACAAAGTTTATAAAGATTAAATTCTTTGCGAGAAGACAAACAATGGAAGAAGAAAAAGAAAAAGAAAAGAACATAAAGAGTTTTAAAACTTGGTTGATATTGAATTATAAAACAGGGATATTTAGAGTTATAAAAAAGAAAACAAGAACACTTAATCCTTCAGAAATTGCGATAGCTATAAATTTAAATGTAGAGATTCCAGAAGAACAAATAATTCAAGCGGTTGGGAGTATAAAATTAAGTTCTTCTAAACTAGCAGAAATGACCTTGGAGGAATTAGAAGCATAATGGTAGAAAAAAAAGTTAGAATCTGTGATAGATGTGATGAGAATATATCTCAAGAAGTTTGTGAAACTTGTGATAAAGATATTTGCAAGTATTGTATAAAACCAATCACAATTTCAGTTGCTGATTCTATGGAAAGAATAATTAGTTTAAATGTATGTGAAGTATGTCATTATGTTTTAAGAGAACTAGAATTTCCAAAAGATCCAGATTTAAAAAAGGAGTTATTAGAAAAGATAAAAAATCTAATGATGTTAGAAAATCTAAAAGATAAACCAAAAAAATCAAGAAGACCAGCAGCAGTTGCGTGGCCGGTTCCAAAATGGAAGAAAAACTTATTTGGAAAGGGGACGGTAACTAAGGGAATTAAAGGAACTAAAATTATAATTCCAATGAGTAATACTGGGTCATTCAAATTTTTAAAATGAAAATCGCACATATTGCAGTATATTATAAACCCACAATTGGGGGAGTCACAAAAGTAATAGAGGAACTTGCAAAAAGGCAAGTTGCAGCGGGTCATGAAGTTCATGTTTATTGCTCTGATTGGGATAAAGAGAAAAGGATTAAGAAAAAAGAAGAGGTGATAGATGGGGTTCATGTTCATAGAATAAAACATTGGTGTAGAGTATCTAACTTTGAAGTTTTATTTCCAGGATTGTTTTTTAGATTATTTGTTAAAGCATTAGATTTTGATGTAATTCATAGTCATGTATTTGGACATCTACATTTTTTCATAGCTTCATTACTTGCAAAACATAATGGGATTAGGCATGTTCATACAACTCATTGTCCATGGACTGATGCTAACAGAGGACTTGTTGGAAAGCTAGGGGTGGCAGTTAGTTATAATATTTTTTCAAGATTGGGATTTAAATTAACTGATAAGATTATTGCAATCACTCCTTGGGAAATTAAGTACATAAAGAAGTATGGTGGAAATGAAAAAAAGATTGTAGTAATTCCTAATGGAATGGGAAAAGAATTCTTTAAGAAGATTAAAGATAATGATTTTAAAGAGAGATATGGAATTAAAGGAAAGATGGTTTTATTCTTTGGGAGATTAAATGTTACAAAGTCTCCAGATAATTTTGTTAAGATTGCTAAGCTTATATTGAAAGAAAGAAACGATACAACCTTTGTAATCTTAGGGCCTGATGAAGGAATGAAGGATAAGGTAAAAGAATTAATAGGTGATGAGAAAAGAATATTACTCCTTCCTGAGACCCGGGATAAGGTAGAAGTATTGAAAATGTACCAATCTGCGGATATTTATGTTCTTCCAAGCTTCAGAGAAGGCCTACCATTGACTTTATTTGAAGCAATGGCCTCTGGGCTACCCATTATTGCAACTCCTGTTAATGGAATCCCTTATGAAATGAAAGATGGACTTAATGGATTTTTAGTAAAACACGGAGATAATGAATACTTTGCTAACAGAATTCAAAGATTGTTAGATGATAATATATTAAGAAAAAGAATTTCAAAAACTAATATAAAGAAAGCAAAAGATTATGATTGGGATTTAATATTTAAGCGAACTATGGAAGTATATAAAGAAAAATGAAATTCTTATTTATCACTAAACCATTTAAAATCGAACCACTTGGAATTATGTATCTTTCTTCAGCAATTAAATCAGAAGGACATGAAACTGAATTAGTTTTAACTTCTGAAGATGTAGAAAAAATGGTAGAAGAATATAAACCAGATTTTATTGGATATAGTATTATGACTGGAGACCAGGATTTCTATGATGAAATAAATAAGAATCTAAAGGAAAAATTTAAATTCTTTTCAATTGCTGGTGGGCCTCACCCAACATTCTTTCCAGAGATGCTTAATGAAACAAGCTTTGATGCTTTATGTATGGGAGAAGGAGAAGAAACTATTAAAGAGATAATTAAGGATCCTCAAGAAAAAATATACGGAGTAAAACAACTTATCGATCCATTAGATAATATTGTTTTTCCAGATAGAGATTTAGTGTTTAAAGATAAAGAAATAAAGGATGGACCAATAAAACATTTTATAGCCTCTAGAGGATGTCCCTTTAATTGTTCATATTGTTTTAATGAATCTTATTCAGAATTGTATAAGGAGAAAGGAAGTAGAATGAGATTCCGTTCAGTAGATAATTTATTAGATGAAGTTGAAGAAGTGATTAAACAATCTCCTAAAACTAAATTTATTTATTTCCAAGATGATACTTTTATATTAAGAAAGGATTGGGTAAAAGAATTCTCTAAAAAATACAAACAAAGAATTGGATTACCCTTCCATTGCCACACTAGAGCAAATCTTGTTACTGAAGATCTTGTCAAAGATCTAAAATCTGCAGGATGCTATAGTGTTCACATTGCAGCAGAGTCAGGTAATGAAAAAGTTAGGAAAGAAATTTTGAATAGACAAATGACAGATGATGAAATTTATAATGCTGTGGGATATTTAAAAAAAGCGGGGATTAAAACTATGCTTCAAAACATATTGGGGATTCCTTTTACAACCCTTAAAAATGATTTAGAAACTTTAGAGATGAATATCAAATGCCAACCAGATTATTCTTGGGCAAGTATATTCCAACCATATCCTAAAACAAAACTTGGAGAAAGAAGTAAAGCTGAAGGAGTTTATACTGGAGATTTTTCAGACCTTGGAGATAACTTTTTTGATAGTTCTCCATTAAATATACCTCATAAAAATGAGGTAGCAATTCTACAAAAAGTATTCGCAATTATGGTTAAGAATCCAAAAAGGTATCATTTAGGAGAATTAAATAAGATGTTAAAGATTCCCTATGAAACTATTAAAGATAATTTAATTTTAAATTATAAAGAGTTTAGAAATCAAGCAGATAAAATATTATATGGTTTTGATCTCTGAGGCATGATTTTCTTTTAAAGGAAGATAACCCACCTCAGTTCTAACAACTATATCTCTTTTGACTAATATTCTTTCACGGTTTAGATCTCTTATTTCTAGTGCTCTTTTTCCGGTTTCTTCTAATCCTAATTCCCCTTCTTTCCCAGATCTAATATCTGCCTCTAAGTCCCAAATTTGTCCGTTGATTTTATATAATTCATTATGCCATATATCTACTTCCTCTGAAGTAGTTATTTTTTCATCTTCATATTCTAAAATAGCCTCAGTATAATCTTCATATTCTTTTTTTAGGTCCTTTTTTTTATTTGGAATTCTTTTAATTTTTAATAGAATTATTGAACGTTTATCTAATAGTTCATCTATAGGGTATTTCATTTTAATTAATATTAATTGATGGGGAAAGTTTATAAAGATATTTATATTAGAGATGTTATGATTTCTATAATCATAACATCATATTATGAACCAGAAACTATTGGGAAAGCAATTGAAGGATTTCTAAGTCAGAAGATTAAAGAACCTTATGAATTATATGTTTGTGCTCCTGATAATAAAACATTAAACATCGCTAAAGGTTATGGTGTAAAAACTTTAAAAGATCCCGGGACTGGGAAGACTAATGCTATAAATCTTTTGTTACCAAAACTTAAAGGAGAGATAATTATTCTAAGTGATGGGGATGTTTATACCTCTGAAGATTCAGTAAACAAAATACTAAAACAATTTGAAGATAAAGATATTGGTTGTGTTACTGGGAGGCCTTATTCAATAAATAATATCAAAACTATGTTTGGTTATTGGTCGCATTTACTTTGCTATGCTGCACACAGATTGAGAAAGAAAAGAAATAAGGAAAAGAAGTTTTTAGAATGTTCTGGTTACCTCTGGGCATTTAGAAATCATGTGATAAAACAAATTCCTAAAGAAACTGCAGAAGATACAATTGTTCCTTGTTTATTTTATTTAAAGGGATATAGGATTGCTTATGTATCTGAAGCAAAAGTTTATATTGAATATCCTACAAAGTTAAAGAGCTTTGTTGAGCAAAAAGTTAGGTGTGCTAAAGGGCATGAAACTCTTGGAAGATATGTAGATTTAAAGAAGATACCCAGGATGAAATCATTAAAGAATGAGATATTAGAAAGTTATGTTCTTATTTCTTTTATGAAGAATCCTAGAGATATTTTTTATACTATTTTCCTTTTTCCTTTAAGACTCTATATTTGGATGGCGGCTCTTTTTAAATTACGTATGAAGAAAGATGAAATAGTTGATGGGTGGAAAACTAATGGATAAATTAGAATTAGATTCACGAAATTTAGAAGCAATGGAAGAAGACCATATGGAAAAATTATATAATTCTAAAAATCCCTTTATTAAATATGTTCATTTCGGAAGACTAAAAAAGATTGCTGAATTAGTCCCTAAGAAAACAAATATGAAGATTTTAGATGCCGGATGTGGAGAAGGACATTTATTATTTGAAACCTCAAAATTTATTGATTCTTCAAATAAATTATATGGTATTGACATCCTAGATGTGGCTTTAAAAAAGGCAAAAGAAAGAGTAAAGGATGGAGATTTTTCTTTACAAAATTTAGAGAATTTAAAAATTAAGGATAATTTATTTGATGTTATTATGTGCACAGAGGTTATTGAACATATCCCTAATTATAAAAAAGTTATTAGTGAATTAAAAAGGGTTCTTAAGAAAGACGGCTTGTTGATAATTAGTTTTCCAAACGAGAATTTGTGGACTATATGTAGATTTTTTTTAGGGAGGAGGCCAATAAAAGTTCCAGAACATTGCAATTCTTTTTCTCCAAGTGATATTATTAATGAAGTTAATCTTAAAGTTAATAAGAGAATTAATCTCCCTTTTGGGTTTCCTCATTTTTTATCATTAACAAGAATTTTAGTTTTTAAAAAAGAAGTGTAGATATAAGTGTTATATTTATAAACTAGAAAGAAGTTTGTTATTCAGATAGATAATAATTTAATTTGTAAGATGAAACAAGATAGTATGGAAAGGCTTATTGGAAAAAGGGTGATTTTATTTACTAAAAAGTCTTTTAGATTTGAAGGAGAAGTAATGAGTTATGATGGGAGGTTTTTAGAGATCCTTGATGAGATTAAGAAGAAGTCTAAATTAATACACATTGATGAAGTAATGGAGATAGAGATAAAAGAATGAATAATGATAAAGTATAAAAACCCTAACTACGTTAAAAAAGATATAAGTAAATTAAATAATTATGGAGGTAAAAATGGTAAAAGATGATTTAGAACAAGAAGAAGAAGAAGAAGCAAAGAATGACACAAAGAAAGGAAAGACACGTGGAGATCCTGTTGCTTACATTTCTGAATAATTATATATATTAGATAGATAAATAAAATAGATAAATAAAAAAGATAGTTAAATGATTAAAAAGAAAGATAAATATAAAAGGCATATTGGTAAATTTCCTGTGAATAGTAGAATTACAGTAGATTATACTGGTAAGAAACCTAAAGTTAAATTTGCTTATCCTTCAAAGGATGATTCATCTACTTATAGAACAATTGCTTGTGCGTTACCAGCGATATTAGTTATCTTAATCTTAGCTTTTATTATTATCTATTCTAGCAATATAGATATCCATGATAATCCAGAATCATGTAATTTTTCTGAAGATACTTGGATTGGCCCTTATACTAATACAACCTATTTTACAGGGATAGTAGCAGAGTGTCTTATTAATGATCAAACTTATAATTTTAGTTTTGACTTTAGTAGTGGTAATAGATTCTTGTGGTTTTATGAAACATCACCGTCTCTTTATTCTCAAGTTCCTATTAGAGATTCTTTACTTCCATTACTTTTAGTACTTTTTATCTTTTTATTATTCTATCCATTATGTAAATTATTTGCTTTGATATATAAAAATACTAAATTAGGAAATAAATGGTTCCCAGAGATTAATAAAATATTTGGAGATTCTAAATTTTCAGCAACTTTCAAGAAGTGCCCAAAGACAAAACAACTTGAACTTCCTTTATTTAAAAATATTTATTTAGATTACGAAGCTACAGAAGAATTTGGAAAATATCTTGAGAGAGTTGAGATAAGGGAACATCCTTTTAATGAACTAATAAAGAAAGGAATAAAGCGTTCTGAAAGAAAAAAGAATAAAAAAATGAAAAAGAGAAATGTTAAAAAGATCAAAAACATATGGATATGGAAGGCAACATTCTTTTTTAGTAAACAACCAAAGAAAGGGCAACTTGAAATAAGATGGACATAAAGCAAAAATGGAAAGACTTTGATTATAAAAGAAAACTAATCATTTTGAAATTTACATTAGGAAGAGGATATGGCTGGTGTCAAATGCCTACTCTAGCAATCATTGGTGCAGGAATTATAAAACCATATTTACCAGGTATTGAATTTTGGCAATTATGTGTAATTGCTATGTCAATTTTTTTAACAGTAGGATATATAGATAGAAAATTAAAATTATTACATGAAGAACAATCTTATGGGACTGAGGTTAATCCTTTATTAATGAAAGGATTGTTTAAAGGGAAGAATCCTTTAACTCCAAAGAAAACTAAATCAAAATCTAAATCTAAATCTAAATCTAAATCTAAATTAGGAGTTACCAAATGAATAAAAAAGCTTGGTTAGGAAATTTGGTTGGAGCATTTATAGTAATAATTATTGGATTTGCCATGCTTCCTGTTATGACTCAAATGATTAGTAATATAAGTATGGAAGGGAATTTATCTGTAGGAGGAGGATTAATAGATGGAGACGATCTTGAAGGAAGTTGGGGTGGAACAATGCTAACGATAATTCCATTATTTTTTGTAATGGCAATATTATTTGCTGTATTAGGTATGGTTTATAATGGATTACGTAGTGCAGGATTAGTTGGTGGTAATTTTGGTTGGTCTGATTCAAGAGATTTGAATGGTGATGGAGTGGTTGATGAAAATGAAGAAATGTTAGGAGAATTAGAATTAGGTCAAGAAGTTCTTCCTGAAGCAAGATATAAAGAAGCAGATACTGAGGTTGAACAATTGACAGAAGCTGAAGAGGACCTAAATAATTATAAAAAAAGGAATAAAAAATATCATGAGACTATGGAAAAAGATATAAAGAAGGATGCTTTATATAATGAAGATGAAACAAACGTCGATCAATTATCTGAAACTAAAAAAGGATTAGAAAGTTATAAGGGGAAGATAAAAAGATTTAAAGATAAAATGAATAAATTTAAGAAAAAGAAAAGTATTTCAGAAGAGGATTTAAAAGAGAGTAAGTTTGATTAAGATGATAGATGATTTAATAGATGTTGCGGAACCGGTTGTTGAAGCAGCTGGAGAATTAGCATTAGCAATTGGAGGTTCTGCTGCAAAAGAAGAGAAAGAAAAAAGGAAGAAAAAGAAACATAGATTAATTGCACCAATCATTGGGATAATATTAATCTTAGGAATTATTTATCTTCAATTTTGGAGATGGGGGGTTTTTAAAGAATTTAGTTTAATGATTGATGAAGTGGGTTATGTTGGGGCAATCACCACACTTGTAGGGGCAATTGGAGTTTTATTAATTTTTGGATTATTTATGTTGTTTAAAGAGAAACAAAAGAAAAAGAATAAACCATTAAAGAGAATTTATTTTTTACTAGTATGTTCATTATTATTAACTGCTATGAGTGTATATATGATAAAGGATGAATTGAATTTTTCAGAACCATTAAAAACTATTCCACTTATTGCATTTATTTTTGGAATTATATTAATGTTTATTATGCTATTTGATAAGATGAAAAAACGTAAACTTTATGGGATAGTTCATCTTGGAAATGCTATACTAATGAGAATTGCTATTCCAATGATGCCGGTTTGGATTATATTTTTAGGGGCAATGAGTAGTAAATATAATTATACTTCTGTTTTTTTAATAGAAGTTAATAAATCTCTTGGATTAAATGGAGAATTAATTGGTGGGGTTATAGGAGTTGGTTTTTATAAGGTTATAGAAAAAATATTTAATGTGGGGGTTAATAGACCAGACTTATGGATTTGTTTAACTATTGCAATCTTATTAGTTTTAATATATTGGGCATTTAGAGAAGCTTTCTTCTCAGAAAAATGGCCTTATGGATGTGAAGATGACCCAGAAGGAAGTAAAGAATCTCAATATTTCATAGATGAAACAGATGATAAGTTTTTAAGCAAGGAAGACCTAGCGGCATTTAGTAAAGGAAAGTTAAGATTAAATAAAACATACTTAGATAAATTAAAGAAGAAAGAAGAAGATGAATTAAATAAACTGAAAGGAGGTAATTAAATGGAAGAAGATAATGAAGGGAACACAGAGGTTAAGATTCCTGTTACTCCTATAGATTCTATTCAACAACAAGGTAGTAATATTATCCCACAAGAACCTGTTATAAACTTCAATAAAAAATCAAAATTTATTTGGAAGGTGCTTCCAATTATATTGATTTTAATTGTGACACTAGGTCTTATATTTTATTTTGTAGAATATTATATTCCAGATTTGAAAGAGAATATCTATAACAAATCATTTGATGAAGTAAATAATGCAATGAATGATATTGAGGAACTAAGAATAGAGATTTATAATAATGGATCTTTAAATGGTCAGTTATTAATCATTAATGAAATAAATGAAAAAGCTATTATCCCAGTTTTTAATCAACAAGCTGGGGGGATTGAATGGATTTCATTACAAGAAATTTGTGGTTTGGACTCTTAAATGTTAGGTTATTTGATTACAGGAATTATATGTGTGATATTAGGACTGTCTCCAGTATACGCTCCGATTAGTTTATGGTGGTTATTATTGGGGGTTCCAATAATTTTGATTGGAATAATCTTAATAATACACTCGTTTTCTATTAAAGGTTGTTGGGAAAGAATATTTGAAGGTAACCCTGAATCTATGGAGAGATTAAAGAATGAGGTAAATAAAAAACTAAAATGAATTGGACATAAATTTATATACAATGTTATAGTAGCTTTTATATGGTCAATCATTGTAAATGTGGGTGTGGTTCTATAATCCCAGATAAAGATAAAAGAGGAAGACCTCGAAGTTTTGTTATGGGGCATATTAATAATATTAGAATCTATAAACCTGTTTCTAAGATATCTATAGAAAAAAGGAGAAGAACCTTAAAGGAAAAATATCCAAATGGAAAACCTGCTTGGAATAGAGGTATTAAATGTCCTAAAGAAGTTAGAGAAAAAATAAGTAAAAAACATCTTGGAAAAAAATTATCAAAAGAAACAAAGAATAAAATTGGAGATGCCCATAGAGGTGAAAAAAATTATAATTGGAAGGGAGGTATTTATGATGACAAAAAAGGATATGTTTGGATAAAGACAAAGATTCCAGAACTAAATACTTATCATAAAAAATATGCTAAAAGAGCAAATGTTATTTGGTATGAGAATACTGGAGAGATAATAAAATATCCTTATTTTTTACATCATAAGAATGAAAATAAAAAAGATGATTCATATAAAAATTTAGTGAAGACAACTAGAAGAGAACATTTTTTTACTCATCATAAGAAATAAATTATTTACAAAATGAATTATAAATCTCATATTATAATAAGTTTGATATTAGGGATGCTTTTTATAAGCTTAACACATTACTTCTTTAATTCATTCAATTTATTATTTTGGAAAACTTATATAATTTGTTTTTTTATAATTTGTATTTATGGTTTATTGCCTGATATAGATACAGAATCAAGTAAAATTGTATGGTTTTTTATTGGAACAGGAATTGTTGGAGCAATTGTTAGTGTATATTTTAAAAATTATATGTTTTTATATTTATCATTGGCATTATTATCCTTAGTTTTTATTGCAGTTAAATTTACAACTCATAGGGGAATTATTCATACAATCGAGGCTGGATTAATATCTGCTGCACCAATGTATTTTATATTCAATTGGGAGTATAGTCTATTGGCTTTTGTTTGTTTCTATTCTCATCTTTTAGGAGATGGATATTTCTTCAAATTAAATTAGATTCTTTTAATGATGATACAGCTATTCCAATTCCCATTCCCATAATTCCAATAGCAAAAATTAAAGGAACTAATTTAAGTATAGATTCTGGTCCTACTTCATCTTCTAATTCTTTCAACATTTCTTCTGCTTGTTTAACTCTATAATCCATTTTTCATTTTACTTATTAAAGAAGTTCCAACTAATATTGTAACAAATCCTCCAATTAAATTTCCAATTAATCCCTTAGAATTTTGTCCTTCATCTTCTAATTCTTTCAACATTTCTTTAGCTTGTTTAACTCTTTTATCCATAATAATTTTTTTAAGAGCACAAAGCTTATAAACTTATTTGCTTTCTATATATTAACTTAAAATATACATCCAAATGATAATATAAAATGGCTAGAAGGGGTTATGATGCAGAGTATCGTTGTAAGAAGGAAAATGAAAAGATTTTTGGAATTGGAAATTGTTTGAAAATAGCCATTGGTGGGAGTTCAGATTTTTTAATAGTAAGTTGTGGAGAGATTGTTAGTTTTATTGAAGTGAAAGAAACAAAGAAAAATAAGTATTATCCAAACGCTAGAGAGAAATTACAATTTGAAGAAATTAAGAAACTAGGAAGGCAGCATCAAGTTAAAGTAGAACTTTGGATTTATTATAAGAAAGGAAAAGGAAAGAAATTAATAAAACAGATTCAAATTTTATATGACCCAAATGAGAAGAAAAAAAGCTAAAGCGATGTTAGATGCCTTAAGAGAACCTGCCCCGCTTTCAACAAATACTGGAAAATTAATTGATGAGAAATATAAAAAACCGAATAGAAAAACTAGAAGACATTCAGGGAGATATACTCCACGTAGAGCAAGTACATTACCTCAATCTGAAATGATTGAAAATGCAGAAGAACCGCAAGAGGCGTATGATGATTGGATAGAGTATCGAGACGGGTTAAGGTTTGATCCAGATAAAACCCATTTAAGAAGTGAATTTATGTCTCCATGTTTTAAGGAAGAAATAATAAAAGAAAATAAGAAGGTTAAGAAGAGGATAAATATAAGGAAAGCAAAACAAATTAAACAAATGAAAAAAAAATAAATAAATAAATTAGAGAGAATAGATGATAAATAATAAGAAAACAAAATGGCCTAAAGAATGTATAAGATGTGGAAGAGAATTTATAGCAACTGGGAAATCTTGTAAAGTTTGTGAAGGGTGTAATACTAATAATACTGGTGGGAGAAATATAAGAATTGATAAAAAGGTTAAAGAACAATTAGATGAAGTTATACAAAAGTTTAAAAAACATGGAAGATTATTAAATCATAATATGGTAATTGAAGGGTATCTTAAAATGACAAAAGAATTAAAATTAAAAAAGAAATTACAAGAAATTATATTAGGAGATAAGAAATAAGAAAATCATAGTCCTGGAGAGAGGGTGCACAGGTGTTACGCACACATCTCCTTTCTCTAAGGTTAATTAAATACACATGGAGGTATAAAAAACAAAATGGTAGACATTGAAAAATTTACTAAGCAAAAAGGAATGTTTCTTAAAGCTGATGACGTAATCAATAATCCAAATGCGACTTTTAAAGTCACTGGAGAAGGTGAGTTAGTTGTTAGTGAGAAGTTCGGAAATGAGAGATTACATCTTCCGGGTACATTCGGAGATGATGAAAAAACATTCGATTGCAGTAAGACAAATGCAAGAACCATACAAGAAGTTATCGGCACAGATACTGGAAAACTAGTGGGTGCAGAACTTGTTCTTGAAACATATAGAACAAAGACTTCAGATGGAAAAATGGTTGATGCAATTAATGTTAAAGAAGTTAAATTATAATTTGACTCTTTAAATCATCGGAGGACTTTATTTTTTCTTTTTTTCCTTTTTTATCCCTTATTATATATTTCTTATTATATACTTTACAAACATAAAGTTTAAAAAGTATAAAGTTTAATTTATTTTATCATAAACGAGGTTATTAGATGGAGAATATAGATAATATTGAAATAGATAAAAAAAGAGATAGCATAATTGAATCCCCCACTAGAGGGTCTGAGTTAAAATTAAAACTTTGCGCTCATTGTGGTGAAGAAATTCCTATTACAAAGACCAAATTTAAAACTAGAAAATTTTGTTCAGTAGAATGTAATAGAAGATTTTTTTCTCTTCAAAGATATCATAAGATAAAAAATACAGAAGAGTATAAATCTTATCGAAAAGAATATTATAAAAAATGGCTTGATAAGAATAGGGATAAATTTAATGCTTCTATGAGAAAGGCTTCTTTAAAATATCAAAAAAAGAAGAAAGAAGAAAGAGAAAGAGAAAAAGAAAGAGAGATGAATCCTAATATAATACAAGAAACAGAAATAAAAGTAAATGAAGAAAAAGAGGAGATGAAAAATGCCGATATGTAATCTTATGACTGGAAGTGGATTTGAAACAGAATTCCTTGGAGAATTAGGAATGGCTTGGTTAGGAATGGTTCTGTTATTTTTTGTAATTGTTGTTGCTAGAAGATGGCTAGGAGAAGAAATGGGAATCGGTTTTTCATCAATCGGTGCATTTGTTGGAGGATATTTAACTTATGTAATTGTAGTTAGTTTAACTTGTGCATTTAGATGGGCTATCCTAGGGGGAATAGTTGGGTTCATAATCGGGGCATACTTAATTGGAATGTTTACAGGAGGTGAATACTAATGGAAGAAAGATTTAGATTTGAAGATTTAGCTTCTCCAGGAGATAATGTCTTAATTATCTTTAGAACTGGAAGGCATGTATCTTTTAAAGCTGATAATCCAAAAGATATACTTGATAGTTGGATGGATAATAAATCTTCATTTATTAAGTGCTCAAATAACTTAATAATTAGAAGATCTGAAGTTGAATTAATTGAGATAATGGATGAATCGATGGAGAAGAAATAAGATGAACCTCAAAAAATTAATAATATTTTTCATAGTAGTAGCTATAGCTTATGTATTTAATTATAAATATCTTGGATTATCTATATGGACATTTACAGGAATCTTATTATTAGTGTGGCTTTTTGGTGGATTTTTATTTATATTAATAATTAAGTTTTATAAAAAGAAAAGGGGCATTAAACAATCAGATGATTCTTATGTCTTCCCAGATATTATGTCTTCTATGATGAAGAAAGTTGATATGAGAACACAATACGAGGCCTCATTATTATCCATTAGTTTTATTTTAATAGGTTTAATTTTTATGGCAATTTATACAGTAACCTTTACAGAAATCTCTGGATGGGCTAAATTTATGATTAGTTTTAATATGTTTTGGGGATTTGTATTTTTATTAAGTTTCCTTGTTACAACTTATCAACAATATGTTAGTTATTTAGAAACAACAAAAATCCTAGAGGGGGTTGGAGATAGTCCAGAATTATCAGATGAGTTAATTCCAACAAGTCAAGCAATAATTCAAGCAGCTCAACCATCTAAGGAAGCAGCTGAAACACCAAACTTATATAAGATGAAAGGGGGTCAGAAAAAACATGGCTGAAGATTTTACAGAAGAACAATTTGATGATGAGTTACCAGCAGATGCTGAACCAGCAGATGAACCAGCAGTAGTACCAAAGTCACCTAAATCAATTCCTAGGAGTCCAATAAAAGAAGAACCAGTAGAGGTTCCAAAAGAAAGATATGGGGCTTTTATGATTCCAACAAGGATTGGTGTGATAGATAATGAAACTGGTCAACCACTAGCAGAAGATACAGAGATTAATGGATTGCTTTTAGGGTTAGTAACAAAGTTATTAAATGATGTTGACGAAATAAAGAAGAGTTTATAAGATGGCTAAGGATAAAAAGAAAATAAAGAAAGATAAGAAAGCTTTAACAATATTTTTAATGATTATACCATCATTATTATTAGCTATGACTTCAGTGATAACTGAACCATTTGCTAGGATAAGTTTTCAAGGTATTCTTTTATTCTTCCAACTAGTTATTTTTAAAAATCTACTTGATGATTACTACGGGGGAGACGAAGAGTAAATGATAATTCATTTAAGCTTTATGTATAATAGAGAAATATTAAGTTTTTTAATTAAAGATAGAGAGATCTTTTATACAGATAGAAAGTGGAAAAAATGGATTAGATGTTTACCTCCTCCAAAGAATTTTATTCTAAAAGTTAGTAGGAATCAGATTCCCAAACACCTAGCAGATCTTTTTAAATTTACAGATGAAGAAATAAAAGAATATGAGAATGCAAAGGATGAAGAAGAACTTGCTAAAATTATCATAAGGGATGCTTTATCTAAGGGATGTAGATTACTTAAACAAGAGGTAAAAGAATCAGAAGTTAAATAAGATGGTCACATTAGATGCAATTTTAAATATAGCAATCCCATTCTTAGTAATTAGTGGAATGATGTTTCTTATTTATAAAGCAGCTAAAGAACCTATTGATAAATTTGCTGGTTGGGTAAAGGGGTTGATTCAAAGTGGGAGAGAAAGGGGTCAAGAAACGGTTGAACAAGTCTACAGCGAAATTATATATGATTAAAATGGAAGAAATAAATAATCAAAACAATAAAATTAAAGAGAAAGTATCTATTAGGAAATGTCCACATTGTCATCAAGATGTGGAAGTCAATGTGGGTTTTAGTAAGAAGAATATTAAAAATTTATTTAGAAAGCCAACAATTGAAGAGTGTATAGTGCTTTTTATTATTTTAGTGGCAGTTATTTCTTTTTTGGGTTATAGAATAAATATAGAAATGTATGAAACATATATTGAGGAAAATTGTACTTGTTCATATGATTATAATCAAGATCATAATCAAGATAAAATAAATAAAGATATTAATTTTGATTTCACAGAATTTCAAGATGGCAACAAAAAAGAAAGTGAAAAAGGTACCGGATAGCGAAATTCCTTTATTATACTTATTTGTATTTAAAAGTATGACTGAGAAGTTTGGTAAAACAGATAGGATTCTTTTTACTAAACAATTATTAGAGATATGGAGAAGATGTATTCATAATGTTCCAAGAAAATATGATTATTATATTTTACAAGAGATGTGTGATTATGGGATGTTAGAAAAAATAACTTCTCAAAAGTATATTCTTTTAGGGAGTAAGGCTCCTACAAAATTAGCAAAACTTAATGATTTTTTTTTGTGGTGATGTATGAATATTAAGATAATATTCTAAGATACTATCTTTAAAAAGTAATTTTAAAAATCAAAAACTTGATGTTTTATACTACCTTTAAAAAGATAATTTCTTCTCAAAATATTAAGATGGGATTATCATCAATGCAAGGAGGTAAAAGATAAATGTCTACACAAAAATTAGTAATGGCTTTTGTAACACTTATCATAGGTGTAGCCTTAATTGGAGTTGTTGCTACTCAAGGTGATGGAGTGACAACTAGAGATGTTACTCGTAATGAAAGTTTCAATACTGCAGGACAGTTTCGTCCAGAAGCAAATGGTAGTATGATAAATTTAACTCATACTCAAGGTTTAACAAATGCTTATTCTTCAACTGATTGGCAGTGGAATGATTGTGCAATTACAGTTACATTATTTGCATTAGATAATGGTACTGCTGCTACAGATGGAACAGATTATAATGTTACTAGTAATGGAATAGTTGCGTTGTATAATACCACTTTTTGGTGGGAAGCTGCAACTCAAGCAGATATTTCAAATACAACTTTAGTAACTTATCAATTTTGTCAAGATGAATATATGACTGGTTGGTCAGCATCAATACTTGACTTAGTACCTGGATTCTTTGCTATTGCTTTGTTAATGGTTTCATTAGCTTTGTTCTATAGTATTGCAAAAGACTCTGGAATAATTTAAGAATTTATTTTTTATTTTTTTTATTTTTTAATTCTACCGATATGGTAGAATATTTAATTAGTTAGTTTGAACTAAATCTTATAAGATTTAGAAATTTTTATAGAATTACAATTAGAATTATTAAAACTTTTCAAAAAAAGATTTATTTAGTTTTATATTTATAGTCCTGCGATCATTCCTGATGTTGCAGAAATAAGCGGAACTCCTATCATAATGTTAGTAAATCCTCCTAACATACTTTTAGTCTTCTTTTCATGAGATGCTTTTGGATCCCACATACTTTTCATAGTTCCCATTGAACTACCTAAAAGACCTAAACTCATAGTTCCAGGAACTATGTTAAGAACAGATTGCCCCCATGCTGGTGTTATTGGCATTAGTTATATACCTCCTTTTGATAGTGATTGTGATTATTCATCTTCTTCTTCCTCTTCTTCTTTAATTTCTTCTTCTTCTTCTTCCTTTTCATCTGGTAAATCTAATGTAATGTCGTCTTCGTCTTCTATATTAAAATCCTCATCAATTAATTTCTGTGCAGAAACCTCTTTTCTTGATTTATATTTTCTTTCATTTTCATATTCGGGTTCTTTTTTTTCTAAGAATTCTTTATGGTATTTTTCTTGTTTAGGATATTTTCCTTTTTCTTTTAAAAATGAACTCTTTGGATCATCAACTCCAGAAGGGACAATAGTAATCTTTGTTGGATCTTCCTCATCAACAAATCTTAAAACTTTATATTTACTAACTTTAATTCTTTTTAATTTTTTATCTTGCCTCTTCCTATCAAAAGGTTTACAGTCTAGTAAATTAATAACTCCATCCTTATCAGTATCTTTCATTGGATGTAATAATGGGAACCTTCTCTTAGCTTGAGGCCAAGAGAGGTCCCTTTTAGAAATCTTTTTAGGTTTCCCTAATAATAAAAATGGATTTATAGAAACCTTATCCATTCTAGATAACTTTTTCTTTGAAGCAGCATAGCTTCTAAGTCTTTGTGGTTTAGTATGAGATGTTAAATATGAAGGAAATCCATTGCTGAAGAATTTAGTTTCGCCTATCTTTGATTTTGTTTTCTTTCTTTTCTTTTTCGCTTGTGGTTTTGTATTAAACCATTCCATTTTAAAGTTTATTATAATCTATGATTATTTACTTCTTCTTTACTGCGCCAATAATTCTCCAAGACGGTATTCCAGAAGGAGCTTTTGCTACTGCAAATCTTCTCTTCTTTCTTACCACTATTTTATACTTATCAGTCTTGAATTTCTTCCTAGCTTTTAAATCATAAAATGATAGTTTTTCTGCCATGTTTTACCTCCATTGTATTTAATTCAGTATGCTCCATTTGATTTATTTAATACCCATATTCGTTTTGGTCGATCTTCTTTTTTCATAAGTCTAACTATTGGTGGCTCTGTTTTAAAATCGTCTCGATACCAAATCCAACTATATATTTCTTGTTTTTTTGACATTCTAATTTGTAATCTCCTTTAATTGCTTTGTTGAAGTTTCAACAAATAAACCTACTTCAGGTTTTCTTAATGGTGCTACAATCTCTATTTTCCCTTTAATGTATTCTTCATCTACATTATCCATTCCAAATTTAGTTTCTCCTATTTTTTCCATTTATTTTTTACCTCCTTTTGATTTGTTAGAACATCTATTATGGCCACCCTTTTTATAAGGATTTTTATATCCTTTCTTTTTTCTTTCTTCTCCTTTTTGTACCATCATAAACTCCCCGGACGAGTGAACCACACCTTTTGAAATTTACTTCCTTTATCTAAAGATTTTCCAACAACATAAAATCCCGCCTTTCGTAATTTATTAATTGAAGCCTCTAAATTTTTAGTAGCAACAGTTACTTCTTTTTCTCCTATTCCACAAATTGCTTTATTGGAACGAGTTAGTATTTGTTTTATTGTTGGCATTATACTATTTCCTCCTCTTCAAAAGAAGGCTCTGTTTGTGGTTGTTCTTGTATTGGTTCTAGTTCTGGTGGCGTTGGTTCTTGTTCAATAGTTTGAATTGGTGGAGTTTGAACTGGTTGTCTTTGAATCTGTAATTCTCCTTTCATTATATTTGGAGCATCTAAGATGTTTCCAATTGGAGGTCTTTGTAATTGTGCTTGTCTTATTCTCATTTGTTGTATTTCTTGAGTGGTTAGAACCCTACGAGTTGGAATTTTTTGAGTTGTTACTTCTTCAACTCCTTCTTCTACTACTATAGCTTTACGTTCAATTGCTTTAGCTAATTTCTTTTGTTCTGATTGCCACTTCCTATATTCTCCAACATATACTGGTCTTCCTTCAATCATATATGTTCCAGAAGGTCCTACTGGTCTGCCTCTACCATCCCCTGCACCAGAGACTCTCTTTACCCTTGTTGAGGGTCTTCTAATTGCTTCTAGGATTTTTTTAGTTTCTCTGACACCCACCTTTGCTGTTACTTTTATTTTTGGGATTTGTTTCTTTAAAAGAGTCTTAGCAATAACAATAGGTCTTGTTTTTTCTTGTGCAGTAACATATGCTTTTATTTGTTTGATTGTTGGTTTTTTCCCAGCTTGTAATTTTCTTTCAATTAACATTTTCTTTAATTCTCTTTCTTTTTGAAGTGGACCTAAGTCTTTACTTCTTACAAGTTTTTCAATATCAACGGTACTTTTATAAGCTGCAAGTTTCTTTTTTCTTAATTTTTCTAATTTTGCTCTTTCTTTTTTTTCTGTTTTACTTAATTCTTCTTTTCCTTCTAGTTCTATTATTCTTTCTCTTTCTACTCTAGTTTCTGTTGGCATCTTTAATTCTTTTCTTTTCTTTTTTGTACTCCAAGCTTCTTTAATTTTTTTTAGAGAAAGATCTTCTTTTTGTTCTTTAACTTTTCTTTTAGCTATCCCTCCAACCTTCCTTCCAGCTGCTTTAAGTGCTTCCCATATTTTTCCATCCTCAGCTGGGTTAAAAGGATTACAATCAAATTGATTTGGTGAGCCATCAAGGTCTGCATCACCCCAAGGGTTTAATTTCTTTTTTTGTATTATTGATTCTTTTTTCAAATAAGGAGCAGGGGTCATATAAACTGGTTTGATAAAAGATATTTTATTTGTTATTCTTTTTTTAGGAACATTAGGGAATCTAAATGAAGAACTGGTGTTTGTTTTAATCTTAGTTAATCTATTTTTACTTATACTATTTGTAAAGGAAATTGGTTTATATGATTTAGAATTATATTTAGTTTTCTTTCTTTTCTTTTGTGAAGTATTATTCCAATAATTCATATTTTTTACTAGTAGTTTTTATTTTTAAACATAGTATCTCCTTTAGTCTGAATCTCTAATATAATATCTTCATCTTCATCTTCATATTTATATCCGTACATATCTGACAACATTGATTGAAAGAATTTTGTATAGTGTTCTCTATTAAAATTAGTAAGTGCATGACAATTAATACACAAAGAAATACAGTTCTGAGGAATCGACAATTTCTTATCATAATTACAATGGTGAACGCATAATGCTCTATTCATTTTCTCTCTGTGCTTTCTACACATTTGACATATCTGATTATCTCTTTTTCTAATTGCTCTTCTGAATGAGGGAGCCCAATTCTCATCATAAGGTTCTTTAGAAATTCCTCCATTCCAAAGAAAACTTCTTTCACCTAATTTACTACAACTAAGACATCTTTTTGAGGTATTTTGTATTCGTATACCACAATCTAAACAAAAGTTTCTTTTTTTATGGTTTGGATTAGCTCCTCTCCATTTTTTATTACTTACTTTAACTTTTTTAGGATTAACTTCTCTCCATTTTTTATGATTTTTTTTCACTTTTTCTGGATTTTCTTCTTCCCATTTTTTCTTATATTTACTTATTTTTTCTTTATGCTCTTTCTGATATTTTGCTATTGTTTTTTCCCCCTTATTTTTATACCATCTTTTATTACATTCTCTCTTTTTTTCTTTATTATATACCATAGTCTGTTTATTTTTTTTTCTTCTCCTTTTCTTTGGTTTTACCATTTCATTCTCTCTGAACCGTCAAATAGATTCTGAGTTCGCATAATATTGTATTTCTCCTTTCTCTCTGCGACTAATTTAGCATAAGCTTTAGGGTTCTGTTGTTTCATTAATGCATTTTGTCTCTTCCTTTCTAACATCCCATAATGAAAATTTAATAATTTGTATTTTGCACCTTGCATTAACTTTGAACCAAATGATTGTTTCTTCATCATCTGCTCATGGGGAAACCCTTGAGCTAATTGATTTTGAAATATCATTTGTTCTCTTTCTTCTAACTTTTTCATAGCAGCAATCTTATTAGGATTAACTAATGGATTTTGAGTCCCTTGTTGAGTTAGTCGTCTCTCCTCCATTGCCGCTTCTCTTTCATATTCATCAGTATTAAATTTTAATCTCATTGTTATGAAGTCCTCTGTATAAGGTTATATAACTGAAGGAAAAAATATACTACTGAAAAAAATAATATTGGCAACCAAAAAAGCATACCATAAAATGCAGCACCAAAGGTCATAATATATAACGCCATCATTGAAAGAATTAACATATGACTCATTCTACCAAGTACACAAATAATATAAAGCATTAAACCTATTCCCAAGTAAGCTAGTAATGAGCTTCCAAACAGCTCAGAGACTATGAACGTAAATAGATCCATATTAAAAATTTACCTCCAATATAATTTCTCCATCTTCATATTTATATTCATATCTTTCTGCTAGTAAATCTTGAAAGAATTTAGTGTAATGTTTTCTATTATGATTTACTTTAGAGTTACAACTTCTACATGTTGCACAACAATTTTGTGGTATGCTTAATTTTTTATCATAATTTATATGATGAATAGATAATGATTCATTTAATTTTTCACTATGTATTCCACACATCATACATACATAATTATCTCTTTTTCTAATTGCTCTTTTGAATTTATTAGTGAAAAATTTATTATAAGGTTCAAAAGATTTTCCACCTAACCAATTAGGATTATTCTCTTTAGTTCTTGCACAAGAACTACATCTTATGGATTCATTTTTAATTTGTTTTCTACAATCTAAACAAATATTATTTCTTGCCATTTTTGTTAATTGTTCTCTATTGGTTTCTCTATAGTCTCTTATTTTTATTTGACCTTCTGGACTTTGTCTATATTTTTGTTTTCTTTTTTTTTCTTTTTTCTTTACTTCTGGCCTCTGATAATTTATTCTTCTTAATTTATTTCTTCTTTCTATTACTTCTGGACTTTGTCTATATTTTTTTGACCATATATGCTTATATTTTTTTATTTTTTCTTTTACCTCTGGTATTTGTATATATTCTTTCATGTATTTTTGCATATAAATTTTAACTTCTTCTTTATTTTTCCAGTTTATTTTAGTTGTCATTTTTATTTTAGTTACCATTTGCTAATCTGCGCGGCCCTTCCACCAACTGACGGCCACAAATAAATATATTATATACAGTGGCCCAATAAATAACATTGTAAATATTCTCCCAGCTCCTCCTCCAAATATTGCATCAGCTTCTGCAAAAATTGTTACACCTAATAATCCTATAGCTGCTCCATATGTAATTAATACCATAAGCGCTCCAGCAAAGACTGTTAAATCATTTCGTCCGGGCATAATAGTTCCTGCTATTAATAATAATCCCCCAACTGAAACACCTAAATCTAATATTACAGTAACTAATGCCGTAGCAGACCAAGGGGTAACTCCAGACATTAATAAAAATATAGCAGTCCCAGGAATATCCATTACTCCAGTCATAGTAAGAACTATCTGAATTGCACCAATTATTAAAAGCATTTTAATTAATGAAGCCATTTTATGTTTTATTTACTATACCTAAAGTATATCCTCCACTTAATAATGTCATCATTAAAGCTACTCCAAATTGATTTATGAATGGTCCTGTTGTATCTATATTTACTGTTAAATATCCTCCAAAACTAGCTATCCAAGTTATCGCTACAACAATTGGGATACAAACTCCCGGACTTGATAATTCTGCTCCAGTAAATTTAGTAAAGGCTGCCATACCTATAAATAAGATAAAGAAAAACCAAAATAGTTGATCAAATCTTTCTGCAGGGGAAGGCTCAGTAAGAGAAAAGTCCTGGAACCATTTTATAATTGAGGCATCTCCAATGTAAACCTCTTCAACTGGGAAAATACTAGGATCTATTTGATATAATCCTCCACCGTCACCTATATTAATATAGTATTTAGTATAAAGATAAGTATAATTACTTGTAACATTAAATGTAAAACTTAAATTCCCTCCAGCAGCATTACTACCAGAAGTTTGATTTAAAATATTATTTTCTAGATCAACTAATCTAAAAGTATAATTAAGTAAATTAGTTAAATTTGCTATAATATCATATGTAAAATTATAAACATTTCCTGGAGTTAAGAATGTCCCACTAGCTGGAGACTTCCAATATGTAATTCCTGCTAATGTTGAATTATAGTTTGCAGCAGTTGTGGTTATTGAACTCATTTGAACTGTATAAATTGTTTGTGTCGGCCTGATTATTAGGACCAGATTAACATAATCATCATGAGTAAATGTTATTCTATGATCATAATCATAATTAAGGAAAAAAGTTGTTCCACCAGTATCATCTGAAGAATCCAATCCAATTGTATACCAAGTTTCATTAAACTGTCTTTCAACATTAACAGAAACATTTGAAATTGGGTTGCCTATAATATCTTGAGTGACAAATGAAACATACTGTCCATCAGCAGTTGCTAAAAGATATAGCAATTGATTTCTAACTACATTTGTTAAGTCTGCTGATTGTTCAAATATTCTCTGTGGATAATTTGTTTGAGCATATCTAATTGTAGCAGAATTATGCAAAGTTTCATTTACATTTGAACAAAAAGCATAACTTTGATTATAAATATTAGTATTAGTATATGACAAAGTATTTGTTACAGAACCATCTCCTATATAATAATTCCAATTAGAAGTTTGGAAAGTTGCATTCATAGTAGTAAAGCTATCTTCATCTTGGAATGTAAAATTTATGAATGTTGCACCATTGGTTGCATTACAAAGTCCAAAAGTTAATGAATCCACATCTTGGTAATATGTTTGTGTTGTATTAAATAGAGTCGCTCCTTGAGTAATCTCCCAATAGAATGATTGATTACCTATATCTTCTATTGCACCAATCTCACTTGTAAATATCATTTCTGAATTGTCTCCAGTCTTTGTTGCGGTGACAGCACTATTATTATAATACAAAATAGCGCTTACTGTTGAGTTTCCATCTGAAGAGATATTTAGAATATAACCTTCTGTTTTTGTGTAATAAGATGTTTCATTCCAAGTAGCATTATTATAAAAGGCTCTGTAAGCCCAAGTAATAGTTGAAGAACCTTCATTTCCTGCTGTATCATTAATCCAGATAGTTACATTTGTGTCTGAAGAACTTGTGATATTTATTCCAGTAGAATTACTCTCACAATCTATGGTTGTGTTTGTCCCATCAGGATATTCTATCCAACAAGAATCAATATGGATATCACTCCAAGTCCAGTTAACAGTTAAATTTGTTCCTTCAACCATATAATCAATATATCCATATGGGTAAGTTATATTTATTTCTGGTGTGATTGTATCAACTGTGAAGGTTCTATTTTCTTCTGCAAATCCACAATCTCCATCACTATCACAGGCCGAAAAAGTCCATAAATAATTTCCATCTGGAAATGTTGAATTTAAAATACTTTCATTTGTTGTTCCTGTTAAATCTTCTGTTTGATTTCTATGCCAAACTCCAGTCCCATTATGCCATAAACTCATATTAGTTATTGTTTCAGTAGTTATTACACTTGCATTAAATTCTATTTCATTCATCGAAGAAATATAATCATCTTCAGGGGAATTTAAAATAATCTCATTTCCATACCAATATATTCCTGTTTCATATAGTGAAGTCCTAGCTCCAATCGTAAACATATCAACCCATCCAGTTCCATCATTACAATAATAACTCATGCTGTTTCCTACTCCTGCCCCCAAAATATAAATACGAAAAATAACTGTATCAGTAATATTATTTATACAAGATTGATTTAATGTTACATTATAATCACTACTAGTATCTTTGATTTTCCAAACCGTTTCACTAATATTTACATGCATCCAAGTAGGGACAGTATAATTTTCATAAAAAGAACATTGACCACTACTCCTACAACCCGCATAAGTAGCCCAACTTCCATCATTAGCATATACTGAGCCTTGAGTTGTACTCCATCCATCACCACCTTGTTCAAATGCTGTTTCATTTGCAAATTCTTGATAAGATTCACCTACCCATAATGCCCATTCTTCTAACCATTCACCTTGACTGTAATAAACCCAATCTACAGTTTGTCCATTATTAATACTCCCCTCTAACAAAACTTCATAAGTCCCAGCAGGTAATTCTTCTCCAAAAATATACTCTGTCCATTTCTTATTCTTCTTATAATAAATTTGGTAATCTTTAATTTCTCCTTCTTCCCAATCATCATCTTGCTGAATCATAAATCTAATATCATTTACTAGACTTCCTTTTTCATACAAAGTAATTGTTTGAGTTGCAGAACAACCAGTTGTACAATAATCAGTATTTGTTTCTAAGGTTCCACTCCATAATGTTTTTCCAAATCCAAAACTATTTTTAATCTCAATATCATTATATCCAGCTTTTCCAATCTTATCTTTAATGTTCTGAGAATTATCAAACTCAAACGCAGATACAGTAGGCAAAGCTAAGATTAATAGAATTCCAACTATGAAGAATATTTCAAACTGTTTCATCTTCGAGTTTCTACCTATAAGTTTGTGGCATTGGTGTTTGGTCTCCATATAAAATACCAAACAGAACCGCAAGTATTACTGCTGCTACTAAAATAAACGGCAATAATATAATGGTATTACATGCTGAAGAATAGGTCTCCCTATCTGGATTATAAGTGGTGTTACCAGGCAATCCAGTTGAACCGCCTTCATTATCATCAATGTATCCAGGACAGTTTAGAGAATTAGCTCCTCTACCAACTCCAATACTTTCTACCATTGGTTCCATAAATGCTGTTAAGAATGTGATTGCGATAAACGCTACTACAATTCCAGCAATTAATTTAAACATCTTTTTAGCTTACCCCCTTTTGAAAATTTGATAGTTGGATCCCATTCTGGATGTCTTTTTGTATCCCATTCTGGATGTTTATTTATATTTAAGTTTAAATGTTTATTTGGAGGAAATAATGGGTTATAATATTTTCTCATTTTTTTTTCTATTTCTTCTGCTTTTTTCTTATCCCTTAATTTTTTCAATTGTTGAAGTTCTTCTTTATTCATTTTTTATTCTCCCAGAAAGATTTGACAAAATTTTTAGGAAGAAAACGGATTATTACTTTTTCGTAAGATTCATTTTTTTGTCCTACAGAATCTAATTTATCTTTAAGTGCTTTAGATATTCTAATTTTTGGTTTCTCTTTTTTAAACATATATATTAGTATCCCCTGATTAGGGTACTAGGGGTACTTTTATAAAGGTAGTAGAAAAGCTAATGATTCCCATTTTAATTTCCTCCCATGGATTTATTTTTTCTTTTTTTTCCTAGGTTTTCTTAATGGTTTTCCTTTTCTTACAGCTGCACCTTTAAGTGCGATTCCTTTTATTTCTCCAGGTGAATCCATTCTTTTTCCTTTAAGTTCAATGTGTCCAAAGTTTGGTAATGGAACTTTTTTCTTTCCAACTTTCCTGAATTTTCTGAATTTATCCTTCACCTTTTCATAGTAACCTTTTTCTTTTCCTTTTATCTTTCCTAATTTTTTTACTTTTTCAGATTTTAATATTTTAAACTGAGCACTTGTTGTTTTATCAATTTCAAAACTCGCTCGATCCCTGGCACTAGATAAGGACAATGGTAATCTAGATAATTTTTTATATGTTCCTTTACTTTTTCCATAAGGCATATATCCTTTAACTTTCTTAATAACTTTCTTTTTCTTTACTGCTGGTTTTCTTTCACTTACAGGAGGGGGAATTATTATCCAAAGTGGGAGGGGAGGAGTAATAAGAACTGGAACTGGAACAGGAGCAACTACTGGAGCAACTATGGGAGCAATTACTGGGGCAACCACAGGAGATACTACAGGAGATACTACTGGAGATACTACAGGAGATACTACTGGTGCAACAACTGGAGCAACTATTGGTGAAACTATTGGTGAAACTATTGGTGAAACTATTGGTGAAACTATTGGTGAAATAACAGGAGAAATAACTGGTGAGACTATAGGAGAAACTAGTGGAGCAGAAATAGGAGTACTAGTTACTTCTATAATTGGTTCTATAATTGGAAAAACTGAAGGGATTATTGTAGGGGCAGCTTTTTGTATAATAAATGGACTTAAAGTTGGAGTTGTAGTTGTTGTAATAAATGGGGCTGTGACTGGTACAGGTGTAGTAGCTAAAGTTAAGGTAGTAATAGGAGCTGATTCAGCAGCACCTCCAAGGTCCCCATACATTCCTTCACTTCTAGGACCACCCCGTCCACCAACATAAGAAGGTGTTGGAGGTTTTATTTCTGTAAAACTAATAACTTCTTTAGCTTTTTTTAATACTTCTTTTGTAGGAGCTTCTACTGAAACATCTTTAATTATTTTTGCAATTTCTTTATCTTTTGAAATTTTAGTAATTTTAAGATCTAACTTAGGAGTTTTTACAAGTTGAGAAGGTTGTCCACTAAAAATATCATATGTTCCACCATATCTTCCTCTAATTGCAACCTTTCCAGTACTAGGATCAAAACTATAATCTCCTGGACGAAGGCCAGTTATTTTTGTATCTCCTGTAACTTTTATTTTTTTAAGGTCTTTCCAAAAATTTTTACTATCTGCAGCAGCATAATATCTATCCACATCAATAATTGAGGTTGCGGGATCTTTTCCATACCTAACATACTTAATCTTTTCTACAGTTGTTGGAATATCTTCTGTTCCAACTGGGCCATAAGTTGATAATTCTATTCTTCCGTTTTTTACTTTCATGAATTGAGTTGTTTCTTTTTTATATAATTTAAGAGAGCTTTTACTTCTAGATAAAAGTGCCTTATTTGCTTCAGCATGACTTCCAGTTTTTAAAATAGTATTAATTTCTTTATTTGTAAAACCAAGTCTTTTAAAAAGTGCTATATTTTTTTGTTCAGTTCCAGTTAAGGTTTCATAAGATTTAATCATAAATGTTTTTCCTTCTCCACCAGAGATTTGTAATGTCTTAGTTGATGATATATCCATCCCTCCTAATTTTTGAATTTTTTCTCCATATTTAATCCCAGGTTTCAAGGTTCTTGTATATGCTGTTTGTTCTACTATATCCTGTGTAACATAATTTTTAGGATTTGCCCAATCAATAGATTCCTCCCCCCATTGTTCTATTACAGGTTTCCCAGATTTAGGCATAAAAGTAGTTCTTTCACCAATCACTTTTCCAGCATCATCATAAACAAATGTTTTTTCTCCTACTTTTTCAGCCACCTTTATACTTGATCGAGTAGTAATTTTTCCAGTCTTTACGTTTATAGTATCTGTGTTTTCAACCCATATATTTTTTATTAGACCTAAATCTTTTCTGTCTTTATAGATTCTATATAAATCAGGATTCTCTTTTCTCCATCTAAAATCTCGAAGTAATTTACTAAAATCTTCTTTACTTTGTAATTGAGCGTATGTTGATGATACAGTAGTTGGTTGAGCGTAGCTAGCTACTCTGCTAGCAAATCCTTTACTAAGTACTGTTTCAGCGGTTCTATCTATTGGAAAAGAACCAATTTTAAATCCAGGTCTTTCAATAGTAGTTCTCCCAAAAAAGGTTTCAAAAGAACTTTTATGTTTTAATGGAATCTTCCATTGTTTTACGGTTGTTGCAGTAATGTCTTTTGGATAAATGCTTTTTAATTGATAAACTGGTTTTTTAATTCCCCTCATTTTTTCTCCAACAAGTTTTGAATATTCAGAAAAAGTCATTTGTTTTCCAGTCGCTGTAGTAAAATGTAAAACATCTTTAGAAGCAGTATATCTTAAAAATGATGCTGCTTCTTTTTCAGTTAATCCTCTTGTTATTAGATCTTTTAGTACTTTTTTTCTTTGAGCTAATGCAACTGTTCTACTTATTGTGGTGGGTTTCCCTTTTCCAAATCCAGTTAGTATAGTTATTTCGGTTGGTTTCCCAACATATAATGGTTTGGGAATCCACTTTACTCCAACTTTAAAAAAACCTTTATGAAGTAAAGTTGCACCTCTTGAATAAGCTTGAGTAATTCTACCCGCTTTAACAACTTCTTTAAAATGTCTTGCTTCTGTAATTGGGATTCCAAGACCATACCCAACCCCCTCCTTACCATATTGAGTATATTGAGTTCCTCTTTTAATTATTCCCTCAACTGCATCCCTTTTTATTTGTATTTTAGGTTTTTTTATTATACTTTGGAAATACTTGGGAGTTTTAAGATATTTCAGTCCTCTTCCCAAACCATAAGTCGCAGCTATAGCAACTTCCCACGGTTCTTCTTTAGCGTACTTTAAAAATTTTGTAGGCCCTCTAGTTGCGGCTTCTGCAGTGCCACCAAAAAGAATAGCTTCTCTAACTACTGGAACAGCAAGTGCTGCCATTTGCGCGCCAATTGCAGTAACTTTTCCAACTCCAGCAGCTTCAGGGCTAATTACAATAGGTTTCCATTGTTCCAATACTGTTGGACCTTTGAATACTTGTCTTTGATAAATATCTTCAACAGCTTCTCCAATTCCTGTTCCTAATTTTCTTAAGAAAAAACTCATGTGGGTTTCTGGTTGAGTTTTAGTTTGCCATCCTGGTCTTAAATCTTCCATCCAATCTGGTTGTTTTAAAATAATTTTACCAGTTGAAGGATCAATTGCTTCTACCACACCTTTATTTTTTAATCTTGTAATTATTATTTGTTGCTTAGCATAATCTTCTTCTGTTTGAAGTTTTTCAAAATCTGTCATTATAAGTTTTCCAGATGCTTCTAATTCTTTTTCCCTTATTATGGCTCGATTAATATCCGCATCAATTTTTGGAAATTTTTTCTCTTCAATTTGCTTTTGAAAATCTTTAATTGCTCTATCAATAGCGGTTGGATCTTGCACGCGTAAGTCTGGTTTATTTTTTAGAATAGTTTCTGCGATTTTTCTAGTTACAGCGGTAGTAGGAGATATTGTATATGGGGCTGCTGCAATTCCTAATCCCAATCCAACTCCAGCACCTATCTTTTCCCAAGGAATTTCTTTAGAAGGTTCTGGTCTTTTTGGTGGGGTGTATTCTAAAGGTTGGAAGGTAATAATATCTTCTTTTCTTGGGGCTAACCACTCTTTAGAAGGTTCT
>SDBU01000566.1_pt1 | contig 51749 bp, 50 predicted proteins | sample 2277071 | NCBI WGS metagenome assembly SDBU01 (sample SAMN10397929, study PRJNA504765) | marine sediment metagenome | isolation source: marine sediment core GS08_GC12, 126 cmbsf | place: Arctic Ocean: Gakkel Ridge, Loki's castle | collected 2008
GTCTGATAACTAACGCCATAAATTATTTCCTCCGAATTTGCTCATTTGATTGCTAAACAAACCTTTTGCTAAGCCTTTTGTAGGCATTTTTTTCATAAACTGTTTAATTCTTTTAAATCCTTTAACTAATCGATTTACATCATCTAATTTAGTTCCACTTCCATTTGCAAGTCTTTTTCTTCTTTCAAATGAAATATCGACCTCTTCTAATCTCTCTCTTTTTGTCATTGATTTTATGATAGATTCAATTTTTTTCATCTCATCTTCAGGAAGATCTAAACTAGATAATGCTGACATTCCAGGCACCATTTTTAAAAGTGATTTTATAGATCCCATTTTTTTAATCATCGACATCTGTTTGATATAATCATCATAGTTAAAACTTTTACTTTTAATTTTTTTCTCAAGTCTTTCAGCCTCTTTTTCATCAACTACATCTTTAGCTTTTTTAACTAGATTTATAACATCTCCCATTCCAAGAATTCTATCTGCCATAGAGTTTGGGTTGAAAATTTGAAAATCATCTATTTTCTCACCCGTCGCTTCAAATTTTAAAGGCTTTTTTGTAACTTCTTTAATCGAGATCGCAGCTCCAGCTCTAGCATCTGAATCTAACATCGTTAAAATTGAGCCAGTAATACTAACTTTAGAATCAAAGAGAGCTGCTGTTTTTACAGCATCTTGACCAAAAGTTGCATTCGCTACATATAAAACCTCAGATGGCTTAGTAATATTTTTTATATCTTCTAGCTCTTGCATTAAATCTTCATCGATATGAAGTCTTCCAGCTGTATCTAAGATTAAAACATCATATTTTTCATCTTTTGCCCTCTCAAGAGCTTTTTTTGATACTTTAGTAGCCTTTTTCTCATCCTGAATTGAAAAAACATCTATATGGACATCAGCAGCTAACCTTTTTAGCTGTTCAATAGCTGCGGGTCTTTGTAAATCACATGCAGCTAAAAGTACTCTTTTATGCTTCTTTTTCAAAAAAGAAGCTATTTTTACAGATGTTGTTGTCTTTCCAGATCCCTGAAGACCACAGAGCATGATAACTGATGGCTTATTTTCTAGATCTAAATTAGATTCTTCTTTTCCCATGAGCTCTATTAGCTCATCGTGAACAATTTTTATAAATTGCTCTCTAGGAGATACTGATTTTGTAACTTCAGAGCCTATTGCTTTTTCTTTAACTTTTTTAACAAAATGAGATGCAACAGAATAGTTTACATCTGCCTCTAAAAGAGCTAGTCTCACCTCTTTTATGGCATCGTTAACATTATCTTCTGTAATCTTTTTGCCTCGAGAAAAACTCGAAAAAAGATTTTGAAATTTATTACTTAAGTTATCAAACATAATTATTTCCAAAAATTTGTAAATAGAATAACTTAAAAATTATTCTATTTCAACAAAAAAGAAGCGATCTTTTTTAGAAAAATCTTTAATTACTTGTTTTAAAACATATTTTTTATCTGAAAATATTTTTAATACATCTTTTTTTTGAGAAAAACCTATTTCAAAAAAAAGTTTTGCTTTTGGCTTTGTATACTTAAAAATTTGCTTTTCAATTTTTTTATAAAACTCTAAACCACTATCTTTTGCAATTAAAGCTTTTTTTGGCTCAAATTTTTTTACATCATCATCTAAAGATTTAAACTCTATCTCAGATACGTATGGGGGATTTGAAATAATTACATCAGCTCTTATATCTTCAAGAGGATCTAATAAATCCCCTATTTTAAAAATAATATTTACCTCATTTAAATGAGCGTTTTTTTTTGCAATTTTTATTGCTTTTTTTGAAATATCTACTGCAAAAACTTTTAATTTAGGAAATCTTTTTTTTAAAGCTATGGCAATAGCGCCACTACCTGTACATACATCAATTAAAGTTTTACCATCCAAAACTTCATTTTCTAATTTTTTACATATCAAATCTACTAAGATTTCAGTCTCAACTCTCGGAATTAAAACATTTTTATCTACAATAATTTCGCAACCATAAAAATCAATTCTCCCAATTATATAATCTATTGGCTCTTTTTTGGATCTTCTTTGAATTAGCTTCCAATACTTTTTTAAATCTTCATTTAAAAAATTTTTATTAAAATTTAGAAAAAGATCGCTTTTTTTTATCTTTAAAATATGAGATAGAAGTATTTCAGCTGAAAATTTTGCATTTTTGATATTTTTTTCATCTAAAAACTCAATAGCCGATCTTAAAACTGACTCAAAATCTTTTGAATTAAAAATTTTCATGTAATTTAAAAAAAATTATTGTTTTAAGATTTTAGCTTTTCTTGATAATAAAATGAGATTAAAGCAGTTGCAATTTCATCTAAATCCCCTTCCATAACCAAATCTAAATTATAGACGGTTAGATTTATTCGATGATCAGAGATTCTATTTTGTGGATAGTTATAAGTTCTAATTCTTTCAGATCTATCTCCTGTTCCTACTTGAGACGCTCTCTCTTTTGATCTTTTCTTTTCCTCTTCTATTCTTTTTTTCTCCGCTACTTTTGCTTTTAGAACCCTCATCGCTTTATCTTTATTTTTATGTTGAGATCTCTCATCTTGGCAAGCAACTACAACACCTGTTGGTATGTGAGTTATTCTAACAGCTGAATCTGTAACGTTAACATGCTGCCCACCCGCTCCAGACGCTCTATAAGTATCTATCTTTAGATCTTTTTCATCTATGTCAATATCATCATCTTCTGTTGGCTCTAATAATATAGCAACTGTCGCAGCTGAGGTATGTAATCTTCCAGAAGCTTCAGTTACCGGTACTCTTTGAACCCTATGCGTTCCCCCCTCAAATTTCAAAAACCTATAAACATTTTGTCCAGATAGAGACATTACATACTCTTTATAGCCTCCTCTTTCTGATTCTGTTGTGGATATAGTCTCAGCTATCCACCCTTTATTATTTGCATAGTATTGATACATTCTAACTAAATCACCTACAAAAATAGCCGCTTCATCTCCGCCTGTTCCTGCTCTAACTTCCATAATTATATTTCTAGAATCATTTGGATCTGGAGGAACTAATATCGTCTCAATCCTCGCTTTAGAAATAGCTAGCTCATTTTGAAGATTTGTAATCTCTTCATTTATAACTTCTATTAGCTCTGGATCTTTTTCTGTGAGTAAAAGAGCTTTGCTCTCTATTAGCTCATCATTAGTTTTAACAAAGTAGTTCCAAGCATCTTTTAGCTCAGTAAGCCTTGAGTGTTCTTGAGAAAGTTCTTTATATTTTTTTTGATCTGAAAAGATATCAGGTTTCCCCAAAAGAGATTCAACTTCTTGAAGTCTTTCAAGAAGTTTTTTTACTTTTTCTTCCATAAAAACTTATTTTTTCTTAGCCGCTTTGGTAGTCTTTTTCTTCTTTTTAGTTTTATCTAGATTCTCTTTTGCCTTTTCCTTTTCTTTTAAAGATTGCTGTTTTTTCATAGCATATTTTTTAGAAAAACGATCAACTCTACCTTCTGTATCAATAAATTGTTTGCTTCCTGTAAAGAATGGATGGGAAGCTGAAGATATTGGAACTCTATAAACTGGATACGTTTTTCCTTCAAACTCTTCTTTCTCTTTAGGTTGCAGAGTAGATCCACATACAAATTTATGACCATTTGATGAGTCCACGAACAAAATATCTTGATATCGAGGATGGATTTTTTCTTTCATTTGTAAATTCTCCGATTAATTATAATATATATATATTTAAACGAAAAGCTCCATAAAAAACAAGGATTTTCAGAAAATAGATTTTTTATAAAATTAGATCTAAAAATTTTTATTTATAGTATTTGCTTATTTTTTCCATATAGTCTATATCACTATAAGAAGTTGCTTGTTTAGTAATCGCTGCATCTAGCATATACCACTTATCCTTTCTTTGCAGTCTATGCCAGTATCTATCTATTGCAAGAGATAAGGTTTGGCTAAAAAAAAGCTCGTTTTGTAAAAGAGAATGCGCTTCAGTAAAACATTTTTTTAAAGTAGGTATATAGTGTTTATTTACAGCATAAGCATGTGTTCTTATAGATTTTAAAACTTTTTTTATCTTTTTGTGCTTTGTATCTTGAGCTCCATTTGTACAAAAATCTAAAAAAAATACATCCCAATCATCCACAGTATCAAAAAAATATTTAATAAGTTTATCTAGATTAGCTCTATTTTGTAAAAACATACAATCATCTTCTAAAATCAAAACATTATTTAAATTTTTCTCAGTTGCTAAATCAAGTGCTTTGATATGACTCATTGCACATCCCCTATGCCCGTTTAAAGGATCAAAAGTAGCTGAAATTCTAACTATCTTATCTTCTTTGACATTTAGTCTAGATAATTGATTTAAAAGATAATCTTTTCTATCTTCTCGATGATCTAGATTAATAAAAAATATTTTATCAAAATAATCTAATCCCACAAAAATAGACTCTTTCTTTAGTTCATCTAACATATTTTAATAAATAGATTTGAATTATTTTTCAATGTCTCTTTAGATTTTTCATTCTCTAAAAATCTAAAAAAAACTAATATAACTAATAAAAACAATTATAAAAATTATGCCATATCAAACATCTTTTAAGTTAGGCCCTTCAAAAACTCCCTTCATAATAAAAACCATCCTTATACTCACTTTAGCAATTAGCTTAATTTCAGCTATTTTAACCCCTTTTATAAAAACTAATTTTATTCAATATATCTTCTCACTTTCACTACCTGGAATAAAAAGTTATTTTTTTTGGCAGTTAATAACTTACACCCTTCTCCAACCAGGCTATGGAATAGCTATTAGCTTTATTATTGGTTTACTATTTAATCTATATCTTATCTGGGTAATGGGATCTCAGGTTGTAGAAAAAACATCGAATAAGCAGTTTATTTTTTTCTATCTTTTAAGCTCTATTTTTTCAGCTTTTGTTATTTTATTAACTATGCTAATCGGCTATCAAAACTATCTGTTTTCATCATCTACCATAACATTATATGCAGTTTTAATTGCTTGGATGATGTTAATGCCAAGTGATACGAAAATCTTTTTATTTTTTGCTCTTCCCATCAAGCATTATTATCTAGTTTTAGGACTTATTTGTTTAAACCTTTTATCAACATTGTCTAGCATGGATTTAATTTCATTTTTTGGGTATTTATCAGTGAGTATCTTCGCTTACTTTTATAGTGTTATAATTTTTCAAAGATACTCCCCATTTCACGTTCTAAATAAGATGGAAAGATCTCTGATATTTACAACAAGAATTTTTATAAATAAATTCAGAAAGAAATAAAAAATATCTTAAGCATTAATTTGAAAACTTTTCTATTACTAATTTTGTAAATTCTAAAAAATCCCCAAGCTGTTTTTCTATTATGGATTTAACAATCTCTAAGTTCAAAGCTTTATAATCATGCACGGCAATGTTTCTAAAACCGACCATCTTTTGAAGTCTTTTAGATAGATCTTGAGATATTATTTTACCTTCTTCTAAAAAAATAAAAACATCTCTTGTCTTTTGAGGTACACCTAGATTATTTAACCGAATTAAATGAGCTGCTAAATCTATAGCAGCCTCGCAAGCTCTTTGAATATTTAATATTATCGAATCTTGCTTTGTAAAATTTGTTTCAAACTCACGTTCACTTCCAATATATTCTTCTTTAATTCTTTTTATGCACTTTTCTATGATGGCAACTTTATTTAAAATTACATCATCCATCAATAAATACCTTTCCTTTTTTTTATATTTTCTATGATACCTTTTCTAGTATCATTTAATCTTAAATACATCGAGTATATTTTATTTTCAAAAGACTTTTTTTTCTTTTCATCTAAGCAATAGATTATCTTACTTTTAGTAATTATTTGAAAAGCAAAAACAGTAGAAGCATTTAACAAATCTATAAGATCAACATCAATATTAATAAAAGAAGCAATCTTTTGAGATATATTCCAGAGTTTTTCTTTATCTAATTTTTCATCGCATAAAACGGCTAGATCTAAATCACTGTTCTCATTTTGCACTTTAGAAGAATAGCTACCAAATACATAAATAGCTAGCACCCCAGGAAGTTCTTCTAAGAGGATCTTTTTAGCTTTTTCAACAACATCCATAATAATTTACCCTTAAGAGTAAACTAACACAAAATGTAGTTTTGATAAAAGAGAGCTTTTTTTGATGACGAATTTTCTACTTATTTAACTTACTTTTTCTAGCTTTTTGGAAAAACTCCCTCAAAAGATCAGATGATATCTTTTCTAAAACACCTGATTCAATCTCCACTACATGAATAGGATGCTTTTTTTTAAAAACATCTATAAAAGAACCGTTTGCACCAACTCTTAAATCTTTCGCTGAGTAGACTACTCTTTTTACTCTCGCATTGATAATTGCTCCTGCGCACATAATGCAAGGCTCTAGCGTAGTGTATAGAGTTGTATCTTCTAATCTCCAATCATTTAAATGAGCGGAGCCGGATGTTAAACATATCATCTCAGCGTGAGCTGTTGCATCTGTTAATTTTTCTACTTGATTGTGGCCTCTTGCGATAATTCTATTGTCATGAACTAATACACATCCAACGGGAACTTCATCGATATCAAAAGCTTTTTTTGCTTCTTTTAAAGCCTCAAACATGAAAAATTTATCTTTATCCATAATTAAAATTTTAGGTTATTTTCAAAATAAATATTAAAATTTCATACCCTATCTCTTTAACATTATAATAGAACAAATCCTTTTTTTAAAGCATTTCAATCATTTTTTCAAAATAGCTAAAAACTTGATTAGTAAATCTTTTTCAGCTAAACTATATGTAAATTAAAAATCAAAAATGTAGGAGACTTGTATGTCTTTAGATAAAGGAACCAAAGATGAGATAACAAAAAAATTTCAGCTGCATGAGAAAGATACTGGATCTGCTGACGTTCAAATAGCTATTTTAACGGAAAGAATAGCAGAACTTACAGAACACTTAAAATTAGCTCCTAAGGATCACGGCTCAAGACTAGCTCTTTTAAAGCTTGTTGGACAAAGAAGAAAGCTACTCGATTATTTAAACTCTACTGATACAAAGCGTTATCAATCGTTAATAGTAAAGCTAAATTTAAGAAAGTAAATATTACACTTTTGCCAGTAAAATTTTTACTGGCATATTTTTTTTAACATTAGAGAAAAGATTTGAAAAGACTAGAGATTAGAAAAAAAACTTCAATTGGTAAATTGAAATTTTCTTTCTGATTTTTAATCTTTTTTTTATCTTTTCTTTTTACTTATAGGAGAAATTATATATGGATCGAAACAAGATCTCATTTACGATAGAAGGTAAAGAAATTATTTTAGAAACAGGTCTCATTGCAAAGCAAGCAAATGGATCAGTACTTTTGCATGTTGGTGAAACTACAATTTTATCTACAGTTTGTGCAGGTAAAAAAGCATTAGATGACATAGACTTTTTACCACTTAGAGTGGATTATCAAGAAAAATTCTCATCTATTGGAAAAACCCCTGGCGGATTTATTAAACGTCAAGGAAAGCCAACAATGAAAGAGATCTTAACAAGCCGCTTAACAGATAGATCATTTCGTCCTCTTTTTGAAGATGGATATTACAAAGATACACAAATTTTATCATATGTATATTCATATGATTCTCTTCATCTTCCAGATGTTTTAGCAATATGTGCAACATCAGCAGCGCTTGCTATCTCTGATATACCATTAAAAAAACCAGTTGGAGCTGTAAGAGTTGGTTATATAGATAATGAATATGTTATAAATCCAACAGCTGAAGAGATGAAAAATAGCGATCTTGATTTGGTATTATCTGGCACAGATGATGCTATTTTAATGATCGAAGGATATTCTAATTTTTTAACAGAAGAGCAAATTTTAGAAGCAATTGATCTTGGTCACAAATCTATTAAAACAATCTGCTTAGAAATCTCTGCTTGGGCAGAGAAAATAGGAAAAGAGAAAAACAGAGAAGGGCTTCATACAATAGATCAAAAAATTATAGATGATGTTGCTGAGAAAACATCTGCTCAAATTATTGAAGCGCTTTCTGTTAAAGATAAAAAACTAAGAGAAAAAGATTTTGATGATCTTAATGCAAAGCTAATAGAAACATACAAATTAGATACTTTAGAGCCTATCTATCCTAAAAGAGATGTTTTTACGGCTTTTAAAAAAATTAGCTCAACACTCATGAAAAAAAAGATATTAGAAGAGAATAAAAGAATCGATGGTAGAGAGTTTAATGAAATTAGAAAAATTGATTCTGAAGTTGGATTTTTAGGAAGAACTCATGGAAGCGCTGTCTTTACTAGAGGAGAGACTCAAGCTATTGCTGTATGTACACTCGGAGGAGAAAACATGGCAGAGAGATATGAAGATCTTCACGGTGATGGAGCTCACAGATTTTACTTGCATTACTTTTTCCCTCCTTTTTCTGTTGGAGAAGTTGGAAGAGTAGGTTTTCCAGGAAGAAGAGAAATAGGACATGGAAAGTTAGCTGAAAGAGCTTTAATGAGCACTCTTCCAGATCAAAAAGATTTTCCATATATTATAAGACTAGAGGCAAACATCACTGAATCTAACGGCTCCTCTTCTATGGCTTCTGTTTGTTCTGGCTGTTTATCTTTAATGGATGCTGGAGTTCCTATAAAAAGACCTGTATCTGGTATTGCTATGGGACTTATTTTGGAAGAAGAAAAATTTGTAATTCTATCAGATATAATGGGAACAGAAGATGCTTTGGGTGATATGGATTTCAAAATAACAGGTGATGAAAATGGTATCACAGCTTTTCAAATGGACATCAAAGTTGAAGGTATCACTAAAGAGATTATGAAAAAGGCTTTGATCCAAGCAAAAGAAGGAAGAATTCATATCCTCAAAAAAATGTTAGAGAAATGTCCACAGTCTAGAGATACATTATCCTTGCACGCTCCTAGAATTGTAAATATACAAATCAAACCAAGTAAAATTGGCACAGTAATAGGACCTGGAGGTAAACAAATCAGAGCTATTATAGAAGAGACTGGCGTTGAGATGGATATTTCAGATGAGGGAATTGTTAGCATAGTATCTAACGATGAAAAATCCATGAAAAGAGCAAAAGATATTGTAACTTCTTTAACTCAAGAAGTTGAAATTGGTAAAACGTACCATGGTAAAATTACTTCTATAAAACCTTTTGGATTATTTGTACAAATCTTCAATCAAGAAGGACTTTGTCATATATCTGAGCTATCACATACTAGAATCGAAAATATCTATGATCTTTTCAAAGAAGGAGATCCTCTAGAAGTAAAAGTGGTAGATATTGATGATAGAGGTAAAGTTAGACTATCTCATAAAGCTCTTCTTAGTAAAAAAACTGAAGAATAATTTTTTAAAATTTTAAAGAAAGCAATTTTATTAAAAGAGCCTGATAAAAATCAGGCTCTTTTGAAATTTTTAAGATCAATTAATTTGCCATATCGATTCTTTTAAACCTTAAAGCTCAAGCCTATAATAAACTTCCCAATAAACATACGCCAGTAATAGCAATCAAAGGCAGGGCTATTGTCATACAATTGGATTTTAAAACATTTGAAGAACCTTCTTCTTGTATTGCCTCTTTTTCAGCTCTCATTTCAAGAATGGCTTCGAGTGCCTTTTCCTCTTTTGCTTCTTTATGTTTTCGAATAGCTTTTTGAAGACTTTTAATAAACTTTTTTAGATCCTTCTCATCTGTCGGAATTTCATCAGGTATATCTTTAACTTTATTGAATTTTGCTTTTCCTAATAATCTTTGAGCAATCTCTATATTCGGATCTTCCAGATCCTCTGTAACTTCTTCGGCTTTATTCATTATTTCAGTTTTTTTTGGATTTACATAATCATTTCTTAAATTTTCAAGATCTAAAATAAATTCATCTAACTTTGTTGGATTACTAATAAATTCATCAAGAGTTTTTACCGGAATTTCATCAGGTAGATATCTAATATTACAAGATCTAGCTTGTGCTAATAAACGAGTAGCATAGCGCATACTTTCAGCAAATATTTTCTTTTGTTCAGATCTTTCATGCTCCTTATCTTTGAGATTTTGTATATCCGCAACAATATCATCTGGTTTTATTTTTACCGGATTAAAACTTCTACTATCTTCTGGTATCTTAACATATCTCCTATACTTAGTTTCAAAACCTGTAACTCTTCTCTTAAAAACTGGACCACCTGAAGAGCTAGCATTAACTGTAGAGGCCATAATTTTAATCTCCTTTTATTATATTTTAGTTTATTAAATTGATAACAATTATATTTTACAAAATTATAACTATAATTTCAACATTTTTTTTATTTTAACTATTAATCGATAGATTTTTATTAAAAATAGATAAACTACTAATATCGAAAAACTTATGACAATAACCATAAATTAATTAGCTTACTGGTTAGTAGTTATTATTTTAAAAGACTTAAAACGAAAGACATAATCCTCTAAAAATTAAGCTTCCTGTGGCCTTGGTCCATTATCTTTCGGCGAGGGCTTATCTTCCATAGGAGGAGGTGGAGGTGGTTTTTTTTGCAAATCATCTGCAATTTTTAATCTTTTACTTTTTTCCTCTTCATTGAAAGAGCCTTCCATGATCTCTTTAACATCATCAGAATAGAGTGTTTCAAACCTAATTAAGGATTTAGCCATAAGCTCAACTTTATCCTTATTTTCTTCAACAATTTTATGAGCTGCTTTATAAGCAACATCTAATAGTGATTTTACCTCTTTATCGATGAGTTTCGCTGTTTCATCTGAATATGATCTTTCTTGAGAGCTTTGATACGCTAAATATTTGTTGCCACTACCCTCATCATAAGCTACAGTACCAAGATCACTCATCCCCCACTCACAAACCATAGCGCGAGCTAGTTTTGTAGCTTGAGATATATCTTGTTGAGCTCCTGATGTCATGTCTCCCAAAAATAGCTCTTCTGAAACTCTACCACCCATGCATATAGCTAATTGATCTAGCACCTCTTTTTTCCAGTAGTTTAATCTATTTTTTTGTGGCATGAAATGAGTCGCACCTAGAGAAAAACCTCTTGGAATGATCGTTACTTTCTCAACTGGGTCTGCGTTCTTAACAACGAGGCCTACTATAGCGTGGCCTGATTCATGATAAGCTGTTGTTTTTTTCTCCCTTTCATCCATCTCTAAGCTTCTTCTTTCTTTTCCAAATCTTACCTTATCACAAGCTTCCATAGCTTCTTGAGAAGTTACAGCTTTTCTAGCTTTTCTAGCGGCTAAAAGAGCTGCTTCATTTAAGATATTTTCTAAATCAGCGCCGGAAGAGCCTGGCGTTGATTTAGCAATATCCATAAGATTAACTGATGGGTCAATTTTTATTTTTCTCGCATGAACTTTTAATATTTCATATCTTCCTTTAACATCTGGAAGATCTAACATAACTCTTCTATCGAATCTACCCGGTCTAAGTAGAGCATTATCTAAAATATCAGGTCTATTTGTAGCTGCCATTAGAATAACGCCTTCTTTTGTATCAAAACCATCCATTTCAACAAGTAGTTGGTTTAGAGTTTGCTCTCTTTCATCATGGCCTCCACCGATACCAGAACCTCTATGTCTACCGACAGCATCGATCTCATCCATAAAAATAATACATGGAGAATTCTTTTTAGCTTGCTCAAATAAGTCTCTTACCCTAGATGCTCCAACTCCAACGAACATTTCTACAAAATCAGAACCTGAGATTGAGTAGAATGGACGATCAGCTTCACCGGCTACCGCTTTAGCAACCAAAGTTTTTCCAGTGCCGGGAGGGCCAACTAATAGAACTCCTTTTGGAATTCTAGCTCCAAGCGTTGTAAATTTTTGTGGATCTTTTAAAAAGTCAACAATTTCTTCTAACTCTTCTTTAGCTTCCTCTGCTCCTGCAACATCATTAAAAGTTACTTTATTAGTCTCTTTAGTTAAAAGTCTAGCTGGCGACTTTCCGAAATTCATAGCAGAAGAACCCGCTCCTTTCATCTGACGAGAGAATAGATAATATAAGAGTAGAACTACAATAATTATTGGTAAAAAAGTAAAGATGTAATTGAAATAGTTAGGCGTCGGTTCTTGAGATGTGAATTGTTTTTCTAATACCAAGTTTCTTGGTTGCTCAGCAGCTTTTATAGCAAGACCTTGATTTTCAGAAAAGGCTGCCCACTCTTTTTTAGAGCCTTGAAACCAATGAGAAAAGGTATCTGCATCTTGTTTTTCTAAAGCTTTTGTCGAAATCTCTTTATCATTGAAAAACCAAAAATCTGTAGCTACTTTTTCTCTTGCATTAGTAAGCATTGCTGAGTTTTTCTCAACTTGTTTTTGGAGTCCATCATATCTTTGAAGCGTTTCTAAATATGCTCTAACAGATCTGAGCTGCAAAAGCCTAGTACCATCCTGATTTTGAATAATTCCAGAAACTACCGCACTTAACTCTGTCAAAGTAGTATTAAAAATATTGATTCTTTGATTAAGGGGCGTTGTTGAGTCTATAGCAGCTAGTTCAGAAGAGACTTTTTTTAAGCTTTGTTTAATAGACTCTGATCCTATTCCAACTCCAGGAGATCTATATATATCTGTTATAGATGTAAGATCTTTTTGCATTTGAGATGTATTTTCTATAGAAGGATTGTGTTTAATCCAAACAAATTGTTCTTTTAAAGTTTTTAGATTAGGGCTATTTTTTTGAGATAGGCTATTTATAATAATAGAGTTTTGTTGATTTTCTGTGTCATAAGCTGAGCTAATTACATTAAAACTTGCTTCTGATAAATCTATTCCAGAAGTATATAAAAAAACTTCAGCCGCTTTTATAACATTTTTCTTTTGAGCTTTTAGCTCGTCTGAGGTCTCATCTTCTTGAGTAGTGAACTCATGTTTTTGATTTAAAAGAGTTAAATAATTAAATCTATTTTCACCATCTTGAGTAGTAGCTTCTCTAAATTTAGATGAAAAAGTTACCAAATTATCATTTTGAGCAATCTTTTTATTACTATCTGGCTTTAGAAGATCTAAATTCACCAAATGCTCTAACTGATGCGAAAAAGATACCTTACCAAGCTTATCACCTGTTAAAGTTTGCACAGTTAAAATTATTAATATTACTGCTACAACAAGTAGTAAAAAGCCTCCAGGAAATCCTTTTCTTGGCTCTTTTTGATTTTTATTATCATTCATAAATAACTCTTATAATTTTATATTAAATTTCAATGCCCTAGAGTTAAAATTAAATCACTTTTAGGCTATTTTGTAAAGATCTATAGCCCAAGACTAGTCCAATATTAACTCTTTCTCTAATTTCATTTGTATAACAAACTTATTATATTTTTTGAAAGTTTATTTTAATTTAATTACGATTTTGAAAATATTTTTATGTTTTAATTTAAAATTTTTACCCGATAAAAAATCGTAAGTCTCTTTATTTTCACTACATACAATAGGAACTTGTCTTCTTAAAAAGGCGGGTACTTTATTATTTTCCCATAGTTTTTTAAGGTATTTACTTGGACTCGGATAGTTCATATAATACTTATTTTCAGGAAGATAAATACTTAAAGAGCTTGAGAAAAGATTTTGCCAGTTAGATAAAGAAAACTTCATATCACCATCATTTTTAATTTTTGTAACTCTCACTTGCCAAATACCAAAATCAAAACTCCCCTGTTTAACTAAAATCTTTCTTTTCAAGGTTTTAAAATCATTTTTCAGAATAAATAGATAGCCTCGATCTACAAAGATATCTCCATTTTTGAGATTTAATCTTAGATTTGGTTTTTTTTCTAAAAGCCATAGAACTAGTTTTTGTAAAATGTTTCTTGAAAGATCAATATCTTTTAGTTTCGCTATCTTTTTTATAATAAATTTAAGCTCCAAGCTTTGATCACACTCATTTAAATCTATATATAGCCCAAATGGGCTAATTTTCATTTTTTCAAAAATTTTAGATGTTTTTGTTTCTAAATAACTATTTAACTCCAAACTATAGCTAGAGATTTGAGCTAAATTATCTAAAATTTGTTTATTAAAGTTTTTTTGTAAAAATGGAAAGATATCCTTTCTCATTTTAGCTCGTAGAAATTTAGTATTTTCATTTGTACTATCTATATAGTAGCTAATATTATTTTGATTTAGATAAGCTAAAATATCTTTTTTCGATTCATCTAATAGTGGTCTAAAAATGGTAAAATTATCAAATTTTGATACTTTTTGCATGGAAGTTAAAGAAAAGATATTAGCGCCCTCTAAAAATCTTTTTAAAACAGTTTCTGCTAAATCATCTTTTTGATGGGCTGTGATCAGAGCTTGAAATTTATATTCTTTAAAAAGTGTTTTAAAAAACAATAATCTTTGATTTCTACTTTCATTCTCTAAATTTTTTTTAAAATCTAACTCTAACCTCTTTAGATGAAAAGTAACATTTAAGCTTTTCATCTTTTTTTGAATCTCTAAAGCCTGAAAAAAACTCTCCTCTCTCCAGCCATGATCTACATGCGCTACATGCAGATCAATCTTATACTCATCTCTATATTTCAATAAAAGATCCAAAAGACATGTTGAGTCCACTCCTCCTGAATAAGCGAGTAGAATTGGCTTTTTAAAATCTAAATTTTCACTCAAAAATTTTTTGATTTTTTTTAAAAGATCCATAAATATACTAATTAAAATTAAAATCTTATAAACTTGAGAATTATTATAAAGAAAATAAGGAAAAAATGCTAGATGCCTATTTTATGGAGATACCTCTTTAAAGAGTATTTGAAAGTATTTTTTTTATGTATTTTATCATTTATATCCATTCTTTTGATTACAAGACTAAAGCAAATTGCTACTTTTGCAACACTCGCTAGTGATTTTTTATCTTTGATCTTATTTGTTTTATATCAAATCCCCCATATCCTTCCTATCGCTATCTCAATATCATGTTTGATCTCATCTATATTATTATTTCAAAAAATGTCTACGATGCATGAAATAACAGCATTTAGAGCAGCTGGAGTGTCTCTAAAAGAACTTTTAGCTCCCCTATTACTCCTTGCAATGGTTTTATCATTATTTAACTTTTATATAGCTTCAGAGCTTACCCCTATATGTAGATATAAATCCAAAGAGCTTTTTTATAAAAATACCTCTGTAAATCCCATTGTTCTACTACAAAGAAGACAAAAAATGTCTAATATTAAAGATTCATATGTTGAGATCACGTCTAAAAATAACGATCTTCAAGCTCAAGACCTTTTAATAATATCTCCGAATAAATCAAATGAAAGACTCTGTATGATGAGTGTAAAAAAGCTAGAGTTAGAAAAAGATACTTTAATCGGAAAAAACGTCTCATTAATCTCTTATATAAACTCAAATAAAGAAATGAACTACGATAACTTGATTATAGAAAATCAAGAAAATATGACAACAAAAGCAGATGCTTTAACACAATTTATAAAGGCAAAACAGTGGGATATGAATATCTCTTCTATGCCGATAAAAATGCTACTCATTCAATCAAAACAAAAAAACGATATACAAAAATGCGAGAGAGCAAATATTGAAATAGCTAGAAGATGCTGCTTTGCTCTTTCTACTTTTAGTTTTACTTTTATTGGAGCTAGTTTTGCTATCTCAATTAGTAGAGTATCTTCAAAAAAAAATATCATTTTAGCATCTATTTTAACTCTTATAGTATTATTTAGTTTTACACTTGGTAAAGCCCTGAAACACTACCCGCTTTTCTCTATTTTAGTCTATATCTTGCCACAAGTAATTGTAGTTATTTTAACTAGCTTCAAACTTAGAAAAACATCTAAAGGAGCTTAAATGATTCTATCAAAGATTTGGGAGAGAAAACTCTTTTTCAATACTCTAAAGTTAATTTTGTTTTTTCTTGTTGCTATTTTTATGATTGTAATAGTTATTGATTTTTCTATTCATGGCGCTAAAATATTTGCTCACTCTAAAACTTCAATTTCCTTAATCCTAAAATACTATTTCAATCTTTTTTTTATTCAGCTAAATCTATTTTTAGCTCTAACTTTTCTTTTAGCTATTATAAAAGTTTTATCTGATATGAATATTCATCATGAGCTTACAGCACTTAGAATGGCAGCTATTTCTGCAAAAAAATTATCTCGTCCATTTTTTATCATCGCTATTTTAATATCTATTATCTCATTTATAAACTTTCAATATTTCTATCCAAAATCACTTAGTTTTAAAGATAGTTTCAAAGAAAAATATTTAAAAAAAACAAACTATGCAAAAAAAATGCAACCAAGCGTTATTTACCTAGAAGATGGAGCAAAACTTGTCTATCAAAAATACGATCAACTTCAAAATAAACTCTTCGATGCTTATTTTATAAAAAATTCTTCTGATATTTGGCATGCAAAATATCTAACTTTTAATGAAAAAGAAGCGGTAGGTAAATATGTAGATCACTTAACTAGAAAAGATAAAAATTTTGAAAAAATAGAATCTTATGAAAGCTACTCTTTTAAAGACATAGAGATAGATGAAAATATTAATATGTTCGAGCCTTTTGAAAATAGATCCATCACCAATCTATTCAAACAAAACTTATCGAAAAACATCTGTCTAAAAGAGAAAAATGAGATTTTATCTTATCTAAATTATAAACTTGCAATGCCTTTTGTTTCTTTGATAATTGTTTTAGCTATTTTTCCTCCTCTCATTGCTTTTTCAAAAAACATCTCAATATTTTTTATTTGTACTTTTGCATTATTTGGATTTATTATCTTTCATACTATTATGGATTCTGCCTTAATTTTAGCAGAAAACGCAGCTAGAGCCCCATACATTATACTTTGGCTACCAATTATTATAATCTCATTTATTTTTGGAAGAAGATTTAAAAAAATTTAAATAAAGAGTTTAAGTTAAATAAAATAGCCTTGGTAAGACCCAAGGCTATTTTATTTAATTGAAAATCACTTTTTTTGTAAGATCAAAGATTATTTACAAGAACAGTTTGGACAGCCCTCTTTTTCAATAGCCTTCGGAAACAAAACATAATTCTCTTTATGAATATGTCTGTGTAGATCCTCTTCTAAACCTTTTAATTTATTATGTAAAAGATCTAGCGTCATACATTGTTTGAAATCATCTTTATCAATGATTTGATTAATCTTTTTTAAAAGATTACCAACAGCTGTGTGTTCCATCTCCATTTGATTTATAGGATTAGCAACACTAGCTAATGGATTTGCAGATTTATCAAAGCAAGCAATGCTTTTTATCTCACCAAATTCTTCTAACTCTCTTACAGCTGGAAATAATATCTGTTCTTCTTTTTCTAGGTGAGCTGTAATATCTTCTACAAGTGTTTGAAATATCTCATTTAGATTTTTTAAATCCTCTGTTTTGTGTCTATTTACAGCCTTATCTAAAAGAGCTAAAATATCTGGAATCTCTTTTTTCATAAAAACATGATGAGTAGACTCTATATGATCTACTAGCTCAGTTAAAGATAGATTATCTACATCAACAATAGCTTCATCTTTTTTTAAATCATTAATTTCTGTAATAATTTTTTCCATATCTAGAGATTTTTCATCGCACGCATCTTTTAGAGTTTTATTGCCACCGCAGCAATAATCTAGTTTATATTTTTCTAAAATTTTGTAACTTGCTGGATTTGCTGTTACAATACTTTTTAAAGTCATATCTTTATTCATTTAAATTACCTTTTTTGATTACTTATGATGTTAATATCATATTTTCTAAATAATTTTATGTCAAAATATTTAATAATTCCGAAATAGTTACAAAACTGAAAACAATCCTTTTATTTAATTATTTTCATTACATTATAATTATTTTAATATTGCAATATATTCACTTAACACAAATAATATTTCTAGTTATGGGATCATTTTATATAACTTCAGGAGTAATAAAAATGTTTAAAAAACTTAAAATTTCATTAATTATTTTATTAACTTTTATAACAACCTCATCTTTTGCATGGTGGGATTCTACCCATATGACTGTAGCCAAAATAGCTGAAGAAAATTTATCTGAAAAAGCTAAAACCCGATCTTATGAACTTATACATCTTTTAAAAGATTATTATCCTGAAAGCCCTGATTTTATAACAGCCGCTACTTGGGCAGACGATGTACCTTCCACTGGATTTACTGGGTGGGCATGGCATGGAAAATCTATTCCTTTCGATCCCGATAACATTTTATCTACATATAAAAAAAACCTCATAGTAGCTTCTTTAAAAAACAACGCTGTATATGGAATAAACCAAGCAATTTTAACACTCAAAAATCCAGAAGCTCATGAATATACAAAAGGTATAATGCTTAGGTTCTTACTACATATAGTTGGAGATATTCATATGCCACTTCACTGCACAAGTTTATATTCAAAAGATTTTCCATCGGGAGATTATGGAGGAGGAATGTTTAAACTTAATATCGATTTAAATGGAAAAAACAGCCTTCACGCACTTTGGGACTCTTGCTTGACAAGAGATGGGATAAGATTAGAAAGACCGCTTAGCAATGCTGGAATAGCTTATATAGAGGATTTTAAAAATGAAATCACTGCTTTATATCCAAAAGATTCAATAGATGAATTAGATATCACAGATTTTGATGCCTGGGTCTATGAAAGCCATAAAATTGGCTCAGAAAATGCTTACTATGGAATTAAAATAAATGATACACCCTCTGATGAATACATACAAAAAAACAGAAAAATCGCATATAGACAAATTGCAAAAGCTGGATATAGATTAGCTGATATTTTAAATGAAGTTTTTGAAGATTAAAAAATAAAATTTACATTTATATTCTATTTAGCAAAAATTATCATAGCTAAGAGAGCAAAAAAGACAGAAAAAAAGCTCAATAAACAAAAAAATATTAAGTGATATTTTTAACTTTTAGATTCTTCAGAGAAACTTTTTCTTTTTTGTCTGATATTTTTTCTTGTTTCAGCATCTAAAAATCTTCTTTTCTCTTCTAAAGTGAATGGGATCACTAAAGGAACAGTTTTTTCTGATTCATCAGATTCATCAGCCTTAAAGATAAAGTAAGCTGATAAGATATGCTTTTGCTCTAGAGTTCTAAAATCTTCAGCTATAACCTTTACTCCCGCCTCTAACATATCATCCCAGACATGATTTACTTGAGATTTACAGATCAAAATATCCCCTTTTTTAATAGGAGAAAAATATCTAATAAAATCAACGCCTATAGTAAAACAGAGAATCTCAGCATGCTCAGTTGCTACCTTTCTAGCTACGTCATTTACTAAATTCAGAATCCTACCTCCAAAAAACACCTCTCCAAGAGACATGTTTTCATCAAATATCTCTAGTTTTTTGTTATCTATAGCTGTCTCGGATGTAGGCTTTCCTTGCCAATCTTTATGGATAATGAACAAAATAATTTCTCTCTATTAATTTTATTAATAAGAATAATACATAATTTGGGTCAACTAAAAACTCTGATATTTTAAAAAAAAGGCTTTAAAATAAAAAAAAGGCCCTTGGGAAGAACTCCCAAAGACCTTTAGATAAACAAGGAGGAAGAAAATTTTTATCGTTTAGAAAACTGAAAACTCTTTCTAGCGCCAGCGAGTCCATATTTCTTGCGCTCTTTTTTACGAGGATCTCTTGTCAAATATCCAAGTTCCTTTAATGATCCTCTATAGTCTTCATTTTCTAAAACTAAAGCTCTTGCTATTCCAAGCCTTGTAGCTATCGCTTGGGCTTGGGTGCCACCACCTTTTGCTCGAACTATTAAATCATATTTACCTATAAGTTCGAATTTTGTTAATGGCGATAATATTGTATCTCTTTGAAAGGCTAAAGGAAAATACTCTTCGAATTTCTTTCCATTTACATCGATGTTACCTTTGCCTTTTCTAACTCTAACAGATGCTACAGCTGTTTTACGTCTGCCAACTCCAATAAACTCTTTAATCGTTTTTTTCTTTACCATTTGTCCTCTATATATTTACAGCTATAGGTTTTTGAGCATGCATATTGTGTTTTTCTCCAATAAAAATATGAAGTTTTTTAAGTTGAGCTCTTGCTAGTGGTGTTTTAACAGGTAGCATTCCTCTTACAGCATGCATTAATATATGCTCTGGTTTCTTTTTTAACATCTCTCTATATGGAGTCACTCTAAGCCCACCTAACCAACCTGTATGTTTAGTATAAACTTTTCTAGCAGCTTTAGAACCTGTTACCTTGATCTTTTCAGCATTTACAACGATAACAGCGTCGCCTGTATCAGTATTTGGTGTATAGCTAGGTTTGTGTTTGCCTCTTAAAATTTTAGCAATCTCAGATGCAAATCTACCAAGCGTTTTGCCTGTAGCGTCAAATAGGTAACATTTTCTTTCTTTTAGAGCGTCTTCTTTACTTATAAATTTCGTTTTATTCATATTTTTTATTTACACAGATATTTAAAATAGCTTTGTTCATTAGAATATCTTTATCCCACTTTTTTTGCCAAGCTTTTTTTATAGAATTTTTTTATTTTTTTTATTCTTCAATAATTATTGATAAGATGATTCTTGTAAAAAGTTATCTATTCATTTAAACTTTTAGGAAATAAATTAAAATAGAAATTATCTATGAAAACTTTAAATACTTTTTATATACGTACCTATGGCTGTCAAATGAATGAGCTCGACTCTGAGATCATTTCAACGCAGCTTCAGATGAGCAACTTAAAAAAAGTAGATGATGAAGTATCGGCTGATATCATTATTTTAAATACCTGTTCTATAAGAGATCTTTCTGAGAAAAAAGTTCTTGGCAAACTCTTCGAATATAAAAAGGATAAAAAAGATAAGATAATTGGTGTATGTGGCTGTATGGCTATGAGCCAAAAAGAAACGCTTTTAAAAAAATTCCCACACCTAGATTTTCTACTAGGTACAAATAATCTTTTAGATATAAATAAAATTTTAGATGACATTCTTACAAAAAATCTACAAGAGAAAAAAATAGATTTAAACTATGAAATTGGCTTAGAGAATTTCTTTGCTAAAAGAGAAAATAAAATAAAAACCTCTATCTCTATTATAAGAGGCTGCAATAATTTTTGTTCATATTGCATAGTACCCCAAACGAGAGGAAGAGAGGTTTCTAGAGACCCTTCTAGTATTGTAAAAGAGGCTAAATACCTAGCTAGAGAAGGCATTAAAGAGATTACCCTTCTTGGACAAAACGTCAACTCCTATGGCTTAGACAAGCCTGAAAAAAAAGTTTTATTTCCTGATCTACTATATATGCTAGATAAAGTAGATGGTATAGAAAGAATTAGATTTATGACTTCTCACCCAAAAGATATAACTAAAGATTTAATGTTAGCTATTAGAGATTTAAAAAAAGTCTGTGAGTTCGTTCATTTCCCTATGCAATCTGGCTCTAATAAAATTTTGAAAGCTATGAGAAGAACCTACACAAAAGAGCACTATTTAGAAAAAGTAAATCTTTTAAAAAGTATAGTCCCTAATGCCACAATTGGCACAGATATAATAGTTGGTTTTCCAAATGAAACCGACGAAGATTTTTTAGAGACATATAAATTATTTGATGAGATTAAATTCGATACAGCTTTTATATTTGCCTATAGCCCTAGGCAAAACACCTTAGCCTCCAGGTATGAAGATAACATCTCAAATACTCTAAAACAGCAAAGGCTACAAAAACTTTTAAAGCTTTATCATAAGATTTTAGAGACCAAATATACAAAGCTAATCGGTACTAAAAAGGAGGTTTTAGCAGAAAAACTCAGTAAAGATGGGAAATCCTTAAAAGGAAGAACTAAAACCTTCGAAAAGGTTTTATTTCCAGCAGAGTCAAAGCTTATAGGATCTCTTCAAACAGTTGATATTGAAAGCTTTAGCCATCAAACACTTAAAGGCTCGATTCCTTCATAATACAAGCTTTTGCACTAGAACAACTTACATAAAAATCAAGTTTAATTAACTATAAATTATTAATTTAATAAACCATTAAATTAACTTGAATTAATACCTAATAAATGTTATTATTATTTAATACTTAATAACATACTTTAACTAATAAAAAAACTTAAAAAAAGCAAATAATATGACTGCAAGAATAATAAGCCCACCAATAAGAATAATCACAAATCCATCGCAAGACTTATTGGATAAAATACAAAAAGCAGGCGTTACACTCCCTCAACTAGAAAGTTATATGAATAGATCTCTTTCTAAACCATTTGGAGGAAGAAATAACAATAAATCTGAAAATGCTAAAAAGGCGAAAAAATATAAAAAGCTTTCCGCTGAAACATGGAAAGATATATTCAATGAAAATACATCAACCTATGTACATTATATATAAAACATTAAAACCTAGGAAACATTTAAGCTCTTTCAAAAAAAGTTTTTAAAACCTAATCTAACCCCTTCAAAATAATACTCTTAATTATCATTAAAATATAATTTAATAATATTGATATTATAGTTAATACTATGCTATAATGTTCATATATTTTAATAAAATTAATAGAATAACACTATGAAAGAAGATTTTTTTAATAAGACAATAAGACTTGGCTCTTTTAGGCAAAACATTAAACCTATTCGAATCAATATCAGAAATCTTGGATTTTCACATTTTCAAGATGTAGAGCTCAAAAACACTGTAACTAGCTCAAAATCCACAAAATCTTATTTTAAAGATCTTTTTTTTGAAACTTTTCCATATATAGATTCAAACTCTCAAAGCCAAACTCTAAAAAAAGATATTCCTGCAATATTTTTTGATTCATCTATTTTTCCAAATGAGCTTATCTCTTTAAATCAAGAGCCTTTAATAAAAGAGAAAAGTCCATACATCGATTATCTAAAAAGTTTAAGATTTTTTGGGACTCTAAAACAAAGAAAAGATAAATCAGTTTATTTAAAAATAGATGACTCATTTATAAATTTAATCTCATCTAAACTTCCATCTGATATTGAAAAAATGAGTGATTTTAATATTTCTATTATTTCAAAAGAAGAGTATAAAAAGTATGAAGTTTTTCCTATATTAGAGCAGGAAGAAAAATTTCAATATAGGATAAAAGATCTATATTCTGTAAATGTTCAAACTGAAAATGGTTTTAAAAAAGTTTGGTTTTTAGAAATTGAATCTAAAGATCTAGAAGAATTTAGATATAAATATCATCTTTTTCCAAAAAAAAATGGTCATAATTTTTCAATAAAATTAGGCTCTATAAAATCTTTTAAACTTAAACTCTCTTTTCCTTTAATGAAAATCAATAGAGCATTTTTTGCTGCTTAAAAATCTTGCAAAAAATCCTCCTCTTTATTAAGTTTGCTGCAATTTAATTTATAAGGAGATATTTATATGGTTGATCCAGTAAGAGCAGTTGCTGATGCTACTACAGTATTAAAGGAAGAGGATATCTCATGCACAATTGCAGGAGGAGTGTTCATTGAACCAGTTATAACTAACTGCAATCATAAAATAGAGAAATTAGCTTTAGCGAGGCTTTTAAGAGAAGATAAACATTGTCCTTATTGTAGAGCTATTGTCACTTCAGCTGTACCAGATGTTGAGCTTGCTAAAAAAATACAAGATCAATTTGTTAAAGTATCCGCTGAGAATAAAAAAATATTCGATGATCAAAAACAAGCTCTTTTAGATGATCCTCGATATAATTCTGTTAGAGGAGCTCCTATTATTCCTGCTGTTTCTAGAAGCCGAAGAGTTGAGATGGATGCAGATGAATCTCTAAGATTTATGGGTATTGATCTATCCGAAGGATTATCAAGTCTTTTTTTAGATTTTTTAGGAATGCCAAGCCCTTTTTCAGGCCCCGGTGCTGCAGGTCCAAGTCCTTCTACTCTTTTCTCTCAAGTTCAATCTAGCATTAGATTTAATAATTTAACTCAAGCAGAACAAACAGCTGATACAATACCAAGACCAGATTTTTCAAATTATAGAAATAGAAGCTATGAAAAAATAGCTGGTGCTCATATAGCAAAAGCCAATACACATATCTCACATCTTCAACACGCTACAAGAGTTACAAGCAAAATATCAGCAGTAGCTATTAAAGATGGTCTTTTCACACAAATTACACTTAAATATACTCAACATAAAGAATACTCAAAAGCTTTTCAAACAGCTAATAAAATGCAAAGCTTTGTTTTTAGATTCTTAAACAGAATAGCTATTTGTCTAGGAGCGACCTTCCATGGCTTTATATTTATTTTAAGAGGACTATTTTGGCCTCTTAGAGCGCTAAGAGAAAGGTTAAGTTCTTAAAAATACAATAAATTAATAGAAGGTAAAAACGTGTCATGGGTTTCACTTACAACAGATTATCTTAGATTTTTTTTTCAAAGTCCATTGGAAATAGAAGCTATTACCTGTCCTCTCACCTTAAAAATATTGGTTAAGCCTATTAAAACAAATTGTGGCCATGATTTTGAACAACTTGCTTTAGCAATGCAATTTAGAACCGCTGATCCATCTATCCGAGATAATTGTGGATTGTGTAGAGCAAGAATTACTTCAGTTGATTTAGATAATGAGCTTATAAAAAAAATACAATATCGATTTGTAAAAACTCACGGAATGACTAACAAAAAGAATAAAAAAATATTTGATGATCAAAAAAAAGAACTCGATAAAGCAGAAGAGTATGATGATGTTAGAGGAGTGGATGTAATTCCTCAAAGATCAGCAGGGAGAAGAGAAGAAATACTAGAAGAATTTAGAGGCCTTGCTGACTTTCTTGAAAGCAGTTTTCCACGATCTCCACCGAGAGCGTCATATGAAAATTACGAACGCCGCCCTGCTTTTTCTTCATCTAGATCAAATTCTTCTCATGCAAACATCCCAAGGAGATTACGAAACTCTATTTCGTCTATCAGACCAACTAGGATAATTCTAGGCATAAAAAATAATGCATCTTATCTAATTACTAAACTTTTTACTAAACTTTTTAACTTAATTATCGCATCTAGTGAATCATTATTGCAAAAAGTAGATCAATGCATAAGAAATGGTTCTTTAGCACAAGCTGAGATTTATGCATCTCGAATTTCAGATAGTTCATTAAAAAATCAATGTTATCCAAAAATAGCAGCCTCATATCTAGATAAAGCAAGCTTGGATTTAGCAAATTTTGACAATCATTTAATATCTTCTATAAGAACTACTAGATTAATTACTAATCCTCATATCAAAAATAATCTTTTTCAGCAAATTGCTCAAAAATATATAGATAATGATAACTTGCTCCAAGCAAAGTCTATTGTTAGAGATGACATAATAGCTGGTAATAAAGATGAATTATTCGAAAAAATTTGTTCAAAATTTTTATCAAGAGAATATTCTTTATCAAATACTCAAGAAGTTTTAAGTATAATCCCTTTAATTACCTATGGCACCATTAAAGATAATCTATCTCTAAACCTCTTAAATAAATGCATAGCTATTAATGATTTTGAAAATGCTGAAAATGCAATAGAAAAGCTTTGTTTTACATTTCGGAAACAAGCCGAATATTCCAGTCTTTTTCAAGTATTAATAAATAGTAATAGCGATAGCAATTTACATAGAGCTTTACACATCAATGATAAAATAGAATCTTATTTTTTAAAAAATATAAATTATAGAAAAGTTTCTTTTAAATTTGCAGAGATTAGATGTTTTAAAGATGCATATAAAATAGTTTCTAAAATAACTAATCCAGCTACTAGAAGGTTTTCATATTTCCTCTTAACAATAAAAATTCCTTTTTCATTGCTATATTCAATAGTTTCATTTCCATTTAGAAAAATAATTAGTTGGCTCAAAAAAGAAAGATAGATCTACAAAAAAATCTATCTTAAAAAAGTTTTAAGATCGATATTTTTTAATTTTAAATTCTTGCATTAAAAATTAAACTACTCTATTTTTTACGATCTTAAAAAAGGAGATTATCAATATGCCTGATGTAGATATAGTTCCAAAAGATTTTGAGTGTCCAATAACTCTTGATGTAATGGTATCTCCTGTTAGAACGAACTGCTTAGAAGAAAAACCAACTACTAGCTTTTTTTCTCGTATTTTTGCACCTGCGCCAGATGATAGTTTCAAGGGGCATTATTTTGAAAGAGATGCCTTAGCTGCTCATTTTCGTCAAAACAATCAAAACTGCCCAACTTGTAATCGAATAATTACAAAAGTTGTTCCTGATAAAAATTTGGCAGAAAGAATAACTAGAGAATTTACCGCTAAACACAAACTGCATTTTGAAGCTGCGAAAAATGATGTTGAAAAAACCTACGGTGCTATGAAAGATCGGCCGATTATTCCAAACGATTCAGATCCTAGTGTAGCTGAGAGAGCAACTCCAGAAGCTCCCGCACCCGGCAGCTTAGCTCCTAGCGCTGAAAGAGCCCCTAGACCCTATAGAGATAGTTTTGCATCAGGACTATTTAGCCATAGAGCATTTCATGCTCACCATCCTCTTTTTAGCGCACTTTATCCACGAAGAGAATCTGATAGCACTAAATATAACAAAGTCAAGCAACATATTAGAAATGACAATTTAGTCTTAGCTAACAATGAAGCCGATAGAATAGTTAGTGCTTATTCTAGAAATATGGCTTATCGAGATATCTCTGAGAATTATCTTAATAAATATATCTCAAGATATAATGTTAGAAGGTCTTCCGAACATCTTGTATCTGCGAGTAGAGTTGTTTCAAAAATTATTGACCATTCAATGAAAAATAATCTTAACTATAAAATTGTGCAAAAAGCATTTCCTAATCATTTAGTCCATGTTGAAGGAGTCGCTCGTTTAATCACTAATATCAGACTAAAAAACATGGCTTTAGAAACAATTGCTAAAAAAAATATAACTCTATACTTATCTTATAGTATGGAAGCAAGAATTCAAGATGGGATAAGAATTGCGAACACTTTAGTTACAGATGACTCTACGAAACAAAACATTTTAAATGAGGCTATAAATGCATACATAAGAAAAGACAAACTTAAAAAAGCTATAAATCTCAACAACTCTATCTCATCGATCAATGCTCAAGATCAAAACAAAAAAGATATCGCTAATCAATATGTTAATAGAAATTTTACCAATGCAAATTTTCAAAAATCTTTAACTACAGCTAGTCAAATATCTAGCATGTCGATAAAAGACTCTACTTATAGTTTGATTGTTGGAAAAGCAGCTTCAAATAAAGCTTATTTAAAATCATATAAAACGATCTCAAAGATATCTAAATTTTCAAAACGTTTGGGTTTATATATTAAAGTTACTTGCAAAATGTTATTTTTTGGACTTTTTAAAGTTGTTAGCTTTCCATTTAAATTAACTTACTGGGGATTTTATTATCTCTTAGCTCCATTTAGAGCATTATTTAAAAGACGTTAAAAAATTTTGCAAATTGATTTAGAGCATAGCTGAAAACTCTTCTTCTGTAAGAGTTTTTATTCCTAATTTTTTAGCTTTCTCAAATTTAGAACCAGGCTCAGATCCTACTAAAACATAGTCGGTATTTTTGCTAACAGAACTAGAGGTTTTACCCCCTCTTTCTTTTATTAGCTTTTTGGCTTCATCTCTTGTGAAATGTTCTAAAGAGCCTGTTAAAACAAAGATTTTACTAAAAAATAGATGATCTTTTTTTGTCTCTTTTGGCTTTTGAGGAGAAACTCCTAAAGATAGAAGTTTTTCAATTTCATCTAAATTATTTTGATCTTCAAAATACTCTACAATAGAATCTGCAGCAATATCTCCAATACCCTCAATATTTATAAGCTCTTCTGTAGTTAATTTTTGAAGCTTTTTTATATCTTTTGAAAAGTTCGCTAAAAGATCAGCACTCTCAGATCCCACATATTTAATTCCAAGCGCCATTATGAATCTAGAAAATGTGCATTTTTTTGATTTTTTAATGCTATCTAATAAATTTTTAATAGATTTTTCTTTAAAGCCTTCAAGCTCTGATAACATCTCTTCATTTAAAAGATATATATCAGAGGGTTTTGATACAAAACCCCTTTCAACTAAAGTCTGCATAACTTTAATACCTAAGTGCTCTATATCCATAGCATTTTTTGCAGCGAAATAAATGAGTCTTCTTAGATTTTGACCTTTACAATTTAAATTTGTGCAGCGATAAGCTACCTCCCCTTTTACATTTTCAACATCAAATAAGCAAATTGGACATTTTTTTGGCATCTCAAATTTTTTAGCGCCCTTTTTTCTTTTAGAAAAATCAACGCTTACAACTTTAGGGATAACATCGCCGCCTTTTTCAATTATTACTGTATCTGTGATTCTAATATCTTTTCTTTGGATCTCATCTAGGTTATGAAGAGTTGCTCTTGAAATTGTCGATCCTGCTACAAATGTAGGTTCTAGCTCCGCTACGGGGGTTAAAATGCCTGTTCGTCCAATTTGTATTGTAATATCTTTTATAGTTGTTATTGCTTGCTCTGCTGCAAATTTATAAGCTACGGCGTATCTAGGTGATTTTCCTGTAAAGCCAAGGGATTTATGAGCTTTTATATCATCTACTTTTATGACGATACCATCGATTTCAAAACTAAGTTTCTCTCTTGTCTTTTCTATTTTATTTGCAAAAGATAAGATATCATCTAAATTTTTACAGAGATTAAAATGTTTTTGAGATGAAATCGGAAGTCCGAATTCTTTTAAGTAGTTGTGCATTTCAAATTGAGAGGAAACAAAATTCTCAGCATTTGCAATTGAGTAGCAAATAACATCTAAATGTCTTTTTGCAACTTCTTTTGGATCTAAAAGTTTTAAAGAGCCTGCGGCTGCATTTCTTGGGTTTGCAAAAACATCTAATCCATCTTCTTCTCTTTTTTCATTTAACTTTTTAAAAATGTTTTTATGTATAAAAACCTCTCCTCTAACTTCGATTAAATCTGGAATGTTTTTTTCGCTACTATGAAGTTTTAAAGGAAGAGTTTTTATAGTTTTTATATTTAGAGTTACATCATCTCCAGTTTTACCATTTCCCCTTGTTAAAGCTTGTGTAAGATGACCTTTTTCATATCTAATAGATATTGCCGTTCCATCCATTTTTAACTCTGTGCAGAATTTAACATCCTCTTTTTCTAAAAGCTTATATATCCTTTTAATAAAATCTTTTAACTCATCTTTTGAATATGTATTAGCAAGAGACATCATCGGAGTTAAATGAGAAAAGTGTTTAAAGCCTTTTGTTAGGGCTTCTCCTATTCTTAAAGATGGAGAGTTTGGATGTATTAGAGTAGGATTTTTTTTTTCAAAAGCTTGAAGCTCTTTAATTAACAGATCATAATCGTAGTCTGAAATTATAGGCTTAGCTTCTTTGTAGTAGTGTTTATCGTGCTCGATAAGCTCATTTACAAGGTCTATGTAATCTTTTTGGTCTTTTATTTTTCTATGGGTCAATTTGAACCTCAAATATCAAAGTAGTAAAAGCTGCTATATCAAAGTATAACCCATTAGGTGTTATTTTTACACTCTCAAGCTCTTTTTCAGAGCCTAAATATTTTTCTAAATTTGTATTAAAAATTAGATTTGCTTTTTTTAAATTTTCTAGTTTTAAAAAATAGTTTTTTAAATAATTTTTTGAAAAATTATGAATACATAAAAGCTTTGATTTTTTAGATATTCTAAGATATGAAATTATTGAATTTTTCTTATCTGAGATATCTACCCATTTAAATCCATCAAATGAAAAATCATCTTCATATAAAGGCTCTTTTTCAAGATATAGATGATTTATATCTCTTACAAAATCTTGATATTTTCGATGGTTCAAATTTTTTAAAAGCTCCCAGTTAATCTCTTTGAAATTATCCCACTCTTTTATTTGAGCTATCTCAGATCCCATAAAAGTTAGCTTTTTACCAGGATGACAAATCATAAAACTATATAAAAGTCGATAATTTGCAAATTTTTCAAAAATGTTATCCCCTCTCATTTTATCAAATAAAGATTTTTTTTCATGAACCACTTCATCATGTGAAAATGGCAAAATAAATTTTTCATTAAATGTATACATAATAGAAAAGGTTAGATCATTTTGATTGTTTTGTCTCTCTTCTATAGGCGATACAAAATATTTTAGAGTATCTGACATCCATCCCATATTCCATTTAAAATCAAAACCTAAACTTTTTTTATCGGTAACTCCCTTATAAGCTGAAGCCTCTTCTGCTATCATCAAAATATCTGGATAACTATCCAATACTTTTTTATTTAACTTTTTTAGAAATTCAATAGCCTCTAAATTTTTATTATCCCCAAATTTATTTGCTTTCCACTGATCTTTATCTCTTCCAAAATCTAAATATAGCATTGAAGAGACAGCATCTACTCTAAGTCCATCTATATGGTATTTCTCTAAATAAAAAAGAGCGCTAGAGATTAAAAAATTTTGAATCTCTTTTTTCTCATAATCAAATATAGAAGTCTTCCATTGAGGATGCTCTCTTAAACTTTCATCTGCATTTTCAAATAAATACGAACCATCAAACTTATTTAATGCAAAATCATCTATCGGAAAATGAGCTGGCACCCAATCTAAAATAACCCCGATATTATTTTTATGCATATAATTTACAAAATACTGAAAATCCTTAACATTTCCATATCTAGAAGTTACAGCAAAAAATCCTGTTACTTGATAACCCCAAGAATCATCTAATGGATGTTCCATTATTGGCATTAGCTCGATATAGTTAAATCCCATATCTTTTAGATAGGGAGCTAACTTATGTGCTAAATCTTTATAATTTAAGAAAAACTCATCTCCCTTTACCCAAGACTGCAGATGCACTTCATAAATATTAATTGGTCTATTTAAATTTTTATGTTTTCTATTATCTATCCAATCTTTATCTTCCCATTTAAAACTCTCTAAATCTGAGACAATAGCGCTATTGTGAGGTCTTAGCTCTGTAAAATAAGCAAAAGGATCTGTTTTTACTAAAACATCTCCTCTTTGAGTTGTTATCTCAAATTTATATAAAGATCCATAATCTACAGAAGGTATAAATATCTGCCAGATGCCTGAATTTTTAACATTTTTTAAAGGGTTTATTTTCCCATCAAAATCATTGAAATTACCAATAACAGATACTCCTATTGCATTTGGAGCAAATACACTAAACTCAACACCTTCAATACCATTTATAATCTTTTTATGAGCTCCTAAAATCTTATAGAGATTGAAATGATCTTTATTTAAAAAATTTTGAATGTCTTCATTTTTTAGGGTTGTCTCAAATGCATATGGATCATGAATAAGATTATCAGTAGATAAATAAATCTTATAATCTAAATTTTTAATTTTTCTATCTAATTTATGTTCAAAAAGACCCCTTTTATCGATATTTTTGGCCTCAACACTTTTATTATTAATTTCTAAAAAAAAAATTTCATTATTAGGTCTGAAAATACGAATTACATCATCATGTAATCCCAAAAATGAATGCGGGTCAGGATGTTTTTTTTCTAATAATAGATCTAGATGTTTTTGCATGGATTAGCTTTTTGCTTTTCTTTGGTATAACAAAAACTAAGATTGTTTTTCAAATTTATACCCAAAAAAAAAAATTTATATTTATCAAAAATACTAAAATTAAAATCACAATAGTTAAACATCATTTAATTGAAGATACTTTAAAATTCTCATCAACCCATAATCCAATTATCTTAGCATCAAAATTCCAATCTTTTACAATCTCGATAGCAGATCTAATCTCTTTAAGTTGGATATCTTTTGGAGTAGGGTTTCCTGCGCAATCAAAATGCCCTACTATAGCTATTAGTTTTGAATTACGCATTTTTGTGGATATTTCAACTCTTGTTTTTATGGATTCTATTATTGCGCGATCTTTATTCTCTGATAGAATTTTATTTGGCCCGGGCTCTGTTATCATATCCACATAATCTACTAGAGCTTCTTTTTGTAACCAATGAATTACAGGTAGCTGGACCCTTCCATCCATACAGTTAATTGCTGTTGCAAATATTTTTTTCATAAAAAATCCTCAAATTCTTATTTTTGAAATTTGTCAAAATAATAGGTTTTATCTTTTTCAAAAGATAAAAAATCTCTATTTTTAAAAAATTTACCTTTTTGTTTTATAAAAATTTTCAATCGATACGTTGTGATTTTTGATTGAAAATGAAGTTTTAATTTTATATCTTTTTTTGGCCTAAAAATAAGTTTTTTTATAAGTTTTTTAGACCATTCGATATCAAAGCTTCCTATTGGCAAGTTAATATTTAAAGCTTTGCCTGTATGAAAAGAAATAGGAATCGCTGGCAAGATCGAGATCTCATCTAATTTTTGATCTATTAAAATAGATTTAATTATATAAAAAAGCTTTCGTAAAATATGCAAGGGACTTGCATCTTTTTCTTTTATTATTGGAATGATATTTTGAAAATCTTCATCATTCACCCTTGGTATAAATGAATCAGAGAAATGAGCTTTATAAACTTTTATAAATTGATCTTCTATTTCATTCCTTTTTCTATTTTGGATTTTCTCTTTAAGTTCTCTAACTATACAATTTTCTCTTAGACATTTTTTTGTTTGAACATTTTTGAAAAATTGAGAATATAAAAATAAAAAAGGTAAAATCTCCATAAAATTTTCTCTTTTATTTATAAAATCTAAATCTTGTTTTTTATGAATACCTAAAAACAAAAATTCTTCTGGTTTTTTTGTATAAGAAATAGCTATCGGAAGATTTATACTAGTTTTGGGTTTTATTTTTTTTGTTTTGTCTAATTTTATTGAAAGTTCATCATGAGGTAGCCTTTCAAAATTGATACAAGTAGCTTTTTCAGAGTTAAATATCTTATATGATAAAAAACCTTGCTGTGTCTGAAAAGAAACTTTTATATTACCATTTTGTAGATCTTGAAAAATTGTAAAGTTTTTAACAGGCCCAATAAATTCTAAAAAGATTTTAAAATTTTTATCTGAATTCAAATCTTTAAAATGTAAAAGACCAGGAAAGATTTGAACAAAATATGTTGAATTCACAATCAAAAATTTTGTGCCCAATCTATGAGAGATTATATTAAACTTTTGTTTTATTTTAATTTGCACAGCTCACCTAAAATGTATCCATCCATATTTTTTGTAAGTTTTACTTGCTTTATGTCATTAGAATGTATCTCAGAGCATTTAGGGACATACACTAAAAGATTGTTATCAGTTGATCCTACAAAATAATCATCTTTTATACTCTCAAATAAAACTCTCATCTCTCTTCCAATAAATTTTTCTCTTTTTTTAAAAGCTATTTCATTTGCCATTTGAGATAAGAGCTTTTTTCTTTCATCTACAGAGTTTTTATCTACTTGATCTAAAAATTTTGCAGCTGCAGTATCTGGTCTTTTGGAGTATGGAAAAAAATGTACTTTTGTAAATTCAGCTTGCTTTATGATATTTAAAGTATTTTCAACATCTTCTAAAGTCTCTGTAGGAAAACCAACTATTAGATCTGTCATAAATGTAAAATCAGAATTTAGAGATGTTAGTTTTTTTACCTTTTCAATAAAAATTTCAGTTGTATATTTTCTTCTCATTTTTTTTAAAATCTTATTAGATCCAGATTGAAGTGAAATATGAAGATATTTACTCATTTTTTCAAAATTTATCAAAACATCAATTAACTCATCTGTAATATCATGGGGATGAATAGATGATAATTTTATTCTTTTTATATCTTCAATTTCGTGAATTTCTTTTAAAAGATCTACAAAGGATATATCTGATGAAAAATCCCCTAAATTGATACCTGTTAAAACAATTTCTTTATATCCATTATCTGAGAGCTTTGTAATCTCATATAAAATATCCTCCGCTGTTCTAGATCTAGATCTCCCTCTAGTAAATGGAATAATACAATAGCTGCAAAAAGAATCACAGCCATCTTGAATTTTTACAAATGCTCTTGTGTGATTATCAAAATTTTTAATTTTAAATTTCGGAATTACTCTATTTGGGAAAATTTGAGAGACTAAACTCTCTTTTTGAGTATTTGGAATAATTATTATATCCTCATCAATCTTATTTTTGACATCTTTTGAAATGCATCCTGTAAAATAAAATTTTGCATGTTTATTTCTCTTTTTTAAAGATTTTATAGCATTTATAGACTTTTTATCAGCCGAGCTCGTAACAGAACATGCATTTACAATACAAATGTCTGCATTGTCATCTTTTGTTGAAATCAGCCCAAGGGTTTTTAACTGATCTGAATATGCTTGAGATTCATATTGGTTCGCTTTGCAACCAATTGTAAAAATGTTAAATTTTTTTTTCATAAAATCCTAAGATATAAATCTAAATTCAGTAAAAAATATAACAAAAACAAAAAAAAACAGCATGAAAAAAAAACAAAAGATGCTTATAATACTTTTCATATCTGAATAATAAAAAAAAAATTACGAGGTTATATTCAATGGATATTATGATTCCTTCGGAGAAAATGTCTTTTATTCAATCAGCAATCTACATATTTTTTGTCTTTAATTCAATCGGTGAAATTCCAGTTTTTGTATCATTGCTTGCCAGATATAGCCACAAAAAACAAATTAAAATTATAATTAGAGAGCTTCTCATTGCTCTAGTTGTTTTGCTCGCTTTTGCTTTTTTTGGTAAAAACATGCTTCAAGCTCTTCAAATCTCTACATCTACAATAGGTATTGGAGGAGGTCTTCTTCTAATTATTATAGCCCTAAATATGATTTTCCCAAAACTCGAGCATGCTAATAAAAAGGATCTACATGGTCATGAACCATTTATTATACCACTTGCTATTCCAGGTCTAGCTGGCCCCGCTACTATCGCTGCTATGTTTATTCTATCTGCTCAAGTTGGCCCAATAGTTACCGCTGGAGCTCTAGTGATCGCTTGGATCCCATCTTTAATTTTGCTACTTGCTGCCTCTTTCATTAAAAGAGTTTTAGGTGATAAAGGTATTTTAGCAGTAGAAAAAATCGGTGGTATGATCATTATCCTTTTAGGGATCGAGATGTTCACAAAAGGGGTTATAGAAGTTGTAAAAGCGAACTTTTTTAGCTGATTTTATACTTAGTCAATTATTTTTTAAGAAAAACGATGGGACTTATAAAATTGTTCACAGGCATTTTTCTCGTACACATATGCTTATTCAGCCTTACGGTTCTGATGGAGGAGGAGGAAGCTACCCTGATTCTGTTGATCAAATTCACTCCATTTATAAAGAGAGTTTGCATAAATTAAATATAGGCCATCCTGACAGATGTAAACATTTCGCATATAATCCATCCTAAATTCCACCATTTACAATCCCATCCCTTTGTGTGCCAGCCGTTTAGGCGTCATTCTTTACAAAAAAAATATTTCCTTAAGCTTATTTTTCAGAAAATGTTTCAGATGTTTTTGCTTTAGATTGCAACTCTTCTAGTAAAGCTATATCTTCAGTATCTGCTATTCTTTTTTCTTCCCTCTTACGACTATTGTCAAACTCTTCATATTTATCAAAAGCTAGATTCTCTGCTACTTGTGCTGAAATTTTTCCAGCATGAGTAAGAAGATCTCTTTCATTGAAAGTAAGAAATGTATCAAGTTTTTGCTCCCATTCTCCCATTGTCATAACTTTATACCGGTTAACTTGATCTTCAGCATAGTCGAGATACATAATAACAATTCGATTAAGTTCATCAATTTCAGGTTGATTAAGATAATTCTTGGCAATACTTACATCTTGCTTCCTAACTCTACTTCCTTTCCAGCTTTTAAGCCCCATATTTGCAAGTACTGGATTGACTCTCTGAACAATTAATTCGGCAGCAGTCTGATGAGTTGTCGCCCAAAGCATCTTATTTTGAACTTTTTTAAAAAATAGCTTAGCTTGATCACTTTTAGGATCATAATCTATTGCTGTAGCATAAATATCGCGTACTTTCTGATAAAAACGTTTTTCTGAAGAACGAATCTCTTTAATACGTTCAAGTAGTTCATCAAAATAGTCTAATGTTGATGGATTTTTTAATCTTTCATCATCTAAAACAAATCCTTTAACAAGATATTCTCGAAGAGTCGTAGTAGCCCACTGACGAAATTGAGTTCCTCGATTAGATTTCACTCGATAGCCAATCGCAAGAATCATTCTTAAATTATAAACTTTAGTTGCATAGTTCTTCCCATCACTGGCAGTTGTCAAGTATTCCTTGACAACTGATTCATCTAATTCTTCTTCTGCAAAAATATTTTTAATATGAAGACTAATATTTTGTTTGGTTATCTGAAAAAGTTTCGCTATTTCAAGTTGAGTAAGCCAAACTGTACCACTTTCAGCTTTTAACTTAATTACTGCACTTCCATCTTCTACTGTATAAAGAATAATTTTTCCATTGCTCATATCATCAAACCTTAAATAAAATATTATTTTTACCTAAAGAAACATTATATGGAATTTGAACATTTTTCCAGTTAAAAGTTCTGAATGCGTCTCTCCACCTCCATCTCATCAAAAAGTAGAACTATTGATTCTGTTTGTAATTTAAGCTCATTTAAGACCAAATAGTGATATATCAAAAAAGTAAATCAGAAATTTTTCTTGCAATCTTTATGATATTGACAGTATTTCCATATTTATTGTACCGCGTATACAAAATTAACCATCTTCTCTTTGTCTGCTTTCTAATCGGCTGCATTCCCACAGTACTATTGTTCTTAAAAGCTAAAAAATAGAGACGGCCATCTAACCTAGTTTGGCCATAATCTTCAAAAAAAGCTGTCAATTAATACCTAAATACAAATATTTTTTAATTAATTTCAAGCTATGAACATTTCAAGTTTTTTCTGAAGCATTTTAGGAATTTCTGCTTCTATTAAAATATCATTTTCTTCATAGCTTAATGAAATTATCCTACCCTCTTTAATTATCTCAGAGACAAGCTTATAATAGCTTTGAGGAATTTTAAGTTTTATAATTTTCCTAAGATTTGAAATTTCCCCAATCATCTTATCCATCAAATCTTCAAATCCCTCTTTTTTTAAAGCTGAGATTATTACAGTTTTTGGATAATTTAATTTAAAATAGGTAATAAATGATTGATCATAGATTTCATCGATTTTATTAAGACAGGTAATGATAGGCTTTTCATCGGCTTTAAGCTCTTTTAAAACTTCTATGCTCGCTTCTGCCATCACTTTTGCATTTTCATTAGAGACATCAACTAAATGAATAAGTATATCAGATGAAATAGCCTCTTCTAGAGTTGATTTAAAAGCTGCAATAAGAGTATGAGGAAGTTTTCTTATAAACCCAACGGTGTCTGTTACAACTACTTGCTGCTGATTTGGAAGAGTGTATTTTCTAGTTGTTGTATCTAAAGTAGCAAAAAGTTTATCTTCAACTAAAACTTTTGCATCTGTAAGGGCATTCATTAAAGTGGATTTCCCAGAATTTGTGTAGCCTATAATCGCAAAAGATGGAATTTGAATTTTTTTCCTTTTTTTTCTTTGAAGCTCTCTTTGCTCTTTTATTTTATCAATATCCTTTTGGAGATCAGATATCTTCTTTTTTATAATCTGTCTATCAATCTCAATTTGTTTCTCTCCAGCACCTTTTAGATAGCCACCAGACTTGCCTCCTGTTCTTTGCCTACTTAGATGTGTCCACATTCTTTTAAGCCGTGGCATCTCATATTTAAATTGAGCGAGCTTTACTTGGAGTTTAGATTCATTTGATCTTGCATGAATTGCAAAAACCCCTAAAATTAGCTCAGTTCTATCGATAGTGGTTTTTTTTATCTCTCTTTCTAAATTTCTTTGTTGATGTGGTGCTATATCAATATCGAAAATTACAATATCTATATTTTTCTCTTCGCATAAATCTCTTATCTCTTCAACTTTTCCAGAACCAATATATGTAGAAGTCTCTATCTTTCTGATGTGAACTAACATTTTTTCGATTGTTTGAAGCCCAAAAGTTGTAGCTAAACTTTTTAGCTCTTCTAAATGCTCTAATCTAATATTTTTTTCTTTATTTGATTTATAAGCCCCAACTAAAAGAGCATTTTTATTTTTTTCTATTTCTAGAAGACGAGTTTTCCCTAAATCTATTGGATCTTTTGTAGACATTTTTTTTAATTTGTAAAAATTTTTATAATTTTATCTCTAGCCCATCATAAGCAAGAAAAACATTTTTTAAAAGTTTTTTAGAGTCCTTAAAATACTCTATTTCATGACCTAAATGAGTTAGATATGCTTTTTTTGGCTTAACTATTTTTATGAACTCTAAAGCTTCTTTTATATTAAAATGAACATCTGATTTTTTATGTCTGAGTGCACTTAAAACCAAAACATCTAAATTAGTTAGTTGTTTAAAAATCTTTTCATCATATTTTTTGATATCTGTTATATATGCAAAATTATCGACTCTTACCCCCAAAACTTTCTTAGAATCTTGAAAGTATGAAAAATACTCAAAGGACATATCATCAAATCTAAATGCTTTTCTTTTTGAATCTAAAACATGAAAATCAAATTTTGCACCTTGGGTATGATGCTTTAGATTTCTTTTAAAAAAATGATCAAATTTAACTTTTATCTCTTTAAAAGTCTCTTTTAAAAGATAACATCTAATAGGTTTTTTTTGGATACGATTAAAAATTCTTAAATCATCCAAACCTGCTATATGATCGAAATGAGCATGGGTTAAAATTAAAACATCTATTTTTTTAATTTTATATCTTACAGCCTGCATTCTGATATCAGGCCCTACATCTATAAGTATCTTTTTTCTGTTTTTCTCAATTAAAACAGAAGGTCTTAATCTTTTATTGTATTTTGAATCAGATAAGCAAGTTTTGCACCGACAATTAATAACAGGTACAGCAGTAGAAGCTCCTGTTCCTAAAAAAGTAACTTTTGCCATTATTGAGAATCCATTTTATGTAAAATGTTAAAACTTTCAATTGCAAAATTAAAAAAGAAAATCACAAATGGTGTTATCAAAATAGAAAATGGAATCATTATAAAAAAAGCCTCCAATCCTAAATAGATACTATCTAAACGAATAGCAAAATAGCTTTTTGTTAAAGCAGCTGAAATATATAGAAACAAAGCAGGTATAAAAACAGTGGCTAAAGCTATTAAAAATAGAGAAGAATTTGCAAAAATATTCTTTTTTAAATTTTTTAATACTTCAAAAAACCCTTTGATCTTCAATTTTGGTTTTAAAGAAATAGAAGGTGTTAAGAAAAATAAAAACAAAAAATTCAAAATGATAAGCACAATAAAAAAAAGTATTAATAAATAAGCAATAATCGATATGAAAACCCCAATAAAAGAACCGATATGAGGAATATCTTTAATCGCTGCTAAAAACCCAAAAACTATCCATAAAACTACAAAAGTAATTATTGATAAAATAGATATATAAAAAGTCTGAGAGATCTTATCTACGGACTTTTTTAAAATCCCCAAATATGAGCATTTTAAATTTTTAACATCATGGTAGTATATTCTTGCCAAGAACACTCCAAGCACAAATAAAATAGCAAAAGTAATAAAAATTGGTAAAAAAACGAAACTTAAAGTTGCCCAGCTTCCAGAGGTAACGGATAGCGATTTAAAAAAAATATGGATAATCCCAATTAGAAAAATAAATGGATATGTAAAAAAAAGCTTCTTTTTATGGAATGAAAATAAAAATGCTCTTGTGTAGCATTTATCTAAATCTTTGAATATCATTTTACAAATCCTTTTTCTATAAAAGATGCTCTACTTTATTTTTTTCTTCAATCAATTCTTTTCAAGAATTTCCAATTTTGCTACTTAAAAATAAAAAAAAGATAACAAATCAAATTTCATCTTTTAAAATTTTTTCTCTAATATTTTTCATATACTCAACCATAAAATGAAGATTATGAATACTCGCTAAACTTAGAGCAGTTAGCTCCTTTGCTTTGAATAGATGATGCAAATAAGAAAGAGAAAAATTTTGGCAAGTATAACATGAGCAATTTTTATCTATAGGATTAAAATTTATTTCATTTTCTTTTTTGGTAAGTTTGATGCCTTTCTTATTATTCAAAACAAACCCATGCCGAGCAGCTTTTGTAGGATAAGAGCTATCGAATGTATCTAAGCCTAATGGTATACAATCATCTAAAGATGAAATATCTCCAATACCAAGTAAATGATTTGGTTTATCTTTTGGGAGATGATTCATGGTAAATGTTAGCATTTCAATCATCTCATTTTTATTTTTCCCAACAGAGCCCCCTATTGCAAAACCATCAAAGTCTAGACTTGATAAATATTTTGAACTTTTTTCTCTTAGCTCTTTATTTATGCCACCGTGAATTACTGCATACATAGCTTGATTTTGTCTATTTTTTAAATGGTAATCTAAAGATCTTTTCTCCCATCTGTGCGTTCTATCTAGAGACTCTTTTAAAGCTTTTAGATCCATATGATAAGGAGGAAGCTCATCTAAGGGTATGATTATATCGGATGCTATATCTTTTTGAGCTTGGACTGAACTCTCTGGTGTTAGTAGGATTTTTGTGCCATCTCTATATGATCTAAAAGTAGCGCCTTCTTCTGTTATTTTTAAAAGAGTGCAGTTTGTTTTTTTAGCGCCTTTACTTTTTAGCTCAGAAGCAACAGAACCGAATGCTAAAGAAAATACCTGAAAACCACCAGAATCTGTGATAATTGGCATATCTCTATTTATAAATTTGTGTATCCCTCCTGCCTTTTTAATGAGTTTTGAGCCTGGCTGCAAGATTAGATGATAAGTATTACAAAACATTAGATCTAGTCCAATAGAACTAATCATTTTATTATCTAAAGCTTTTATTGTACCATTAGTGCCAACAGCTACAAAACTTGGAGTGTTTATAACACCGTGGGGAGTATAGATTTTTCCAACTCTTGCTTTTGATTTTTTAGATGTGTGTAAAACTTCAAATTTAAATTTATTCATAGGCTTTCTTCATAAAATATTTAGAAAATTTCATAAAAGGTGCGCTAAAAATAATAACTAAACTTTTTATAATAAAGCTAAATAAAATTATATCAAAAATATGATCTACTATACCCCACAGAGCTAAGAAGCTGAACAAAACAGTATCAATAAACTGAACTACAATTGAAGATATTCCCATACGAAGAGGTAGGAATTTTTGATTAAATATTTTTTTTAAAAAGGAAAAAAAATAGATATCTAACCTTTGAGTTAGAAAAAACACAGAAATTGATGAGATTACAATTCTCGGGGAATTTGCTAAAATATTTTGAAAAGCTGAGTGAGTAGTATCTAAATGACTCGGGGTATACAAAAGATGTATCTTTGACATCACTAAAAAAAATAGCATAGAAAAAAAAGAAATTTTTATAGTTTTTATAGCTGTTTCTTTTCCGAAATATTCTTGTAGAAGATTTTGTGAAAAAATAGCGCCTATAATAAATACATCTGTAGCAGTAACCGTTTTAGTAAATAGATCAATTTGTTTGATAACGAATAAATTAGCTATCAAAGTCTGAATAACTGCAAAAACAAGTAGGTAATTTTTTCCAAGTCTCAAGGCTACAAATAAAAATAAGATTACTAATAAAATATGAATTAAAAATAAAACTTCGTTCATAAAACTGTTTTTTGATTAATATTTCTAAAGATTATAGCAAAAACTACCTGTTATAGACAATTGATAGGATCAAAATAGATTTTATCTTCTAAAATATATAAAAAGCCATAATCTTCATCATTTATATAAAGAGAGTATCTACCCACTGGTATATTAGAACTCCTTCTTAGAGTAAAAGAACCTTTATATGGGCCTACTTTTTCTACCCAATTTCTATTAGTATCCACAACAACATAAAGATCTATTATCCCATCATGAGAAAATGTTGGCTTTTCTATATCAACTTTAGATACTTTTAATTGATACATAGACTTTTGATCTTGAAAAGTTCTCATATTAATTTGAAAATATCTTCCCCTATCTTCAACTTCAACAAAAAGCTCTTGAGCAAAAGAAATGAGTGGAAAAATAATTAAAACAAGAAAAGTAAAAATTTTAAATTTTTGCATATTTTATTTTAAATTTTGAATTGTTATAGATTCAATATCATCTGATAGTTCAAAACCAAAGATTTTTGAGTAAAAATATAGCTCAGAATCTATCGCTTTTTCTATATTTTCTGCGCGTCTAAAACCGTGGCCTTCTTTTTCAAATAAAATATAAGCAGTTGGCAAGTTTTTTTTCTTTAAAGCATCAAACATAAGTTTCGCTTGATTCGGTGGTACAATTTTATCATCTTCACCTTGAAACAAGATAATTGGACAAGATAGTTGATCTATAAAATTAATTGGCGATCTATCAAAATATATTTGTTTTTGCTCCGGATATTTACCAATTAGTTTTTCATCATATTTAGCTTCAAATTTATGAGTATCTGTATGAAATGCTTCCAAGTCGCTAATCCCATAGTATGACGCTCCAACTTTAAATATATCTCTAAATGTTAAAGCAGCGAGTGTTGTATATCCTCCAGCTGATCCCCCTCTAATAATTAGCTTATTTTCATCAACTAAGTTTTTTTTAGCTAAATAATTAGCTGCATTAGCGCAATCATCAACATCTAAAATTCCCCAGTTTCCATAAAGCCTTTGTCTATATTCTCTTCCATAGCCAGTAGAACCTGAATAGTTAACATCAGCAAAAGCGAAACCCCTACTTGTCCAGTATTGAATCTCTAAATTTAAAATAGCTACTGATTGAGCAGTTGGTCCTCCATGTGATTTTACTATAAGTGGTGGTTTTTCATTTTTTTTAGCTAAAAAATCTTTATTTTTTGGAGGATAATAGATCATATAAGCAGTTTTATTATTCTCAGTTGGAAACTCCAAATATTCAGGCGAGGATATATATCCAGGATTTATATTTAGCTCTCTTGATTTTTTTAAAACTTCAAATTCTTTTGTTTTTAAATCTAGTTGAACAATAGATTTTGGGTTTTTAGCAGAAGCTCCAATAAATAGGGCCTTATCATCTTTTACGACTAAATTTGAAATATATGTAAACTCCGTTTCTATCTCAAGAAGCTTTTTATTTTCTACATCGATAATAGCTAAATTATCAAAACCATCTTTATTATATGTACAAACGATATATGTTTTATCATTATCATAATAAAAATCATAAGTCGACATTCCAAAAAGCCAAAGAGGCAATCCGAATTCAGCATCCATTGGATAAATAGCTTCTATAACGCCCGTTGAGTATCTGTATAGATTCCAAAAGTTTGTTTTATCTGAAACAAAATACAATGTTCCATCATTTGCAAATCTCGGTAAAAAAATAGATTCATTTTTAGAACCTGCAACTTTTTTTAAATTTTTTAAATCACCATTATCTTCGATATCAGCGAGCCAAAGCTCTGCTGCATCCCAAGGCATATCTGGATGGTTCCATGCTAAAAATGCTAGTTTTCTATTATCTGGTGAAATCACTAAAGATGAATAAAAATCAAAGCCTTGAGCTATTTTTGTAACTTTTTGATCACTATCAATTTTTACAATCGAATTATTAACTTCATTTTCTAAATGCTCTTCTTGTACTGAGAAAATAAGATTTTTTGTTTCATCTATAATAAAATTTGCATACCTATCTGTTGAAACATCAGTGATTGGAAAATATTTACCCTTTTTATTTTTTTTATAAATTCTTTGATCAACAAAATTAGAAAAATAAATTTCACTATCTTTGACTGCAAAAGAGAGCCCCCCATATTCATGAACTTTCGTTCTTGCATTGAACTTGTTATCCAAAATCTCATCAAAAATTTTGCCATTGAATTTTAAAATTGTTGATCTTCCTTTTTCAGAGGGTCTTAGCTCAGATATATAAAAATCATTGCCATCTACAAAAATATCTAAAAATTTAATTGAGCCCCCAGTTAACATCTTTGAGGTTATCGGAGATTTCCAAGAGCCATAATATTCTTCATTTGCCATAATATTTATTGAGGTAAAGGTTTATTAAAGTATAAATAAAAAATTCATAAGATTTAAAAAGTACATGATATAGAAAAAAAATGAAACTCAAAATAAGAAAAAAATTATCTAGCTAGATTCCATTTTTAATAAATCAGTAGATTCAGCTTTTTTAAACTTATAAAAATATAAAAAAGTTCTTCCCAAAAACATTCCAAAAGAAAGAGTTGCTGCCATAATATATCTATAAAAAAAAGTACTATCTTTCAAAACACTAGGATCTTTTCCTATTTGAAAACCAAAATAAAATTTTATTGAAAAACTAATCAAAATCAAAAAAAGAGTAGAATATGTACCAGGAAGTTTTAGTAAATTATTTTTTTTATCAGCAATAATTTGAGTTTTACTAAATATAACAACACTTAGAAAAACACCAATGATCGTTGAAGTTATCCAAACAAGAGATGTAAAAAAATTAATATTACCAACTAATCTTTGAAGAGAGAAAAACAAAAACACCACAGGAAGTATAAAGATTTTTTTTAAAGATATAACACTTGGCTTAAAAGCTTTAATACCAATAAAAATTAGATAAGCTAATAAGAACCAAACCCAAAGAGGCGGGCCTTTAAAAATTTGTAAAAGTGTATCTAACATCTTACATATTCCCTGCAGGATAAATTTATTCAATTAATGAAGTTTATTGATAAAAAATATCAAATTTATCTGATTCATACAAGGCTTAAAATAATTACTAATGAGTAACTTATAATCAATTAAAAATTTTATATAGCTATTTATTTTTTATGATTTTCTACATATTTTATTGTGAAAAGATCTCATTTTAGCTATCATTTATACAAATCTTAAAAGAGGTATTTTAAAATGCTGTTTTTGCCCTTTATGTTGTTCGCTATGTGGTCTAGTTGTTTTGCTATTGGAAAAATGGCTATTTTCTCATCTACTCCTCTTTTTTTTACTGCAATTCGCATGTTATTTGCCTCAATTTTAATTCTTGGCTTTATGCTACTTAAAAAAAAATCTCAGCTAAAAGTTTCAAAAAAGCAACTAGGAGCTATTTGTTTACTCGCAATACTTAGTATGTATCTAAATAACGCTTTAGAATTTTATGGTCTTAAATATATTTCAGCTTCTAAAACTTGTTTTATATATAGTTTAACACCAATTTTTGCAGCTATTTTATCCTACTTTCATTTCAAAGAAAAACTAACCCCTATGAAAATTTTAGGAATGGCAGTAGCACTTCTTGGAATTATCCCAGTTTTCTTTATGCAATCTGGCTCTGAAAAATTAAATAGCTCATTTTTTCATTTATCTTTACCAGAGATAGCTGTTATTGCAGCTGTATTTCTATCTGTCTATGGCTGGATTTTACTAAGAAAACTTGTTAAAGATAACGCTGTCTCCCCTCTAACGGCTAATGGCATTGGAATGTTACTTGGTGGAATTTTTGCTATCACTCACTCACTTATATTAGACAAATGGACTCCTATTCCTGTAGCAGCGGGTCACAGCGGGGCTTTTATTCAAGGAATTGTCTTTTATACAATAATTTCAAATGTAATTTGCTATAATCTTTATGGGTATTTATTAAAAAGATTTACCGCAACTTTTATGTCTTTTGTTGGTCTTCTCAGTCCAATTTTTGCATCTTTTTCTGAGTGGATCTTATTAAAAACTCCTCCATCTCCATTAATACTTGGATCTACATGCGTGATAATCTTTGGGCTTTGGTTAGTTTATAAAGCTGAGCTAAAACAAGGATATATTGTTAAATCTAAAAAAGTGAATGAACCGGCAGTCAATTAACCAGCTTGTTGTCCTATTGATAAAGAATCGTTATTTTGAAAGATTGTTAAACTTATTTGATTTATTCTTTTATTAACTCCCACTGAGACAATTTTCATCATAAATGTATGAGAATATGGGAAAGAATTATCATATTCTAAATCAACAAAGGTATTATCTGTAACTTCATATCCCATTTTTTGATAACAATCTTTCATTCTAAAAACAATAGGATATTCTCTATGAGAAGGAGAAAAATCATTTACTCGATATAACATAGTCTTTTTTAAGAATTTAATCGTTAGCTTTAAATTTAGGAAACTATTATACAAAAATCTCGTATTGAATATAAGAAAAATCGAGAAGAGAAAAAATAATTCTATAGCCTATCTAACGATATGATAGGCTATTATTTTTTTATACTTTTTTCAGTAGAATCAAAAGATTCTTAAATTTAGTTACATGACTAGTTTTAATTAAAAAAATTATTAATGTTTTTAAACTTATCTTATTAACTTGTTTTAAAAAGAGAAATTAATTATTGTTTTATAAATTAAATTTTTAGATTACTTATATAATAGCCTATTTTGGGAGGATAAAATCATGTCAATTAGCCCAGCAGAATATCTAAATCTTCTTGCTAAACAAATCCAAAATCCAGATGAAGATTTAGAATATAAAGTTTATATCTACGAAAGCGTTAAAACCGATACCGATAATTTCAAAAATAATATTCCTCCTGGTTGTGAAGAAGCTATTTCTACCATTAAAACATTAGGTTTCCAAGCTAAATTGTTTTTGGAAGCTCAAGAAACCAAGAGATCCTCTAAAGAAGATGTCCCTAGAAGAGTGCCTCCTGGTTCAAGAAAAGAAATTGGAGATGAAAATAATTTAACAAATAGAACAATTCGATTTTTATCTGATAATTCTGGACAAATAATGGCAGGGGCTTCATCTGTAGCTTTAGGAATTTTAGGAGCCCTATATTATAGAGTTCCTTACCCCGTTAGAGCTGGAGCTTTAGGTGGCAGCATAGCATTTTTAGGTGCAAAATCTCTTTTAGAGAGATATTCAAGCGATAATGAACCTGATGCATTAGATGAAAAAGAAGTAGCTGCTTCAAAAAAGATAAAAGCTGCTACTTTGCAATCAAGCTCTTTAATAGATAATAAAAACGCTATTAGCACTGCAATTGCAGTTGCAGCTTTGAGTATCCTTCTTTTAAATCCAAAAGATAGAAATATTAATGACTGGTTCGATAAAGGAGATAGATTATACAGTAATGCTATAAAAGAGTTAGAATTAGAAGAAGGTACTCATCTAGATATAGAAGAAATAAAAAAAGCTGACCTTTTTCATCCAGAAACAATTTTAGATCCTAAAATTTTAAAACCTAATAATGATTTAAATATTTTAAGAAATAAAGAGGATTTAAGAAATCTTATAAATGCTCTCAAAAATTCATCAAATAAAGCTCCAATAGGAGCTATTATAACTCGCCCACCAGAGACTTATGCTATTTTTTATAATCCTGAATCCTTGCAATTTATTTTTATTGATTCTCGTGGAAGAGAAGATGGTAGAATTACAGCTCAAATCTTTAGATCAGTAAATGATTTAGTTGGACATTTATTGGATTTAAGACCAATAGATAATGAGAGCATAGGTCTACCAGAGTTATATGATACAGAAACAGGAACATCTCAAAACCCAAATGCCTGTGAAATTAGAATTCTTAGAAAAAAAGAAAAAAATTCAAAAGGAGCTGAAATTGAACCAGAAGAAGAAATTACTAGAGCAGGAAAACGAGAAAAAGTTGGTAAACCTCTAGCTTCTCAACCTTCTCAAGAGGAAGAAGAGAGGCTTAGAAGAGCTGAAGAACAAGCTCTCGAATGTGCCTTAAGACTTAGTACAGATGGTTCAAGAAGATCCTCTTCTAGCCTTGGAGAAATACAAAGGGATAAAGAACCTCAAACTGATTCTCCAAGAATGGACTCTTGTGATGCTGATGAATTAGTAGCTCAGGCTATACAAGAGGAAGAAGAAGAAAGAAGAGCCTTTTCATCTCAATCTTCACCAACATCTCCAAGCATCGGTGGAGATCCTTTAGATGATGAGGAAGCTTTAGTTCAGATGGCTCTGAAAGCAAGCTTACAAGAGTGATTAAAAGAATTATATAATATCTTAAATATATATATACTTTTTTAATCTTTAGTTTAAATCAACATTACTGATAGTATCTTTTAAATTAATTAAAAATAGGAGAATTTTCTATGATTACACTTCCCATAAAATTGCCTACTGCAGATGAAATTACAAACTTTGTAAAATGGCCAATTCAAAACAAAGAAAATCTTATACGCACATCTATTCCTATAATTACTTTTGTAGCATCGGAAATGTTTACAAATCTATCAGGTTTTTTTTCTCTTTTACTAGCTGGCGAAATTTGTATAGGTTCAGAGTTAATTTATCGTAAAATTTACTCAAAAAACTCTACTCCAACAAGAAGAGCTCCACCGGTAAGATTGAACAGGCCAAAAAGAAAACCCGAACAGTTTGCACTGCAAGATATACAAGCTATGATAGATCGAGAACAATCTCAAAAAGCTGAACTACAGAGAATAAAAATACAATGCCTTCCTTTAGGAGCTCTTTTATCTGATAAATCATTCTGCACTGAAGAATGTTATCTAAGCAAACCTTCATTAAAATCTTTTACCTTTTTTGATATTACATCAAAAACTATTGCTGAAGCTTGGGCAAAACATCCAGATGAAACAACAACAGGCTATAAATCCCGCTTAGATTATATAAAAGGAAAAGCTAATAGCAAATTTAGAGATAATTTTAGAAACTTACAAAAAGTTTTTAAAGCAATAGGATCTAGAAAAAAACTTCCAGAAATTAAAATTTCGATACAAGCAGATCAGCTCTAAGATTTTTTGTGATTATATGGATTGTATGATTGATAAAAAAATAAGCTACTAGCAACCTACTTTTGCTTTCTCTTGTGCGCATTAACATTGGCAATGAAAGGCTTAACATTCCACTTTGAAATGGTATCGGGAGAGACCATATCTCTTAGGAAGAAACAAAAGAAGCAGAATCCAGTATTAAAAAAGAAAAGATAAAAAAAATTATCACAAATGTAAATGACTACTTTAGAAGAATGATAATTTATAGTATCTATAACTTGATTTAATAAAATTCGATATAAAATATTTTAAATTTTTTTAATCTTCAATTTAAATCAATTTTCCTGATAGTATCTTTTGAATTCAATAAAATCAGGAGAAATTCTATGACTACCTCTCTTACAAAGATCTCTACTTCAAGTAAAATTATAAACATTGTCACTTGGCCAATTCAGAAAAAAGGAAATCTTTTTCGCACGTCTATTCCTATAATTACTATTGTAGCATCTAAAATGCTTGCAAATACTTCCCATTTACATTCTTTATTAATAGCAGGCGTAATAATTTGGGCAAGCACAGAATTTATCTTTCATCGAATAAGCAAATCAAAGAAAATAGATTCTGCTGATGATATGGATTCTCAATTAGAGGAATTCGATAAAACTAGAGATAAAGAAAAACATCCAACTTCAAGCAGCCCAGTATCTGAAGATTTGTCTGGAAGCAAATTAACAGCGAAAATAGATTCTGCTGATGATATGGATTCTCAATTAGAGGAATCTGAAGATTTGTCTGGAAGCAAATTAACAGCACCTGAAGTTGAATTAATAAAAGGGATTTTAAATGATCCAAATTGGAAAACAAAAATAGATACGAAGCTGCAAGATTGTTTTTCAAAACTTCATATTGAAGAAAAAGATATTAGACAAATTTGGGGAGAATTTCCAACTGATTTAAAAAAACGATTAAATGGGCTATCTCAAAAAATAGATATAAAATATCAAAAGTTTTTTTTATCTACTGAAATATTAACAGATTATGCAAGTGTAATTATAAAAACTATATCAAGTTCAGCCTTTAGCAACTCTAGAGATAAAAGAACTACAAATAAAATATTCAAAGCCTTTCAGACTTTTAACATTCCAACGGATATTATTGAGATAGCATGGAGCTCATATTCAAAAGACAAAAACATAAATCCTCGTCTGCTAAAGTTATTTAAAAAGGTTTCTAAAGAAGATCGAGAGTATTTTAAATCTCCTGGAATGTTTAGTGCTTTAGATACTGCTGCTTTTTTAAGAAAGGCCCTAGCAAATCCAAAATATTGGCAAGATAAAATTGATCCTAATGATCTTGAACAAATCACTCAGGCTTTTCAAAAATTTCATTTAGATTATTATGATTTTAAAAAAGCTTGGATTACAGAAAAAGGAAAAGAAACTCTCGCTACAATGTTAGATGAAACCCTTCAGTCTCGATACATAGAATGTTTTACAGAATAAATAGCATATCTTTTTAGATTTACTGCTAATAAAATGTATAAATGACAAAGCCCCGATATTTTCGGGGCTTTTTTGTATCTTAATAATTATATATGAAAAAAATAAGCTAGCAGAGCACCCTATTTTTATTAAATTTTCTTAAAAGGAAATTTTGATGGATCCTCTAATCCAAAAGGATTACGTGGATCTTGTGAACCTCTAGTAAGATATGAAACAAAATAGTTTCCTGGAACTCTCACTTGCATAGGATTTACTGAAGATTCCATTAATAATCTCGCTAAATTCCCAACCGGAATGTTTCTTCCTACATAATCAGTAACCAATCCTTTAAAACGCACACAAACCTCTCCAAAATTTACAAGACTTTGTGTTATATGCTTCTCATAGGGTAAAAAAATAATGATTTTTAAAAGTATCTCATCTGAAAGTGCATATAAATCTGAATTTTTTCTATTTTCATCATCTAATATTGGATCTATTGCTCTTGTTACTGTAAAGCTTATCCTTGCTGCCATATTAAAACCTCTTTTATTTTTACTAAATTAATATTTAATAGTTTTTAATTTAATAATATAATAACATCTTTGACAATTAAAGTAAATTATCATATAAATAACTCATTATAAAAGATCTATATACAAAGAAATAAGCTGACAGCAACTTATTCTTACATACTCTTGGCTCCCTTCCATTGACTAGAATAAGCTTTTTAACTTCGAAATGTATCAGGTATCCCCCTTTAAAATTCTTTTAAGTTGGCTTTTTAACATAAGTCTCATACTATCAAACATTTAGCGTTATTCATCCTACTAACACTCTAATCAACAACCACTTATGTTTTCTTATTTTTAGTTGACTTTATTAATTAAATATTATAATATTACTATTGTTTTATTGAATATAAAACATAATAATTTAATATTAAAAAATAATAAGGAGAAAAAAATGAAAGTAGCATTAAAAGTATTGAATAGATTTAAAGGTTATGGAGTTATTGATGGAAATAACCAAAATAAAGGTTCAACAAATACCTTACGTAAACTAACTTTACTTGCTCGTAAATTTAAATTTACTGGTGAAATGGCTCCCTTACTTCCTAAAGGAAAAAAAATCACTAAATATAATGAATCTCTGTAAAATCTTAAAAAGAAAATATTAGATATCTTTGTCTAGAGGTATCTATATAATATTCAAGATTTCATTAGTTTATTTAAAAAACAGAAAAAAAAGAATCTTAAAATTATATAATTTTTTAAAAGTTTTTAAAATTTTATATCCTTAAATAAAAAAAAGCCCCGAAATATCGGGGCTTTTTTATATAACTTAAAGTCTTTTAGTAATTATATAGAAAAAAAATAAGCTGGCAGCGACCTACTCTTGCATACTCTTGTGCATACTACCATCGGCGATGAAAGGCTTAACTTCTGAGTTCGAAA
>SDBU01000567.1_pt1 | contig 51621 bp, 66 predicted proteins | sample 2277071 | NCBI WGS metagenome assembly SDBU01 (sample SAMN10397929, study PRJNA504765) | marine sediment metagenome | isolation source: marine sediment core GS08_GC12, 126 cmbsf | place: Arctic Ocean: Gakkel Ridge, Loki's castle | collected 2008
CCAATGGCCAACGCAGTGCCAACAGTAGGGGTAGTATTGCTGGCGCTGCCCGGCATTATAATGCCGCCCTCTGTTTTTTCCTCGACCGGTGCCGGATCAACGAGGACTCGATCAAGTAGCGGTGAAAAATTGTTGTTCATTTGCGGCGTTCCTTTCATTTATTCTTGTCGTTATTAATAGTGCTCTCTGGATACGACAGACCACCTAATCCTGCACTTAACCTCTACTTCGAACGTTACTCCGCTTCGGCTTTCACATCCTTAGTGCCTTCGACTCCAAGGCGGCTCTTTAAGGCGACGGTTTTATAACGCCAAACGCTTTTTCCGTTTTTATTTGAGCTACGCACCCAGAGAGCACTACCGTTATTTTTCCTTGCTCGACATTACGGCGGTTACACTTAACCTCTGCTTCGAGCGTTACTCCACGCATCGATGTGACCATTTAACCACTCATGAACAGTAGCGCGCATTTCAGCATTAATTCGCGCTTCTTTCATTACTTCGCATGAAACAGTAAGAGTCTCTTGCTTTTGTTCGGCTGGTTTTAGCGGAGTCATAGCAAAAACAAAAGGCACCCGCTCAACGGTGTTACGATTTCGCCGAATACGCTTAAACAGCCGTTCGTACGGATACCACATAATAACGCGGATAGCGGGATAACCGAGACCAATAGCGCTGGCTGCGCCTAAATCTTTCGTTGTCAACCACATATAAGTGAACAGAATGGCTACACCGAGCAACTCCCACACAACACCTTTAATGAACGTATGAATCTTAATTCGCATTATGAATGATTCTTTGTACAGCAAGCACAAACTGTCTGCCCTGTAAACGCGTCAATTTCTTAGCAACAGGCGAAACATTCAATCCGGCGAGCCAATTCGTGCGATCAACCAACGACTGCCAAACGGACTTGGGATACCAAGACGCCATTTCGCGAATAGTAGTGTTAGGACGGTGGCGCAAACGGAGCGGGCCACGCCGACCAAGAGAGCGCCAGAATTGTGCAGTAGTCTGCGGCGGCCGGTGTTTGCTGTTTCTGTGCATTGTTCAACTTTCTCTGTTTGTGTTGTTCTCGCTGTTTTTGATTGACAGGTCGCGGCTCTTGCGGTCATAAGAGGTCAAACGATTGGAATCGCGGGACTTTAGTTGGCGCAGGTCTTACACTGCCCTGTCTATATAATTAGCCGTTGAATCGGAAAGATTTACCCGGAGGAAGAGCGAGTTGGCAAGGTATTCGCGCAGTCGGCATGCTCCTCCGGAATAGGGAGATAAGCAAGTCGCGCAATTCAGCCGCAAAATTAACGCAAGAAGAATGAGTCCAAATCGACAGTGTGCAACGGATTGCATATCACAAAGCGTTGAATGGTCTCTCTGAGTTAAGGCGCTCGCTGTGATATGTATACTACATATAATATCACAAGGATCACAAGGATCACACGTGCAAATTGCAATGGTTTAATTCACGCTTTGTGATCGTTGTGATCCTTGTGATATTGTGTATAGGGAAATATCACAACGCGAGAATTGAGCCGTATTCGGGCGCTGGCCCGGTAAGCGTCCTCGGACATTACGGCTATCGCTTGAGCACTGTATAGCGGCTCTACGGCCACTTCCGAAGTGTTCCGGCTACCCGGTCGTGATAGGGCCAGCCGTGCCCGCCAATTTGGTATTAACCCAGCAATACCAGTCTTGGAGCCACCGGGATACCTCAGACTGACTTACGCCGTACTTGTCGCCGATTTGCTCTTGCGATAGGTCACACAGTAGGTCGGTTATTGCTTCCTGCGCCGTCAAGCCCGGTTGAACCTCGTACTCCGCTGCCAACTCCATAACTTCCGCTATGCGCTCCGTATTGGGATTGCTGACAATGTGCTCCCACTCGGATATGGCAACAGTATCAAGCTCCGGATGCGATCTTTCTCCGCCTTCTTCGTCCGGGATTGTTAGACTGACCATAAGCGGTGTGCGACCAGTCTTGCGTAACCGATCTATTGCAGCATCGCGCGCTATTTTGGAGCAGAAACCTCTGGGGTGTTTGACACAACTCAAATCTCGCTTATTCTCCAACAATTTCAGATATAGGTCTTGTCTTACATCCGCGCACTCTTGCATCGGCACACCATAGAATCGCAAACACAGGAGCAGGTAATCGCCGAAATCGTTATGTAGTTGTTCAATCGTCATCTATCATTCCTTTTTTAATTGTTCGTTTTTGTTGTTCTGACTGAATGTCACACTATACCGACGATTGCCTGAACAAATGATCAGTATGGCAATCATCGCATATAAAAATCGCTCCGTCACTGTCACTCCACACCGGATGAAGGTAAGCGAGGTTGTCTATAAAACATCAATCGCATTGTGAACGCCTGTTCTCGGTTATCATTGTGCGCTATTCTCTTCCCCGAAAACGCGATCAAAAATCGTGTTGACATGTTTCATGTAATAACTTAACTTAAAACATTCTCCTATTTCTTCAATCGAGAGATAAGGACTGATTTCTCGACTGCCTATAATCAGCGCCCGAAAAGACGGATATGGGTGTGTCATTGTGCGCGCGCTATATTTCTGGATGAGATCGTACGCTTCTTTTCGCGAACGCATTCTATCGATCAACTTAAGTAGAATTTGTTGTGAAAAGACTGTTCCACCGTGACGGAAGATGTTACTGAACATTTGGTTTTCATTAATCTTCAGTCTGCAGATCAACCTGTTGAAGTTAGTCAAAGCGTAACTAACCATGATAGTCGCTCCGGGAATGATAACGCGCTCTGCTGCTGAGTGGGTAAGATCGCGCTCATGCCATAATGGAATGTTTTCCATTGCCGTTAACGCGTACCCGCGCAAAACGCGAGCGATACCGGTTATCCGCTCAGCAGTAATGGGGTTCCTTTTATGCGGCATGGATGAGGAACCTTTTTGCGTATCCGTAAACCCCTCAGCCAATTCGTTGATTTCGGTTCGCTGGAGATTGCGAATTTCAGTGGCGAATTTCTCTAACGATGTTCCTATTAAGGTTAAAGCGATTATAAACTCTGCGTGCCGGTCGCGTTGAATAATCTGTGTCGATATTTTAGCCGGTCTTAATCCCAACCGTTCGCATACGTCTTGTTCGACTTCCGGGCTTACATTAGCGAAATTGCCTACAGCGCCGGAAATCTTACCGACCAGTATTGTGTCAACGGCTCGCTGGAATCGTTTGTATGCTCGCCGCAATTCATCATACCACAGGGCGAATTTCAAGCCCACCGTAGTCGGTTCTGCTATTATTCCATGCGTGCGACCAACACATGGGATCGTCTTGTTGTAAAGCGCTATTTGTTTAAGTCGATCAAGAATGCTCTCTATTTTTGTGCTTATTATCGCTGCCGCTTGTTTCATATTTATAGCCAACGCAGTATCGACAATATCGGACGAAGTTAAGCCGTAATGCAGATATTTAGCGTGTTCGTTTGGGATAGATGAACTTATAGAATGTAGGAAAGCGAGGAAATCATGGCCGATTGCCGCTTCTTCTTCTTTTATGCGATCTATATCGAAATGTGCGCTGTTGATGGCGCGCATTGCCGACTCAGGAATGATTTTTCGCTGTGCCATAGCGCGCGCTACTTCAGTTTCTATTATTAACCAAGTCCCGAATTTATTCCCATCGCTCCAGACGGCGCACATCTGTCGATCATCATCGCCGTTAATAACGTTAGGTCGAAGCATTGTCGCTTCCTTTACCGTTGCATTCGTTTTCATCGCCATTTTCATTTTCCTTTTAAATAACGTATAAGCTGGTTCATTCTACAACACGATTCAACATTACCGTATTTGCAGTTATCTTGACCGAGTTCAAACTCGTCACGAACAAATAGTAGATCATCCAATATTCGCTTCAATACCGGATTGATGATAGTAGTGATGTCATCACTGAGAACGTGCAACTGATTCGGATCGTTAGCAACAGCGGCAGGTAGGACTGCATGCTTTAAGTACACTACCGCATCCTCTGCCAATTTTATAGTCGAGGGCAACATTTCTTGTTTTTGTTCAATCGCTGTTTTTTTCGTATTTAGTTCTTGTTGTTTGTTCGATTCGTAGAGCGTCTCAGGTCGAGGTAAAGTTTTGTAATCTATTAAACCGGCCTCATTCAGCACTTCCCAAGCCGCTCGGATGTCTTGTTCACAAAACTCTAATGTGTTGGTTATCTTAAGATATTTGCGAACGCTTATAGGTGTAACACTGGGGCTTGGCTGAGATATGTGCTTAAGGTAGTGTATAGAGGAGAGTAATTCGAGCCAACGCGATTTCGACAGATCAGTGGGTTTTTTCTCCATCCATTGAACCAAGCGTTCGAGTATTTGAAGCACTTCAGGGCGCAATATGAGACTATTGAAGTCGGTTTTCATTTTTTCTGAGCTATTGATCTCGAATGCGCACAGGGCAAGAGCATCTGAATGCGGCCCGCGAAGATGCCAAGCAAAGCGGAATCGGAGATCAATGCCGAGTATCTGTAAAAGATAAATAGTCCTCTGGAGAAAGAGCCTGTTATCAAAACTATTCAACGAGAAACTACCTAACAGTTCTTTCATTACCAAGTAGATTCCAATTAGTCTTTGATTCATAACGCCTTTCCTTTTCTCCGGTTATTTACCACAAACAACACATTTTAATAACGGCATTCTCGTTTTCGTATGTACTATCCACTTACTACCGCAGTTGTCGCACATTAACCTTTCATCATACGCTACTGCGACACAACGACTTGATATTTCGGGACATCGGTCGTTAATCACTTGTACAAGGCCTTTACACACCGCTTCACAAACTGTTGCGTTGTCGAGCGGTGTTCCTGACGGCGCAGCCGAACAGTACCGGATATGTCTGGCCGGCCAGGATGCCCGCACTTCAACGCGTCAATTATCTCGGATTGTCTTCATCGCCATCTTCGTTCTCTTCTTCGTATTCGGTTTCTGTTATTTGTCCGATTTTGTCATCGATTTCTTGCTGACATTTATCGCGCAACTGTTCTAATTCTTTGATGTTCAATGCCGACAGATCGAGATTGTGTAAACCACCGATTTCTGTACGATAAACTAACAACAACTCCGCCACGTGATTGGCATCAAGCTGTACGTTTTTAGGATTGGTCAATAAAATGTGCGCACCACTGGCCGATAATGCAGCTCGATCTGCTTTTGCGGATATTTCCTTGCGTACCTGTTCAAATAGTTTACGCATTTGACCAACCAAAGAAGACAAAGTGCCGGTAGCTTCGTTGAACGTGCCATCAGTAATATACCCGTTAACGCGATCAATAAGGTCTGATAATCCTTGAACACGCGCTTTCTCTTCAGCCCACCGAGCAACACCTATCTCGCGTTGCCATTCTTGATGAGCTAACGCTATTTCATGTTTCGGTAAGCGTTGACACCGCATACGAAAAAGATCGTAAGTGTGGATTTTAGGATCAAGAGGCACTAATGTCGTAACTTTAGCGGTTTGTGGATCAGTTACCGTTAGCCAGATGTCTTTGTATGGCGTCCACGCAGCCAACGCATCTATGACATACTTTCGCATTGCTGTTGACCAAACCGGAATTTTCTCCTTACTCATCGTCGCTATCCTCTCCTGTTAAATCGGACGGTTTGAGTTTTTTGTTAACGATGCGATACGTTGTTGTTTTAGCGACACCAGCGTTGCTTTTGTCTTGAACGATTTCACCGTCATCCTTTATTTTTTTGAGCGCGTTTCTGAGTGCGCTGCTGTTGCGCGGATCGGTATTGTATTGATTGCGGAACGCTTCATCCATATCATGCCTCGTGAAGTGCTCGCCCTGTCGCAAGTCTATAAACTCTCTGAGCCAATTAAACACCTGTTCCGCTTTTGATTGTTCAGAGTCTCTTTCCATATCCTTTCCCCAATCTTTTACGCGTTCGTATCCTCTTTCTTCATCAAGATAATCTAACGCGCAATTCATAGATGAGTTTACACGACGACCAACAAACTCTAATTTACGTCGGTTATCTTTCTGCACAGGTGATATAGTGACTACAACATCAACAGCGGCAGCTATGCCGAATGAACCGGCTGCCTGACCAGTCGCCTTAGTTACATGATGAATCCACACAATAGCAATGTTGAGTTTAACGGCTAATGGACGCAAACAAGCAACCAACTTGTGCCATTCCGCGCTTTCACTGCTATCAGGGACTCTACCGCTTTCGTTCACCATTGGAAGAATTGAATGAATTGAGTCCAGAATAACGAGGTCTGGCTTAGCATCTACGATCATTTGCGCCAACTCAGTCCAACCGCGCGGAACGTCTAAGTCACCGGCAATTTCGCATTGTTCAGCGTATTCGCGCACACCCGCTTCAACTAATCGATACAGTATATCTTCACACGGCTCATCGGGCGAAACCCACAGAACGCGATAACCTTTGCGTAACGCAGCCATAGCTTCAAACGTACATAGTGTTGACTTGCCGCTCGTTTTTTCACGACCGGCCAACAACGTAATACGTTTGCGCCAAGAGATATACTCGCCAACTGTTTCCGGCATCGTTAAATCTATCCCACCAGCTAACAACTCAGAAACAGTGCGAGATCGTCGTACACACTTCTCTTCAGTGTCAGGCGGCTCTTCATCTGATAGAAGTTTTTCTACATCTATCTCTTGCGCTACCTTATGACCTTGTTCGCGCGCAGCGCGCAACGAATCGTTATTGGTGCCGAAGTCATAACCCTCGCCGGTATACGCCGATTTAACGATACGTCGAACATCTCCATCCGTCAACTCCGGTTTGTTCAATGTATTCCACGTAAACAACGCTATTAAACAATCGTTCTCATTCAATCCGACTTTGCGACACTCTGAAGCGCGCAACAAAGCTTCATCGTCTCGGTCACCTTTCGTGACTCCTTGATTGAGTAAGACTCTTAAACCGGCCTCGATCTGTTTGACATTCCTTGGCGGCGGTTCCCACCCTGTTGGCTTAGCGCTTTCACCGACGTTCGCTTTTTCTCGCAATTGCACTAACATATCAACAGGACTCGCGTTGTCGCACAATGTAAAACGAGAACACAACTGGCGCTCGGCACCGGCCAACACTTTAATCTTATCTAACGATAATGATAATGCCTCGCCGGTCACTATTTGTGTTTTGCGCAGTTTTGTCTTTTTATGGAGCGAATCGGAAATTCGCCATAACCGGTTGTGATTATATATCTTACTGTCGATCTTGATATTGAATAACTTAGCGATTGCCAACGCTGTGCATCGCATTTCATTGGGTAGCGTTTGCGACGGCTTAAAACCGAACACGCTTGAATCAATACCGACATGATAACCCTTTGAACCAGAAAAGAAAACGACCGTATGTTTGAGCGCTTTCAATATCTCCAGTCCGCGCAACAGGGTTTGCATGTCAATCGTTGCTTGATTCAGATCATCAGCATCAATATCGAACCAGAGATAATCGCTCCAACATTCAAATTGATCTGCGCCGCGAACGCTACCTGTTTTATCGACATGCTTTTTGTATTCCTGACGGAATCGGAACATCGTTGTGTAAGCGTTCACAACATCAGCCGACACAGAAAGATCGTTCAGATCAATTACGTTGTTACGATTAGTCGCGCCGCCAAATGCAGTGTCTATGAATCTAAAATCAGAATATATCATACTTAACGCTTCCATGTACGGAACGGTAATACTATTTTTGTGCAATCTTTAACGAATACCCAACCGGTGCCTTTGCATCTTGAGCATCGTTCAATTTCACTGTTTTCGCGCTGAACGTCTAAATCTAACGGCTTTCGCGCTGTTACTGCGCGCATAATCGTTAAGTATTCAGCGCTGGTTAGTTTTATACCATAGCCGATACACTTGCCGCAGATTTTTGTGCCGTACAAAGCCATTACACTCTCGTTCGTTTGTGTTCGCGTTTCACAATCTTGCGAAGCGTTTGCGAGATATAACCTTCAATTCCGGGCCACCGGTGCCGATAAGCGTTACTGGACACTCTACTACACTTTCGACATGTTTAATGAAGTTTTTTGATTCTGTGGACAAATCATCGTACGCTTTAACACCTTCATCAATAGGATTGTGATAGTCCATGAACATGAGTGCAATTTCAGTTGGGCAGTGTAATATGCGACAATTTGTAGCAATATCGTCGTCCCAAACAGCAATGCGCCGCGTTTTCTTGGTGACAGTTGTTTGTTCTTTAACAGGTTTTCCTAACCGTTGTGATAGAATTTCCCATGTTGTTTCTTGCGCTAACGGGCCGCTGTTTCCAGCTACACGAATCGGATGAGTGCGGAAACAAGCGATAATGCGACCAATATCACGAATTGAAATACCAACATCAGAAGCAAGCTGTGCGGGGCCGGGGTCTGTTGATGTGACATAGGGCCAAGGGCCATGAATCAATGAAAGACCTTGACCTTGTGCGCCTTCAAGCAGAATGCGAGCACCTTTTTTGCGTGTGTGATATAATATATCTGGTGTGCCGGACAATTCAAATTGTCTGAACCAAGGAATCTCATCAGAAAGATTGCGATATAGGCGAAAGCGACAAAGATCACGACTGATGCGAGCTTCGCGCGCTGGCCCAACGCCTTCTCCAGTAGAACCAATGCGCTTGTGCATTTCGCCGTCAACGCCGCCTTCCATTTTATGAAACACAGAGTCTAACACACCGCATAAAGAATCGATATGTAGTCGTTCGTATATAGAAGGATCAACCTCGGCTATTGCTTCAACTTCTTGACGTAACAGAATGGGATCAATAAGCCCGCCGCGCCCAATAATCAACCTTGCCTGTGGATTGATCCATCCGCAGGGAATCGTTTGCATTTTCCAGAGTTTTTTATCGGGGCCAATAAACGAATGACCGGCGTTAGGAGCGCCGACGCGAACATGGATGTCGTAGTCAAAAGCGAGATGAGCCGCAATTACTCCCTTACCTTCCGAACCGAATTGCGCTCCAAACAAAATATCGACTTTCTGTCGCATTACCATCTCTCCTTTATACTTTGTTTAACAATTTTTTCACCGTAATGAGCTACTGCTGTATTACAGGACATGCATAAAATACGATATCGTTTTAATGGACATCCTTCTTTTAATACAGCCCTATACACGGTTCTGGAATTGCTGCCTGTTTTTCTTCGATGCGTTGCACCATCACCTAAACGATGATCTAAAGATAACATTAACGGATTCTTGCAACCGCACAATTCGCATTCGCCACCGAGAATAGCAATAACCCACGATCTATTATATTGGTCTCTTTCTTTATTCCTTTCACAGTGTCTTTTAAGCTGTTCCGGCTGTTGTCGATACGCTTTCATGTACGCTCGATGTACCGGATCGCCCGCTTTACGTATTGCGCGTTTTGCCCTGCGCACATAAGGGCGTTTATTGTACTCTTGCATGTATGTTTTATGATTGTATGTCACTTCTTGTTATTACCCTTTCAAAGCACGAAGCGGATACCACATTTTTCTTGCAATCTTTTTTGTAGGCGTGCAATTTCTTCATTGCGAGCGTGCGCTTGCGTATGCAATGCACAAAGTGTGCGACCTTGTGTTAAAATTTTAGCTTCAGTTACCCGGTTGCGAGCGTACAAATGATTGTATGTTTTCCGCAGCGCTGCGACTCTATTACATAACCGATTGATAGTGCGGAGATGCCAACATTCACGCTCTTTTGGTGTAAATCTCTCATTGCATGGTGCAGCCGCACAAGCCTGTCGGCGCGCCTGTTGGTTTATATTTTGTCTCAAGATTGATCTTCTCTTTCAAGCGGGGTAATTCCCGTTAATTGATCGTGAAAAAACGATTGGTACAAGTTGATTTATTCCATTCCTTAAAAGGTTTTCGATAATGTTGTCGATCTTTTCTCTTGTAATAAATTAATGCTGTTTCAACAATAAGAGCGGATATAACGTTAAGTGATCGTTCTACTTGAATAAATATACTCGCTTCACTTAACATCACTATGCCCCACGATGCCAGAACGCCGATTGTTAGACAGGTAACATACCAGAAACTAACGTCGCACGCTGAGCCTGTTTTACGCATTCGCATTATCTGAAACCAACCCGCTGTAGTGAACACGGTAATGGCTATTGCGGTGAGAACGGTAATAATCATTTAATAATCGCCATCAGGATTAGGCCCACAACTGCAAAAACGGCAATCGTCGTGACAACGCGGACATTCATGTTCTTCGAGCACACCTTTTTTGCGTGCGGTTCCTTCATTGGATTTCTCTGCGCGTGCGGCTTTTTCAACAGAAGGAGCGTTACTCGGATTGATCTCCTGTTCCATAAGACGACAATTACAGAAACGAATATCGTCGTGACAATGCGGACATTCGAGACAGTGATCGGCGCGTGCAGCTTCTTCATTAGGATTTATATTGGCTCCTTCTTCATTGGGGTTTACGTTGTTTCCTTCTCCAAGAGGATGACATTGTGAACAAGACTCATCTAAGGCATCATCGCAATTACGTTTTTGTTCAGTCTCGTTGTTATTGCTGCAGGTGTATCCGTCGCTTTCTCGTATGCCAGTACATGTACAATCTAATCGCTGTTTGGCGCAGACATCAACTTTGCGGCGATCATTACAGTTGGTGCATCCGCACTCTTCTTGCTTTCCGGAGTCTGTTGTCCCGATATATCCTCGACCATAGGGATACGTCGGTAAATTTTGTTGACCTTTCTGCAAAAGTTGCGGGCTATTGTAAATTTCTTTTTCAAGGTCGTTGCCATACCAATGAGCAATGTGTTCAGCGGCTTGCATCAAAACTTCATCAAAAGTTTGTCCGTTTTCTTCATCAACAAAGAAAATGTTTGAACACAGACTCTGTGGCCAAAAATGATCAACCAGATAACGCTCATTAGTTATAAGAATAACTGGAACATGTTTTGACCAAGCATACATAATCTCACAAGGGGTGCCAAAACTGGCGTCATCGCATTTCATCATAACTGCCAGCACGACATTAGAACGATCAATATCTTGTAGATCACGAACGACTACCTCGTTAGGTGCAAGCACATTCCAAATTTTCATTGCATATTTGCCGCGAAGCGGATCAAGCGAATAAAGACCGCATTTACGTAAAAAAGGCGCGATTTTCGCACGGTATTCAGTCGCATTATGATCGATTTTAATTTTACCTGCCAAATAAATGTACCGACAATTATTCTCTGTCTTCATTAGTCGATTCCTCTTCTTCGATATTGGCGTTGATTGGCTTAAATATAGCTGCAATAAAATCAGGCGACGCTTTTTGTCGATCATCTGTTCCTTTGTTAGTAATTGTATACTGCAATAAAAACATACAGTTTACGATTGTGTGCGCAAGATGATGTAAACCTGATTCATCATCATTGTTTTCGCCAAGACACCATTTATAAAAATGGCGCAATGCGGCTCCAATACAGCGCGACCAACTAAAACCTTCTTCCCAGTTACGATCACCATAACGATACGCGCCAAAGGCGAATACTTTCGCAACCTCGACAAGCGGTGCAACAGGTAATAAATCAAACCGAACTTTTTGAAGTGGTGAACGCACAGCTATGCCATCTGTTTTATCCACCGCAGGTGTTCCCGATGCTTCCAGAATAACACGCCATGTTTCAATAACATTCCAGCCTGAAAACACTGCACCAGCGTCATCAACAGGAATACTTATCATCGCCAGCTTTTCCTCTAATTGATCCATCGCCAACCCGCGAATTTCGTATTGATTATCGCCATCGACAACAAACCCATGTTCTGAACGATCTTTCATTCGAAAAACAACTTTAGCTTGCATCGTTTTTCCTATCCTCGTAGTCGAGCAACAATTCTAACAACATGCGTCGAATCACATTGTCTGGTTGCGCAATAATGCAAGCACCCGCTACGATATTCACATACTTGCAGATGTTGTTTGTAACGTCGTTAATCAATTCGCCTGCGACCTGTTGCATGGCACCCTCTAATGCAGAAATTTTAGTATTATCGGGTGTCTTTTGATCTTTGTTCATTGTGTCTCCTTTTGTTCAGTGCGCTTCCGCCCACGACTTACCGTAACCGATGTCAATCGTTAACGGCACCCAACCATCGGCCAATTTTTTAAACTCCATTGCTTCTTTTAAGAGCGGATGAAATTCGTTTATTATTTTAGGTGAATGCTCGAATAACAATTCATCATGCACAGTGAGAATCATTTTTACAGGCATTTTTTCTTTGCGTATTGCGCGACGCACACGAACAAGAGCAATTTTCATAAGATCGGCGGCTGTACCTTGAATAATGTGCGAAACAGCTTTACGTTCATAGCTGGAAATCAAAGCCTCGTATGCTCTTTTTTTCAGTGTTTCCTCGTCCATGCCATGCGTCCAATCAGCAGAGCGCACGTTTTCGATAAACTGTGCGATTGTATCCGGTTTTGGATTGTTAATTTCTGGAAACGGACGAATACGACCAAAAAACGTTCGCATTTCTTTTTGCCTATGCGCTTGTTTCTTAATTGAATCGAGCCAGATTGCAAGTTTTGGCACTGCATTAAACCAACCATCAATCAACTTTCGTGCAGCTTCTCGCGTCGGGATAGTTCGCTTGTTGCGAGCTGATAGCGCGTATTCGCCGATACCTGTTAAGATTGAAAAATTAATAACTTTAGCGATCTTACGTTGTGCTTCCGTTACTTCTTCGAATGGTGTTTTATATATCTCCGCTGCTGTTTGTTGGTGAACATCGATATTACCTGCGCAATACGCATCATACCACAACGATTCATGCGACAATGAAGCTGAAATACGCAATTCGATTTGTGAATAATCAGCAGCAGTCATTACATTGCCTTTAGCCGGTACAAACGCTTCACGTATTTTAGCTGGATCGTTTTCTTCTTGATCTAAGCTAATGCCTTGCATATTCGGATTTGAGCAAGAGAAACGACCTGACTTAGTGCCCGTTTGCCACAAAGACGGGTGGATGCGTCCGGTAACTACGTTAATCAATCTCGGTATCTTTTTTGTATAACTATTACGACGCGCATTCATTTTAGCATATCGCATAATAAGAGGAATAATCTCATGCGAATCTTCAATACCGGCTAAGGCTCTTTGACCAGTGCACCAGCCCGACGCTATACGATACGTGCGCGGCAAATCAAGCTCGTCGAACAATAACATTTGTTTTTGTCTGAACGATCCAAGATTAAGACCTTTTTTCTTGGTAAGGCGCGCAAATTCTGGATTTATAAACGTTACATTACCATCATCGTTTGTAATAGTTTCACATTCGCGGAACGCTATCTGTTCGACTTTTTCACGGCATTTCTTGCATTCATGTGCTAAAAGGGCATCTGATTCTGCAACCTTTTTAAGATCAACGCCGACACCATGCTTATACATCTCCATGACCGGACGAATAACTTGATGCTCCAATTCCCAAATTTCAGGCATCATCTTGACTGCATCTTGAATTGATTTTTCTTGCCATAATTGCATTGTAATATCAGCATCTTGGCAACCGTATACGCGCTGTTGCCACAATTCTAACAATGTAAAATCAATTTCATCATCTTTCAGTTTCTTAGCGCCAGTGTTGGCTATAATGATATTTTTTAATTCAACAGTCGGCAACGAAAGAATTGTTTGTGCTTGTGCCTTCAATCCTGCAGCGCGATGATAACCTGATATATCTCGAAAGAAACAAGCAATCATTACGTCACGCACTTTCTTGTCTGGAATTTTTACACCGTATTTTTCAATAATAGCAAGATCGTAACCTGCGTTAAAGAAGATCACAGTTTTACCTTTAACAAGTCGATTGAGCGCTTTAAGCTGCGGATCGACTTTGATTGGCACCCAATAAGCTACATGAGGTTCGAAGCTGAATGAATAACCGAGGCACTTAGCAGTAATCGTATCGAGACCTGTGGTTTCAGTATCAAGACTGATTTCAGTTGTGTTTTTATGTTCTTGTGCAATGCGATTTAATTCACGAACAGTTGTAATTTCCGTATAAGCGCTCATCAAATCCCACTGTTTAAGAATTTGAATCGTTGCGCACTCAATAGATTTTTCTTCTTTATTCTGTTTTTTTTGCATCAACAATCTTCTCAATTTGTTTCATATTCCAGTGCACAAACGAACCTACGCGAATCGGTTTAATGCGATAATCATCAAAAACTTCTTCAATACGAATCGACTTACGGGGTTTGATTAGTGTGTTATTGATTTTCTGTTCGTTTTTAATAAACGCCACTTCACTATTCCATCGACTAATCGGTATTATGTACACACATTTATCATGCGGCCCCTTATACACCGCTATTGCTAAAAAGCCGACTCCACCGGCTACTTCAATGTCACACAACGTTTTTATTTGTTCCATTCGTACCCGATTTATCGGAAAAGCTCGATCATCTTTTTTGATTTTCCATTCCATTCCAACACATATTCCATTATAGCATGCAATTATATCAACAGCCCGCGCATTGGGTGTATTATGCTGGAATGGCATATAATCCGGTATTTTATACCACCATAACAGGCCGGGTTGTTGCCGTTGCCAGTTTTTCATAATTTGGCGCATGATAGTTGTTTCGTTCATCTACAATTCGTATTCTTACATTGATGGTCATGATTAGAAACAGTTTTTCTACCGCATTTCGGACATGTCTTGGCATCAACACCTGCCTGTTGTTCCGGTGTGCAAGGAGTATTCTTGCGTTCCTTTAATAGTATGGAATAATACTCCGCTTGAGTCAATAGACTACTTGCTTGAGCAGCAAGGCCCGCATCGTTCCAGCATTTTTCGCATGTACTCATAAGTTAAAACTCCTGCTTGCCTTAATTAAGGCCATGATGTTACCAACAAATTGTGGATCAATCGTTAATTCGCTACTTTTTGTACGGCGTTCAATTCCTAACTCGATAGCAACCTCGTGCGTAAGCGTTTGTAGTCTATGGACTTCAACAATTAACTCTTCTTTTGTGCGCGCTCTAAGCTGCGCTTTGGTTGTTGTTTCACAGTCACCGTATTTTTTTGGGCGGATTGTTTTACAGCGTACAGGTACAAGCGGCCAGGCACTTTGTTTCATGAATTAAGCCACTTTCCGAACGCGCCTACGGGCAAATCGCCAGCACGATCTTCGTGAATTACTCGCATAACTTGCCAGTATTCTTTGACGCGTTGTTCTAATGTGTGATAGCACAGCACCTGTTTTTGACCAGCGAGCGCAATTTTTTCGCGAGCGTATTCATGCTCCAAGAAAAAATCTATTTTAGCCCGCAAATTATCCAATTCATCGTTATGCGTTACGCAATGCACGCCTTCCTTGAACGCCAGCCCCAACTGTTGCACTTGATGGTTAATAAAAAACGCACCGCTGCCCATAGCATTGTACATACGATTACTGGTTATGAATTGACCGGAATTAATGAACATTTTGCGCTGGATATTAATTGCAATTTTGCTTTGCGCGTATGCTTCAGCCATCTCATAACCGCGAATTTCGCGTTGCCGTACAATAGTATCGCGCGCAAAAAAACAATCGTATTCCTTCATCAAAACATCCAACCACTGAGAACGTAGTTTATCGCACGAACCAATAAAACATACGTCATATATCGGTTTTGTTGAATCTAATCGCGCCGGTAATTCTCCGTTTTTCGAGCAAAAACGACGGTCAAAATACTGCGGCATCCACAGGACTGTTGGCGCAAGGTTTCGATAACGCTGCGCTGTTTCTAATATCGAAAAAATCAATACATCGGCAACATTGTTTAACGATTTATTCCACATCCGATCTCGGCTCTTCTCTGTCATGTCTGGATACCATAATATTAGTTTTGCCCCGGTGCGTTTAATTGCTCGATAATACGGAGCAAAACCCCACCTTAATGCGAAACAGAAAACAATATCAGGTTTATATTCGCGCAAGGCCGCCAACATCTGTTCCGGGTGTTTGCGGCTACCGGTTATACGCACCTCAAAACCTTGACGTTTAGCTTCAGCAGCGACATACGGACCAGCGAACCGTTGTTCAAAACCGCAGCACCAAATCAAAACTTTCATGTACACTCACCGCCGCATTTAACACATTTACCGTCAACAGTGTTAGTAAGTGCGTGTTCTTTGCCGCACTCCATGCACTTAACATCCACATACAATAACCATTCCCCGTTTCTTAATTCTTCGTTGGATAGTCCGTCCGGCGGTGGATATATTTTCATTTTTTGTTGCTTCCGCGTTCTCTGTCTACTATACAACATCTCTTGTATTTCATCCGTTTTGTTTCATCGCATGGCGCAACGCGCATTTTGCAACAGGGACAGAGCGCGTTTCTGCCGATTTTAGGTGCCCGACGCCTATAAGTGCCACGCTTACTGTCCCAAATTAGTGTACCCCGGTACTTTTCTTTTTTCGGCGATTTGGTGTCAGATAGCGGTCGATTTGCTACAATCTTAAACATCCTGCAGCACCATGCCCAAAAACAAAACCATAGGTTTTTCATTGATTGACCTTTCCGCGAATAATGTCCAACGTTGCGTTTATGATTTTATCTATTGACGGCAACCACATTTTACGCTGTTTCCAGTATGAAACATGAGCCGGAATTGTTATCACTGGCACTTTGAACGGATTCCAATGTTCCGATGTTCGTATTGCATGTTCTGGTCGTGTTTGCCAACATACCTGAGGCAACAGACACAACGTTCCGAAATGAATAGGCCCAGATTGCGGCCCAACTATTACATGCGAATGAACCATAATTCGCGCTAACTTATCGAGTGGTATGTTTCGGCAATCGACTGTGTCTCGTATGTGCGCTGCTGAATCTTTTTTACCTATGCAAGCTACACTCAGTCCTGCGTCCTTTATGCAGGCAACGAAATATTCAGCGTGTTGAATTGGCCAGTTTCGAAACGACGTGTTACACTTGGTTGTATCGCGTACAATCATTAAAACATCGTAACCTGTTAAATTGTTATCTTCCCCAAACGATATAAGATTCTGTCGAACACTCCAATGTTCACTTAGCCACCATTGTGTTCGATAAGTGTCATGAGCGATTATTGTTACATTCGATAAACCGCCTATGTAATATAAATGAGCGCCACGATGTAATTTATTAGACTCGCCGCGATTTTTCCACATATCTGTTTCTTCGTATTCTGGATCATAGTGAACAATACTGGTAGCGAAATCCCGATACAATAAATCGTGGCCAGTGCGACAAGCAACAATGACATTATCAAACTGTTCAGCTTGTTTGCGTATAAACCCCGCCCAACAGAACAATTCCCATCCGAAACTCACCTACCCAAGGGCCAATAAAAAGTGTTTTCTGTCGTTTATTCATGGGTAGACCTCCTTTCTTCGTTTATGCTGGCAATCACAGCTTTTTCACCATAGTTGGAGACTGCAAGATTGCAAGACATGCACAATAAGCGATAACGCTTCGGTGGACATCCTTCACGCAATACTGCTGTGTACATGCGATTGGGATCACGGCCAATCTGTTTACGATGCGCTTTTCCATCCTTTAATTTGTGATCTAAAGACAACATTAGCGGGTTTTTACAACCGCATAATTCGTATTTGCCGCCTAATATAGCAATAAGCCACGCCCTATGCCACATCGCACGCTCGCGCTCTCTAATACGATGTTTTTCCAGATACTCTGATCGTCGTTCTTGTTTGTATTGACGTATAGCGTCTTTTGCCGATTGCTTCATTTATTCACTCTTTCTATAAACCCGGAACAATTACGCTCCGGGCTATAGTTATACTAACACGTCACTACTTAACTGTTAGTAGCGTTTCGAACACTGCCCTGCGGCTGTGCTTCCATCTTACCAACAGCTTCGCGCAATTCTTCTTCGGTCACTGTACGAGCAATCCAACGCTTCGCGTCGCGATACTGATAAGCGGCGAATTCGGATAGAACGCGCTCTTTAAGACCGCTACGCAGACACACCGCAGTTTTTGCGGCAATAGAAATAGTGGCGTTAATGAATCTGCCTTTCTTCACGCCGGTAATGAGCAGGTCTTTTTGCTTGAATTCGTCAACTCCCCACTCAGTTACGATTTCATATAAGCGCCGGTAATCGTTGGTATAAAAGCTCCACAGTTGGAACTCATAGTCAACCTTTTTACCGGAAAGCTGACCTGACTTATCGGTATCATAAACCAGTACCGGCACCATCCACATGAGTTGCGGCTCTTTGCCGAGCAACTCCATGTCGAGACCTTCTTCAGTCATCACCAGCGTTCCATTCCGATTCTCGAATGTGGAAAACGTATGAATGAAATTGAGTCCCGGTACAAACTGTACATGCGCCCGAATCGGATCGGCCATCAGATAAATGCGGCGAGTCTTACCATCTTCAGCCTTAAAAAACGTCCGATCACTGATGCCTAACGAACGCGGATCAGTCCAAGCACTATCTACTGCGTTGTTTTTAGTAGCCATAAATCGCCTTTGTTTTGTGTTCTCAGATTTTCAGATTCTCAGATTTTCGTTTTCGTCTTATTATGTTCTCCTGTTTAACGATGTTAATTTATATTAAAACAAGAATACGGCACCTCCACCTTTCGATTGAATGACAATTAACACTTTGGTCGTGTATGGCATATTAAACCTATACAGACTGTTTCCTTCAGTTGCTATTGCTTGTTTTTCCTTCTCGGAGTTAGCCGCTTACTGCTGACTCTGGTTGTCTTGCTTTTCACTTTTTTCGCTGTCTTTTTGACAGTCTTTTTGCCTTTATTCCAAGGCACAAATCCCGGCATCTTCTTACCCTTGTTCCAAGGTACAACACCGGTCTTTTCACCCTTATTCCAAGGTACAACACCGGTCTTTTTACCCTTGTTCCAAGGCACTATCTTACCCTTTAAGGCTGCGCTGATCTTAGCCTTGTGTTCATCAGACAGCGGACGGCCGGGAATCGAGATCGCAACCTTTTTGGTTGCGGCTTTCTTGACTGTGGACTTTTTAGCTGCGGTCTTTTTGGCTGCGGTCTTTTTGGCTGCGGTCTTTTTGGCTGCGGGCTTTTTGGCTGCGGGCTTTTTGGCTGCGGGCTTTTTGGCTGCGGGCTTTTTAGGTATAGCCTTTTTACCGAGTACCCGTTGAATAGCGGCATTTGCTTCAGTAAGCGTCGGGACTGTCGATGTTTTCTCTTCCTTTTTCACAGCCTTTTGGGCGCTTGTGTCATCTTTTGCAATGTTTGTCGACATGTTACACTCCTTCTTCGTCACTAATGTTTTCGAATTCCTGTTCCATGCGGTCAACAGGAATATGAATAGGCCAACTCAAACGATTAGGTAAAGCGGCTTTTATTGTTGCATTACGGCGAATATTGTTGGGATCGTAATCTTCAACCACAACAAAAACCACTCCGGATCGCAACGATTGCAATCTGGTGCCAGTAGGTATCGGTTTAGTTACATCTACTGACCTATCGATGTGATTAGAATGGAGAGACATCGCCATTTTCCTGTATTTTGATGTTCTCGTACTCGTCAAGATGACGGCGTGCAAATTCACGACCTGCGCACTGTAACGCACCAATAATGACATTACCCATAGAGTAACTTTTATATTTACTCCACAACGAAACGACAAGCTTGGTGATTATGTAATTCAATACTCCGGCCACAGTAGAGGAAGGAGCCGATTTGAGTCGCTCGACTATTTCTTTAATAAATGGATCGAACGTTTCTCTGATTTCTTGGTCGATGTACGGCATTGCTTCACCGCCTTTGTTTTTGTTGTCAATTATGCGCAGCATACGTTAAAAGCGCCCAAAAACCGGATGCCACAACGAGGGATACGCCGATGTGCAGCCACATAATTAACGGATCGCGGCGCGTTTTCTCTTTCATCCGAAAACGATTGACTAATGATTTTATTTGCGCTTTCATTATTTCACCGCCCTTGTTAGAGTAAACCCAACGCAACTAATTTAACTTTCATTTTTTCCCGTTCTCGTTCCCGATCAGCGATTGTTGTTTGTTTTTTCCTTTCTTGTTTTTCGTATACATAGACTTCTTGTTGATTGCGTTTTCCACTATATCGGTTGCGCCCTTTCTCTGTTTCAATTAAGCGCTTTCTTTTTCGCTTTTCACGATCTTCATCCCAAATACGACCTTTTTCTCTCTGTTTTTCTCTACATTCTATACATACACCTCTACGACGACCATCTATCAATAACAATTCTTTACACTCTATACACCGCTCAGTATTCATTGTTTCACCGTCTCTGTTATTATTGAACCCTGATTGAACGAACAGAATCCAGTTTATGTGTTGGGACAGTGCGAATATCATTAAAAACTAACGAATCATTGAATTGCGTAAACAATTCCGGGTATTCTTTTGTTGATCGTGACCAATGAAATACGATATTAAGATCACAATCCAAACCAGTTATTTTCGTTCGCTCATTAGACCACAACTCTATATGATCTATGTCTGTCCAAACAACTCTAATAGTGAACGTTGTAAAATCAGCCACTGAATCTACTCTGTTCACTGTTAGTTGCGGCGTCTGTCCCTTAGCAACGTTAGCGCACACAAAAAACACAACTGTCACTATTAGCGCCGCGATTGACACCTTTTTGATGAACGGCGATACTATTGGTTTGTTGTCGGCATAGTAATTCATTATATTCGCTCCAATTCGTTATGATAATGAGCGGATTGATTTATGGCTAAATCATTCTCGACATCTATCCAGAATCTGTCAAGGTAACTATTATTATCGACAAACGTCACTACATACACTGGATTAGCGCGATTCAACAACCGCGTAGGTAAATCGTCTTCGGCAGTGATAACACCGAATCGACCGATGTTGCGCCGATCACCATAATCATCTATAACCTCGATTACTCGAACCTTAGTACCCACCGGATACGGAGATACTGACACCGACTCTTTATTACACTGGCACTGATGGTCACAACGCTTGCAGGAAAGGCAAATATTATCGGGTTTGCCTACGCAAACGTCACAACAGTCAACCGGTCTAATAATTTGGTCATAAACGTTTACATCAAAACGACGGCACAGGCGCATGAACGTGCGCCTATTAAGCCAGAACCTTTCGACTCTACCAACAGTATCAGCATCGATAAAACAGACGCCGGATGATTCGAACCGCCCCAGCGGGCCGCTATGTAAGGCAGTGCAAACTTCTGCAAATCCTGCCGTTATAACAGCGCGTTCTAATTCAACGAATCGCTCCTTAGTGAATCGACCAAGACCGACATCAACAGGGGGGGTCTGATACTCAGGTCTAAGTTGTCTGTGCCTGTTCACTTCGGCCTGTTGTTTCTCTCTGTTTTCGTTGACCATTATACCACCGCCTTGCAAGAATCGATGTTGGTTTCGTTCGAATAATCACCCTTCGCAGCATCGATTGTCGATTCATCGACTATAGAATACAACAACGGTTTCCACGAAACACTTGCCCGGACGCTGCGCTTAAGCTCCACTTGTTTGTTGCCGATCAATACGAGGCCGGTGCCGTGGATGTTGATAGTCTCCGCGATTCTCGGTTTCAGGTGCGTATCCAACCGTTTTATTTCGGCTTTCAGCTTGTCGCGCCGAGTCAACAGTTTCACGTCGGCCTCTATCAACAGGTCACCTGTTTGCATCAGAGGACGGATTACCGTTTCGGCTGTTTCCTTTTTGGTCTTTGTCTGTGCGCTCATTGTCTCACTCCTTGTTCTTGGTTGGTTGGTTTAGTCGTCCAGATCAATAAGGTCAAAACCGATACCTTTGTTCCTTTATTCGATTATTTCCAGATTGGTGCCGAAACAAGCTTCGGTGTGCTTTTCACCTTTAAACAGGACTTTAACTACAGTCCTTGCACGTGTTCCATAATATCCGTAGAATCCTTTAATGACACCGATCTTGCCGGAATGAATCTCCCTGACGTTCTTGTCGATGTTTTTGTCATTTTGCTTAATCATTGTCTCATCCTTTCCTTTTGTCTCTTTCGATTGCTTAGCTGTCGAGTGTAACTAACTCAAAATCGATACCGTTGCTCAGGCCAATCGCGTCCTGTTTCAAATCGGTGCATAATGCCTGAGCGAATCTTTTCAGATAATCGCCAGACTGCTCATGCCCTATAATGATGACTACACTTGCTTCAGTCTTGCCCCGCCAAGACCCAGTGGCCGGGATGATCGTCGCTCCGTCAAAACGCTGGGAAACCATTTCGATGATCTTCTCAGTGTTGACTTCGCCGGTTTCGTTGTCGGCTCCGATGTAAAAACTTGCTTGTCTCATCTTGCTCTTCTTTCGGCTTGTTTCGGTTGCGTCCATAATGTAATATATAGCAAAGACCATGCCGAATTAAAAGAATCAATATAAGGCCCACTACTGGCTCTCGCTCTTGGAATACTCTGATAGTCTCCGCAAGAGCCGAACGCCCGTACAGGTCACCTCTGGCCGCTCCGTAGGCACAAGAGCAAGTAAGTTAAGCCGACAATATATGCAAGCGAATGCACAGGGAGCAGAGCAAATAGTATAGGAACAATCCCATAATACGACAGCCGAAAGCCCGCGCCCGGTGCGGCATTTCGAGGTATAGGAAACAAACCCCAATATGTGGGGCAGAAGCCAGTAATTTTCCCGATTTTTCTTGTAGTCTGTATTTGACTCATATTTGTGCAACTCCAGCACACACATACATAGCAAATGCCGTGCCAATGGAAAAGTCTTACTACACCGTAAATTCGAAGCAAATACCGTGCCACAAACTTAAATACCTATCCTTTAAATTTGCGCCGGTTAGTTGGCCCGCGCACAGTCTTAACCAACGGCCTCGGTTTGCGACCATTTATAACCTCTTGAGTGCCTAATATAGTGCATTGCCCAAATATGATCGGAATCGGATGAACAGAAAATTGACCGCGCTGATAAAAGTCAACCACACCAAACATGTGCGCCCAATTTACCGGACGGTATCCCAGCCACAAATTATCATCAGGTTTGCAGGAGCTTAGACAACCAAGAGAATACGCGCCTTTTGGTCCGTCAGCGTGTGTAACGTGAACAGCCTGAAAGTCGTGCCAGTGACCGTAAACGATATTAACGCCCATTCGCAGCAGATGATTGCGAGCATGATGAATGCCACCATAGAGATGTCCGTGATAGAATCTAAGCTCGCCAATCTTCAACAGTTTGCCACAAGGATAAAGTTTCCAGTGTCGTCGCTTCCAATCGAAAACCTGATCGAATCGATAACCTGCTGCCTCATCGAAAACTGTGTCAGCATAATCAGGGTTTGCCACAACGAAATGATCCAGCCAACGATCATGGTTACCCGTAATCATGTGCTTCTCTTTTATGTCGAGTTTGTCACATTCTTCATCTATCGGATCGAGAATGTACTTGCGGACTTGCCGAGCATCAGTTCTTATACCGTTAGCGATTTCAGCAGGATCGGGTTGCCGAATGCGTTTATATCTGTAGTGATTAACGCTGTCCCACTGACCAATATCACCTAAAAAAATGATACCGGTAGGTTGAATAATTTTAATTGCCTGTAAAACGCACTCTAATGCTGCTCGATCTACCAAGTTGCCGTGCGTATCGGGTATAACAATATAACGAGCATGAACGTTCTTGCTTGTTAAACGTGTTTTTCTTTTCATTTATTGCTCTTTCTTTTTTCTCTCGGTTTTGGTGATCGTAATCTCTACTGAATCATGAATACCTAAAAAACCGAGGTATCGCTGAGAAACACACTCAAGAACATGTTCAAGCGCTTTCGTTGTTTTGCTTGTATAGATAGGCAGAACGCAATTTAATACGACGTTCTGTACGCGCAAGGTGAAAGAAACCAATAAATGATCCCTCGGCAGCGCGGGCTTAAACACATAAGGGGGCGGCTCTGCATTTTCATCATTATCGGGCGATGGGATTTCTTCGACCGGTTTACGATCAACTGCTGTAACTGCAACATCGCCCGCTGCAAGAGATTTAATGTACGTTCCCTGCACCAGTTTTAGTGACGCAAGAATGATTGTGCCCGCGTACGCATTAACATCATCAAGAAAACGCTTTGAAGCGACAATGTTGATTCCGCTTTTGATGTTGATTCTCTTGATTTCTCTCTTAACGCGCTGATTACAGATCAACAGATCAGCGATTCGTTTTTCCGGTACTTTGGCCGCAAGATGTACAACACGCTCACAATCGGCTTGCTCTGCTGACAGTCTGACTATTCGTTCAATTTCACTGTCTAACGCAGTAAGAAACTCGCTCGCAACGAGAATTTTTGTGCTATGATGTGCGCGAATGAATCTCCTAACTTTGGCTTTGGTTATAAACCCTATCATTAACACAATCTCCTCAATAAAATTTCAAGAGCCTTGAAGTAGCGCTGTACCGCTCTTTCCATTACAGGGGATCGGCAACGGAACGTTAGCTCCTCCGAGTTTTCAACCAGAAAACCCGTTGCATCTCCAAGGCCCAGTATTTTTGTTTTTCTTTTTTGTTCAATAATGTGTCCGGTGAAGTCAACCAAAAAACTCCACCGGACTATACCAACCAAGAAAAGTAAAGAGACAAGGAATAAAAACATAAAAAGATCGATATTCAACCTGTCAGATAAAACGCGCACAAAGATTGATTCGAGTGGCGAGTTTTCCATACTTAAGATACGAGCAAACGACGTGCCCGATCAACAGTGAATGTAAGATTTAAGATTGTTTGAGATTGCAATTTGCACGTGTGATACCTCTAAGAGGTATAATATCACAAGGATCACAAGGATCACACGGCAAATTATTGCAGAGTATTCGCAAGCGTTTGCGAACAATCTGCAACCGCGTACAATTGCAATTTGCACGTGTGATCTTTGTGATCGCTGTGATATCGTGTAAGGGGGAAATATCACAAAGGCAACGCGTTGCAAATATTGATCGTTTTATAGCACAATATTCGCAACGCGTTGCATCATGGTAGGAGTTTCGGCTCTCCGGTTTGGATATGCCACGAACGACTTGCTCTTCCTGTGTGATCTATTACAGTGTTCGGATGAATGCTTGCGTTCTTGTACCCGCGATTTTGGGCGTTGCGAAAGTACCGGGTATCAACTGTACGTATTAAGCGCCGGACGTCCCAGAATCCGTTGGCTTTGAATGCTTCAACGGAAATCAGTAGACAACAGCCGGGTGGAAAGCGCACTACGTTAATTTGTGTAGTTTTTCCTTGTTGTAATCCTTCTAATTTATGAGCGGGCCAACGCATACCGCTAAGTGCGCACAATGGCAATTCTTTGTGTTCTTCGTATGCAGCAACAAGAATTTTATGCCAATTTAACTTAAAGTCAAGATCGTTATCGCAGAACAAGAAATACTGTAACGGTTCTGTTTTTGTGTTGCGGCACTGTTCTTGTGCAATACGCGCGCCCAGATTCCACGCATACGGCTTGCCTCGATTTTTGCGCAGAAAAACAAGGTTGTCGATGTTGTCGCGATAGCTATTCAACATTGCGACCATTTCTGGTTGTGATCCGTTATCGACTACAGTGACTGTTACTTCTTTTGGATTAAAATCACTGTTGAACAATGTATCGAGTGTGCGCTTTGTTAACGTTGCGCGACCGAATGTAACAATCACTACTGCTATCATTCTGGCACTCGCTCAAAGTGAGGGCCATCAAAAAAACTCTTGAAATCGCCACCCCATTTGATTTTTATTCTTTTCACGAATGCGATAGCAATGATTGTTCCTGCAAGTCTATAAAAAGCGCCCATGCGCTTAACGTATTCCTTGGTTGTTTGGTTTTGGATGTCGGGCCATTTAATCGGATACGGTGCAATATCGAAAGCGTCTGATTTTTCATAATCATATAAACCATCAGAACGTTTTGAACGATTGTGTTTGCTGAAAGGATATTTTACGTTGCTGCGTTTATTGTTTGTCGCTGTTGTTTGATCTTTTTCGTTGCGTAACCCATCGAGGACTGAAAAGTTTGTAATCTTTATTGCCGCATTCAATATTTCCTGTAAGTCGGGATGTAATGTCACAATTTTAGCTTTACTGTTCCTGCTGAAGACCGCCATCGTACACCTCTATTCAATTTATCCAATTCATCGCTTTTGCGCCTGCTGCTATTATACCCAAACTGGTGCTGGTTGTTATTATCCAAAGCAACACTCTTATTATAATGCGTCGAAAACGAGTGTTTTTATCTATTTGTTTTGTCATTCTTACACATTCAACAGTTTGTGTGCTTATGATATTATTGACTTTTGTTATAATTTTATCGATTTTACGACACGTTATGTGTTGTGAATCTTCAATGCCTCTTAAGCGTTCAGCGTCTCCGCGCGTAAACTCGATTGGTTCGTCTTTGCCCATGATTTACCTTTTAATGAATTTATTGACAACGTTAGGAATTATCTTTTCTGCACCGCGACTAACGATATACCCGCCAATGCCGATTTGCAGTAATGTCCACATTTGTTCGGCGATAGGAAAAGCTAATATACCTATATAATGTGCAACAATTAAAAGTAGAAAAATTAACATTGTGATCGGTCGCCATGAACATTGTAGCCACGATTCGCCTTTAGCTTCAGTCATAATGACATTGGCTTTCATTTGCATTATTTTACTCTCATAATCAAGAACACGCTCAGCGAAAGCGTTCTCCATTTTAGTTAGTTGATTGTGGAGTATTCGTTTTTCTTCGTCTGTCGTAACAAGATCATCAATCAATCCAGCAATAGGTTTGATCGCATCACCGAGAAAAGATAGTAAACTCATTATACACCTCTTTAAAATGCGTTAATGTAAAGCTCTGCGGCTTCCATTGTACCGCTATCATCTTGTGGCGTTTCAACAACAATGAATCGCCAATAGCGATGCGGCCCATAAGAACCGTCCGCTTTAACGATTAAATTGTCGCCGACGCTGAACATACCACCGTTTAGATATGAACGCACTGTCCCAACTGCTGTCCAATCATTATTATCATCACTATAATATACATTAACAGTGCCTCTCGTTAGTGTACCGATTGATCGTGTCATCGGCATTGTAAACGATTGAATAACCTGACTTAACGTTTTCGCGCTTCCGCAATCCATTCCATAAGAATCGTCTACAGACATATAACCGGCATAGCTGCCGTGACCGGTTGACGTGTCGCCATCATCGAGATCGGGATCAAACTGCAATTCAGTATCGACAGTGGCGTCATGTTCGTATAACGCCCACGGTGGCGGGCCGTCAGACGGTGGGCCGGGCGACGGACTCGGCGATGGAGACGGACTTGGTGACGGACTTGGTGACGGACTTGGCGAAGGTGACGGTGACGGACTTGGATAGGTTGTATATACTTCGATAGCTGTGATAGAAACTTGGTTCATGTCTTTTCGCGTTTTAGTCACTAACAGTTTCTTGTCACCCCAGCTGCTGCCGTACGCATCCTGTAAATCATCTATATCGCTATCTAATGAAATATAATCGCCCGGTTGCAAAAAAGAAAACATAAAACCGGGTAAATCGAACGATACCTGAACGTGCTCTTTAGACCACAATCCATCGGTATTATTGACATAGTGCGCCGCTACATTTGCCGCAGATACGCCGCAAACGTTTTGCCAACTGTGCGATGCGGAGCGTACTGAATCGACGTTGTTGTTGTTTTGACTAACAGTGTCCTCATAGATATTATTATCCTTAAATTGACCGTATTCGCCTTGCCAACGTGATTCGACTGTTAACTTGTTAACGATATGTGATGTCTTTGACAGACTTATGGTGTCTCCAACTAAAACGCCCCGTTTTATGGTAGCAGCAATCGTAGGAAACTTGTCGAATAGATTTATACAACGTAATTTGCCCGCTCCAGAATAATGAAATATGCAGTAACTTTGTTCTGCTAACTGTCGCACTACATCGGATACGCGCACAGATGTGTCAATACAGATTCGCGCAGCAACATCGCCGCTTGAATAAGTGATAGATTCACTGTCGGTAAAAGATGATTCATCAATATCGCCACCATCAAGACCTAATTCGTTCATGTACAGATCGCGCACAATAGCTTCTGGTTTGTCTATACCGTCACTTCTACCTCTGACTGTGGCCCATGCAAAACTGCTCGGTGTATCGAGAACGTGTTTAAGTCGAATTAGTGCGCCATTAAATTGTATAATATCTTGATTGTCCACAATGTTGTCTGGCGGTGTGCCGCCCGCTTTTACTTCAATACCCATTATTAAGCGTTGGCCCCACGTATCAGTACTGATGCTGCCACTACTAATATCTCTGTCAGCCACCTCCGTAAAACTCCACTGACGGTATACAAACTCAGACTCGCCATCTCCTACGGTGGGCGGTCTACAATAACCGAACAAAACGCGCTCATCGGTATCGTTTTCACGTCCGTAATAAAGATAAAACTTCATCCAAGTTATCGGTTCGCCGGGAAAATCGGCTGTCTGATCTAAATAGCTGTATAACGCAGTAATGCGACCGCCGGCTTGTATGTGTTCAAGTAATTCGCGCTCAAATACAATGCGCCAACTACCTATTCCTATACAAAAACCGCCGTCATCAGAAACGTTGTCTGGAAATTTACACATAGCAACCCATATATTGATGTTCGTCGGTGTGTCAACAGTTTTGTCACCGTCATCATAAAGTGCGGATGCGTCACCGGCACCATCCATATAAAAATTTAGTATACCAAATGCGCCTGTGCTTACTTCTACCCAAGCTATGCCGCTATCGTCTGCGTTATTGACAGAAGGAACAACCGGAACCACTACCGCTCCACCTACACTTACATACGCGGTGCCGACAACAACACAGGCATGATTAGCGATTACGTATCGCGGATATTGATCGTTCGATGTTCTAATAGCCTTAGCTAATCCTGCATGAGTCCCTTCCAAAATATCGCCGCCGCCGCTGAATATGCCATAAACTATTGGAATCGGTAACAACAACACTTCTATGGGCGCATCGGGATACACATCCTTCATTAGCGTATCGGGAATCTTTTTATCTAATAATTTACCGTTATCGTGCGCTGTAAAGATTAAAGTGTTTTTATTTGCATTAACGGTGCTCGATGATAAAACCCTGCCTTTAAATATCAGTAAACAATCAGCTATATCATTAATGCCGCCGATGAATTGACGAATCTCAACAGTCGCTCCGTTAATGCCAGTTAGTATATCAGACACCCGTAATGGCGTATTGGCGTTGTTTGGATAGAACGGCGTATTATTTAGTATAATGCGGACACTGGAGTTTGAGAATTGTTTAGAATAGAAAGCAATGTCCTCTATGATAGAACCGTGCGATATTAGCATCGGATAAATTGGTTCAACAGTGTTCAATCCGCGCGGAAGGGGGCGTGCGGAAAAATAATAATCGTTACCTCCTTTGGTCACTTTAACTATAGTATCTAATTGCATACCAGAACGTATAGAGAGTTGTTCAAAAAGATCGCTGCGTGTGTAAGCCATTACATTCCCCACGTTCCATAGGTTAAACGCCCGGCATAGCGTGTGATTATTTCGTCTGCACTGAGTGCGCGTCGAGTAATACAAAACCCACCAAGAGAATAATCTGTAGATTGAATAGTAATACTTATTTTTGCTGATGAATTAGAAAGACTGCCTGTAATAAATGCTATATTATCGGGGCCATCAATTAAAATTCCATTTTGGTAGGTTGTGACAGTATGGGCAGTGCGGTTAACGACAGTAGCATAATATTGCATGTTACCGATACCGGATAAAGGTGCCGATAGTGTGTTAATGCTGTTAACTCCATCACCCAAAAACACTCGATGATATTGAATTGGCGGTGCAGCCACGAAGATTATGCGCCACCCTCTAATTCCAATTAATTTACTAATTAAATCAGTTATGACAGCAACATCGAATCGCGCCCACATTTCGATAGTGAAACTACTCATACCCATATCAAAGTCTGTGGCACTGCCGGGGAATATTTTAAACTCTTTCGGCGATACTGGCTGTACTGCTGTGATTCCTTGTTCTTCTATAGCATAAGAATAATCTCTGGAACTAATATCGTTCATGGGTATAAGATGGTTTCCATAACCGCTATCATCGTTACCGTTCAATCGAAAATGCCATAATCCTTTTGTGTTGTTGTCAACAACAGTTAATGAACGATCTTGTACAGGCACTCGTTTATAACCGAGTTCGCGGAATGAGACTTGCGGTGTCCAGAATTCGTTGTCTTGTCTGTTTTCAGATAATGATGTCTCGAATTGTAGAGCATAATACTCATCCGAGTTAAATTCAGATTGCATAACGATAGGTAAATTACGACCGTGCGCAGCGCGATACGCGCCACTTAAATTAGCCCACTGATTACTGTTGGCAATGAACATAAACTGTCGTTGTATAATTCGTTGTTTACCTACACCTGCAGGAGATACAAATTGATGATCGGAACGCGCGACGATTTTGTTATTGTGATGTAGGATTTTATTGTTTTCTGGTCGTTGATGTTTCCAGGGCAATGTATAATCATTCATAAACCAAACAGCGCTGATTTCCGGAGCGATAGTTTGGGGATCGTTATTGAAATATAAAAATTCGATACGCCAATAACGCGCACTAATTGCAGTGGATAACTTATCGACAACAATCGGCGAATAAGGTGAATGACCGCTTTGAAAAAGTTTAATAATGATTGGTGTGTAAGATGAATCGTCGTTACTGTATGATATACGCCACGCTTTGTCGTGTGTATAGTTTTCATTGTAGTTGTGTAACCACATTATAATCGCATCAACAGTAATTGCTTTACCGAGATCATAATATAATTCACTGGTTGTGTATTGATTGGCTTTCCACCATGTATCAGGATCGTTATCGAGTGTGTATTTTGGTTGGTGCCCGGAGCTAAATCCTGAAGTATTGCGTCCATCAGTAAGAACAGGTATCGCATCAACAGGAGCGAATAATTCAACGGAATCTGTGTGCGGTATACCCGCCGTATATTCAATGTAAGCGGAATGTCTGGTAGAATCAGTCGGTGCGTTGAACAGTTCTAAGGTGCTTGGCATTTCAAAACTGCCGCTTGCGTACGCTCTGGTTGTGTCGAGATACTCAATATCAAGTTTAAAATACGGTATTGCGCCGCCGCTAACTGATCTTTGTGAGAATGCCATTGCATACGTTTTACCGGCTTCTAATTCAGTATAAGGGAACGGTATTTCTAACCACTGGTAAGTTTCAGAAGAGCTTTGAACAATATCGGACGAAACTATTAGCGGTGAATCAGCGTCAGTAGTGCCGATTTCATAAATGTACATGCGGTATTCAACTGTTCCTGGGCCAGAGAATAGACGAGTATGTAACCAACCGCTATTAACAATACCGCCTTTTGTGCCGATAGTTACTTGATCGTACCAGTTTAATTGTACATGGTAATCTGAACGGCCGTAATGATACGAACCGACGTTGTTATATCCTATAAAATCCATCAGTGGTATCTATCCTTTTTGACAACAGGAAGCTCAATAAAATGATACGTTATGCGATATAAATCAATATCAAGTAATTCTTCAACAACGGTGTCTGTTGCGAATCTACAAAAACGGTGCGTGTTATCGACATCTACGTACACGAACGGACGATAAGTACCGTTACAATGACTTAAGACATCTTGCAATACGTCGTATTCAGCGCTCGTCAATACCCATGTGCGCGTAAACGGTGAATTGGCATTAACGTTATATCCTATTCGATACATTTTACCGTACGGCAAATTTAAACTGTTGGCAGGAAACTCCAATGTATCGTTAACTGGGAAAGCCGCGCCGCGATCAAGTTGATGCAAATTAAACAACCAACACATGCTAATACGAGTATTAGTCGGCGGGTAATCACTCGGCCCTGGCGACGGCCCCGCAAATTCCAGTTTTAATGCAAACCGCCAATAGCGTCCACTGTGCGATAACAGATTAGTACCGCCGTCTGTGAAGTACCGCAATTTTATTAACTCTGATTCATTAAATAAATCATTAGGGCTGTCAGTGCCATCGGTATTGTACGCCGTATCAACTGCTATCCAATTTGTCGCATCGTACGAACGCTCAACCGTTATATCGAGAGTTTCATCTGCTGGCGATGATTCTAATTCAATTTCATGGTGTATAAAACTGAAACCGTCGCATGTGCGCACTTCTCCAAGGTCTATTGTTAATTTATGATACGCATCGACTTCATTGGTTTTCCAAACAAAGTTAGGTTCTAATGGAGAAATTGCATGTTCAGCAGGGTGTCCGGTAGATTCGCTGGTAACATTAACAACTATTGCGTTATCCATTACTTTATAAGTATAAAACTTAGTCAATAAGGACATCGCGTTCTCCTGTGTTGTGCTCTTGGCGTAAACTCAATAACGATTTACCATCGTTTGACAACTGCCGTAGTTTGGGTTCAATAGTCTTTTCTATAAAATCATCAGATAAAACATTGCCCGATATGTTGATGTGCATAACAACTGCACCACCACTGCCACCGCTACTTGATGCAACCGGAATAATGCGATTAGATGAATGTGCAATACCAGTAGCCATTATAGAGCCACCTTGTGCTTCAGCCAGTGCACCGCGTGTGAACCATTTCATAAAGTCGCCACCTTGTGCTGCAGCCATTCGATCATTAACAGGAGTATCAAACATGCTGCCGAGTATTGAACCGAGGCCCGGTATAAACGAACTTACTAAGCTGTATAACGCTGTTTTTATGAAAAACTTCATAAAATCTTGAGCCATGCCTTTAAAAACCTCACCCACGCTTTGACGCCCATCAACCAAACTATCTATTGCACTGTTAGTAAATTCGCCAATCATTGATGACATTCTTTTTGATGCGCTGCGAACACCCATGCTCATATAATTCACTTTAGCGAGTGTGGTATTGGAGAACACAGTAACTGACTCTTCAAGTGCAGCATCGTCTTCAGCAGCAGCAGCAGGAATAGCTATTCGCATTGTTTCAACGACTCTTTTAGCGCCCACTTCTAAGGTAGCAATCGATATAGCGTAACTTATTACTGCGGTTTCGGTGTCTTTAATGTGTCCTTTGATGTCATTCCAATCCACCACAAATCCATCGAATATGCCGGTCATAACGTTCCCAGCTGCTATCCACGCATCGAGGTTAAACGGGTCTTGTAACGCAGTGGCGAACGCTCTTACTGCTGTAACTGCGGACTCTACTGGAGCGATTACAGCCATCGATATTACATTCCAGACAACTTGACCGAAGTTAACTGCAGCTTTTCCAGCAAAAACCATAGCAGCAGTGAATTGTCCGATGTCGGCTGCTAATCTTCTCGCACCTTCTTCTGTTTCTCCTGTAAACGCTTTGTTCATTTCCTTTATGAACGAGCTTAATTCAAGAACAAGAACAGATAACGCAGGAGTAAAATATTGACCGACAGTCACCTGCAAATCTTGTATAAGACGATCCATTGACCGGATTTGCTTAGATGCAAAACCCATAGCTGTTGCGTATGAACCGGCAATTACTTCACCGCCTTCGAATACAAGATTCAATCGCGCTTGGAGTTTTTCAGCTTCGGTTAATTCGACTTGCGTTTTACCTAAAGTAGATGCTAAGTTTTTGTATGATCGTTGGAATGTTCCTTGAATACCGAGGCTTTTCAACAATACAACTCGACCTTTCACTACTGCATCGATTAGCGTTGCAAAAGCATCAGACGAATTAACCTGTCCGATTGTTGCAGCGTCTTGAGCAATACGACCAAGCTTAACTGCATCTGATAATCTAATATTGCCTTGAACGGCTCTCATTAATGATTGATTCGCTTCTTTCTGAGCAATGCCGCTTTTCCGCAATGCCATAACATAACTATCAATCTGACCGCTGGTGTATCCCGCTTTTTGACCAACAAGATTAAGAACGGCACTAAGCTCTTCGACATTAGCAGCAACCATAACAGATTTACCGAGAAAGCCTATAGCTTGCGACAGCTTGTTGATGCTTGCGGTTACTGCGTTAGCTATAATATTACCAGCAGCTATGCCACTCGTAAATCTGGAGAATAATACCGAGCCTTTCTTCGCTTGTCCGCCAAGTTGCTTAATTCCTGTTTGGAGCCTTCTTATCGACCGCTGGGCTTTCAGCATTTTTTTCCCGCCCAATGCTGCCAATTCTTTGTTGAGCGCCCTTATCTTTTTTGAGGCCGTTTCTTTTGCCTCAAAAACGAGTTGGAATTTTTCTCTACTTGTTGCCATAGTTTGTTTGTCCTAAGCGCCGCAATGTTTGGCGCTCCTCGCGTTGAGCTTTATTCATTCTTATCTTATCGATGCGTGCAATCTCTTGATCAATTACAGCGCACGCATCCACCCAAAACGCAGGTAGATTATAATAACTGCTATAAGTTTCGTTTTTTGTGCCACCAATGCGCTGATATAACGTCCACAACTTAGTCGATAGCTCTGTTATTATAGACGGAATACATACATCATAATAATTAACTAATGCGCTCCAAGCCGGTAAGTTGGATTTATTCGCGCGTTTGCGCGCAGCATCGACTAATTTGCTCCATTCGCTATATCGCACCCGCATAAGCGGTATGCCTTGACCCTTGGCTTTTATGAATCCATTTGTGTCGGTGTAGTTGAAACAGGCGCGCCGACCGGATCGACAGGGTTCCCCGCATTCCCCGCCGATTCCGGAGTAAGCTGCTCCGACGAGGATGGTGAGTTTTTTGATTCATCTTCTGACATAACACAATGACAAATAACGGCTTGAATAATTTCACGCACCTGCGCTAAATCTTCGAGTTGTTCAAATACCTTGCGCACAGATTGATTGTTGTGTTGGTCGATTTTTACGATAACGGGTACAATAACATCAAGCAAGCGTTCGTATGCACCATCTTCACTACCGACGTTTTGGATGTCGTAGATCAGTTTTTCTTTTTCACCAATGGTCATACTAACGACTTGAAAGGTAGTGTCACACGCATTGATAGAGTGTGTGCGTTGTTTGTTGACTAACCGTAAAGGCATGATTTTTCTCCTGTAGAGACAGTTTTCTATTAGAAGATGCCCACAATCTGTAACTGCGGGCACCGTTGTTTATTGATACTTAACGCATTAAGCAGCAGGCCAGCTGCGATCAACAGTATTGTTTATAACAATTGTCGAACACTCGCCAATAGTGCCTGCTGTATAGCTGGACAGCATGCGACATGTAATAGTGTTAAGTAAAAGACCTTCAGTATCGTACTCTAATGATTCGATTTTTCCGGTTACGCTGATCGTTAACGTACCGAAATCGACATCAAATTGTATAAGCTCGCCTTCTTTTAGGCTTATAAGCGATTCGTCGGCTGTTGAATCGCGCAACATCCCGATCTTAAATGTTCCAGTGCGTGTTTTCATGCCATGTTGTTCAAAGCCATCGGCTGAATCATGTCCGATTTTTTCAGTCTCGAATGTGCTTTCGATCTCGAATGATTGCATAATCAATGCAGTAGGAGAAGCTAAACTCGCACCATGCGTAATTGTAGCGCTTACGATGTCATTAAAATATAGATAATCAGCACCAGTGCGCGGTGTCCACGTTCCTGAGGGATTTGATATATCAAGTGTAGTACCGAGAGAAACCCAATCGTTTTCGAACATTAACATGCCATTGCGTTCAGCTGACAACTTAAAACGCGGAGCAATACATCCATGCACTTTTTGTGACGTACTGGCTACAGGCATACGTTTAATCCACGTTAAGAAATGCCCTTCATCCAAACTGAAATCGGGGTGAGTAGAAAAGAACGTAAAAGTCTTTGTGAACTCGGTGTCGCCTTGTTCAACAACTTTCTGGAAATGTGCGTATACGAATTGGTCAATATCGTTCAGATCGACCGGGCCGGATACGGTAAATTTAGCCGAACTGCCTTGAACTGAATGAACGGTAGATTGTTCAACAGGTTGTCGCGTACCATGATTCTGTGCTAATTCATGAATCATTACATCAGGATCAATATCGAACGGATCGCATGTGACTTCGTTAATAGCAACGCCATCCGCTTCTGCGACGTTAAAATCAGATTGTTCCGCATATCCGAATCTGACTTGTCTGGTATCATAACTCGACATTAAATTTGCTCCTCTTCATCTTGTAAATCGCCGGTTTCATTTTTAGGAACCGAAATTGTCTTAGTGTCGATGTCATCGGACGTTGTAACAGGTTCCTTATCTTCGGTTGTTAGTGTGTCTACACGAATTTGTTGTTCGCGCAATTTCGATTGAACGCGTGTGACATATCCCGCTTTTATAAGACGTTCAGCAGCTGCACGCAGTATTTCTTCAGGATAACCAAGTTGAAGCTCTCGCACACTCATAGGCGAAATACCATAACGGCGTGCAATAGACTTTAACTTGCGTTGGTCAAGTCTACGAGTCTTTTTAACTCTTATTGTAGACTTTTCGATTTTCTCGTTCTTCTTACTTTTGGACATAGTGCTCCACCTTATGAATATCAACAGTTATTTCAGAGCCAGTCGTACCACTGGATGTATGTTCAACGTTATATGCAACGCCAATTGTATCGAATATGCGATAGCCGTCACCGAGATTAATGTTTTCACGTAACCAGCGTATTACAGTATCAGCAATATCAACAGATTCGTTTGTGTCAACCGGGCCGAGTCTATATCCGGTATGAACACGAATTGAAAGTCGTATATTGCGATTATCCAATAATTCTTGTTCTATAATAGCTGCGTCACCAACAAGCGGCGTATCGGTTTCAACTTCGACACTTAATGACGGTATAACTAAGTCGGCTTTTTCGTGCGTATTGTACACATCATCCCACAGCGGGGGGGGCGTAAAAGCACTCAGCAGCGTTACGATTTTTTGGTGTGCGGTTCCGGCAGCGCTCATTAGAGTTATTCCTTCGTTAGAGTATATGTTATTGTCATTACGATACGCATTGAGCTATATAAATCAGCATCGGTTAATGCAACTTCTTCTTGACCAATAATACGAATTTGAAGCGCACCGACAGTTGCAGCTAATGAATTGCTATATAACAAATTTTTCACTGCGTCGAGCATTTCTTCGATGTCGCGCCCTTTTTTCAATAAAATTAGATCGGCATCTAATTCATATCGAATGTGAGTTTTATCCTCAACAACAACTGATTCATTACCGGATATCAAACCGGCATAGGGCGATTGTTTTCGAGCCTCGATAGGCAATAATAGAATGCGAACAGCCTTGTTAATTTCCGATAAACCATCGAGTTGAACGGCCAACGCGTTAAGAATAGCGTCGCTCCGCGATTGTATAACATACCCTGTACCGAGAATCGTATCGCTTCTAATTTGTAAAACATGCGCCCCCCCCCCTATAGTAGCGCTTAATTTATGTTGAATGTGGCCTTTGCCGAGAATGGTGTCGCTACGTATCTGTAATACATGCCCTTTTCCGAGAATAGTGCCACTTTTTGTTCCTAAAATGTGGCCTTTTCCTGTAATTACTCCACTTTTTATCTGTAATACGTGGCCTTTTCCTGTTATATCTTTTGTTCTTGCTTGTAGAACATGGCCTTTACCGAGAACAGTGTCACTTCTTTCTTGGAGAGTATGACCTTTTCCCGCAATTGTATCGCTTCTTATCTGTAAAACGTGGCTTTTGCCGAGAACGGTATCACTTCTCTCCTGAAGAATGTGACCTTTTCCCGTAACTGTATCACTCCTTATTTGTAGAACGTGGCCTTTACCTGTAATCGAATCGTCCCGCGTTTCTGTATCCGGTATTACATGACCTTTTCCTTCGATAGTGTCCGTTCGCCACTGATGCACCAATGATCGTAAATTAGTGGAGCCGTCATTAACGTACATGCCCCAGCCAGCGTTGCCAGCAGCTTCGTTTTCGACTTCCATGTCCAATCGTAATCTATCTGTGCGATGCGTTCCAGTCCATGTTTTAGTAGGTATAACAAAATACGATAATCCAAAATATGAGTTTATTTGATCGCCCTGCTTCCAATCACTCCAATCTGTTGACTCGTACAACGTTCCGTCGTCTTCGATTCTGGATACGCGAAAACGAATGCGAAGATTACCACTTGTTGCACCATACGGATTCCAAGTAAACAGAAAACATCCGGTTTCCCAATCGTCATTAAGCGGATCGTTCGAGTCTGTATACCAATAATTATACTCTGTTGTGTTACCCGGTATTATGCCAACTATATATTCTTGTCCTGCCGTTGTTCTTAAAAGTTTGTCATCGGCGTCGGCTCCAGCAATTAAATCACTTTCGATATTTGTTACAACTAATTCCGGCTCTACATACGGAGATTCGATATGTCCTTTGCCGTCTATTTCCTCAAAATAAGGTGTGTAGGTTATAGTAACGTATAGCTGTGTACATCTGATGCAGTTGCCCATTTTGCAACCGCCACCATTGCCTGAAGCTACACCTACCTCTAAATTGTCTAAATCTGACCAATGCCAATTACCACCACCGGGACGCGCAAGTTCTTGAGTGTAGAGTGCGTAACTGCCTGTTAATGTTTCTGATGCTCCTTGAGTGAAACTACCATCTAATAATAATAAAGGCGCTATATTACCTGAACCTGCGGAAAGTTTACCGTAAAAAGAAACCTCTATTTTTTCAACATGTTGTGCTCCATGCGCCCAATTATCTAATAGAAAAGTGTCCTTGCTGGTAGTTCCATTTGGTATTGTTATACCGTCATCAGAAATATGAGTAGTGTCACCATCTTGCGATAATTCATCTACTTCGAGATAATGGTCTGTAAATAACGGATAAGTCCATTCTTCGTACGTGCCCTTACCATTCGGGCGAAGGATTTGTGTAGCCATTAACAACAAAATCCTTTCTTGATACTAAATTCGCCCACTGCCATATTTCATCGCTTACCCATACACCGTTTTTTATACTACCGTGCGCAAAGTTAAGATTTGTACGAGAAAAGCCAAAAACATTGCCGTTTTTCCAATAATAATCATAACCGTGTAATCGTGCACGTGGAGCAGCCGGATGCGGCTTTCTAAAAAACAATAAAACAACTAACACATTATCAGAAGGCGCATCTTCCCAATTCATTTGCCTTGCTGTTATGATAGTAGCATCATTATAATAAATTTTCCAATAATCTACACCAGTAACGCATTGAGCATCAATATCGGGAATAGAACTAACGATTTCCCACTTCCAAGAATTGTCTTCAAGAATCGTCATCAACATGGTGTTAGTATACCCGCCACAATCAATTTCAACACCGAGGAATACGCAATCTAATACTGGCGATGGTGAACTTGGCGAAACTGCCCAACGTTTTCCAGCCTTAAAGTTAACTTTGCCTTGCTCATACGGCAATTTTTTAGGCCACGGTGTAAAACGATGATCCACAGACATATTGCCTTGAATAAAGTTAAGTCTAAATCTCCGAGTTGAGTTTTGAATCCACGACAACGATGCTAATTCAGATGGATGTTCGTTTATCGCTCTAACAATATAATTTTCACGAATAATACGTGAACCATCCACCATTATGGCAACCCACGCGTTATTCGCGCGATTTGAATCAACAGAGATGTCAGGACACATCGTACAACAGTATAAAAGTTAAATCATTCAATGCACCGGCCGGTGTTGCACCGCTTGTCTGTCTCTGCATACGGATGTACTCAGATTCGCCATCAACCGTCAAAACGCCGTCATCGGCTCCGTTCAGTCCGACATTTTGAGCGCCGGGTTCGGAAACAGGAATATCTGAATCTCCTGAGCTTGATTCGCTCGGTGTCGCATACGATACGCTAAGGCCATCCATTTTTACCGCTTCCCCGGTTTTATAGTTACCGGCGCTTTTATACCATTTGGTGTTGGCGATTTCTGATATCCCTTCGCCCGCCATACCGGTGAACTCCGCTTTGATATATTTATCGAAGCTGTTCTCGCTGGCGGTGATTGGATTATCGGCCGGTGTAAAATCGGCGTCATCTAAATTACCGAAAGTGACATCAGTGATGTCGTCGGTGTTGTCTTCTCCAACACCATTATATTCATTAAACGTTACAACCAGCGCCATTAAAACGCTCCTTTCGTTGCTACATAGGTTATTGTTATTACGATGCGTGTAGAGCTATATATATCGGCATCCAATAATGCGACTTCTTCTTGTCCCACAACGCGGACTTGCAATGCACCAATAGTCGCGGCTATTGAATCGGTGTATAACAGGTTTTTTACTGCATCAAGCATTTCTTCAACATCACGTCCTCTTTTTAATAAAATCACATCGACATCTAACTCATAACGAACGTGCGTAGAGTCTTCAACAATAACTTCTTCAGTGCCGGATATTAAACCAGCATAAGGCGACTGTTTTCGAGCTTCGTGTGGCGTAAGCAAAATGCGTGTAGTCTTGGTTATTTCTGATAGGTTATTAAGTTGTGTAACCAGTGCGTCGAGAACGTTTGTTTTTTTGTTAGCCATGTTGTTTTACCTAAAAATTTTTGCTACAAAACCACGTAAAATTCGTCGCACTTGTGTTCTTTTAGCTGTAATGGCGCGCGATACATAACGAGATTTCTTAATGCGAGTATGATGATCTCTACCAGTCCATCCACCAAATTCGTGAATACGGGCGTAAATAACGTCACTGCCAATAACCAAATCCCATCCTGCGTTTTTTGCGGTAACTTGCCATTCCCATGAATTATATAAATCGCCACTGCGTCGCTGTAAAATACGGCCCGATAAATTACGTCCGATTTCTGCTGTAATAACCTGACCTATTCGGTTAAGCCGATCCGGTATTTTCTTTAAATTACGTAACGCGTTAGTAAGTCCAACGCTTTTAATGCTCTTTGAATGTCCTTCAATATAAAAACGCATACTCTACCAAGTTGTCCTGTATCGTGCGATAATATTCGTTGCTTCTTTTGGTATTGTGTGAGTGTATGAGAACGATTGTTCACCATCGCTTTGATTGTTAATGCCGAGTCGCTCAGCTTCCATAGCGTAATGTTTTGCTATTAAATAACATGCGTATTTAAGATCGTTTGGCAGTGCGACAGTATAACCGTATTCGAATGTTACTCGTATGTTCTGCCACCCTTTATAAAATTTGTGACCGTCGGTAAAATAGACAATGTTGCTTTTAGTCTTGAATGTGTAGGGGTTTGTAGTGTTATCGTATTCTTGCCACGTTAAGCCATCCCAATATTCCAGTTTCGATATAGTAATAATAGGTGCGTTGCGAGTGTACACGCGCGCAGTCCCTTTACCATCAAGAGTCTCTGTTGCATCAGTCGGCGACGGTGACGGATCGTTGAATACTTCAAACACGCGATCTGTTATTTTTTCGATATGCGCTACAGCTGAGTCGATGGCGACACCAATCTGCAATTCATTCTCAGCGGGACTCGGCAGATCGTCGAATTTTCGGTATTCAGCGAGTGTAATAATATCAGCCACGTGTATCTCCTTTCTTTTCTTATAAGAAAACGCGGGTTGCGTTATACAGCCCGCGTTATAATTGTTTTAACCGGCCAAATCATTCGATTTCTGATAGAGACAGAAAATCTTTGCACCGGCAAACGCAGTCGGTGATGGTTCATTAACGGTTAATGTGTCATCAGAAGCGACTGATATTACACTCGTTAGCTCATCGAGTGCGTCATAGTCAGTCTCATCAACAACTAAGTTTACGAGTGGAACATCATCAGAGTTGATACCTGTAAGCGTTGCAGACGAGGGAAAAGCAACCGGCGAGCTATCGATTGTAGCAATGCCGAAACGCAAATTAAGCGCACTGAATCCGCGCGGCCCGGTTAAATCCATCCAGATAACAAACAACGCATTACCGTTTGTTGAATCTGAACATTTCACTTCGTCTTCAGCAGTGATTGTAGTGGTCGCTGTACGATCAGTCCAAGCACCAGAAGTAGTATCGATCTCAATAGCTGCGATCAATATATCCAAAGCGGCAAACGGACTCGGTGATGCCCCGCCGTTAATACCTGCAATTGTAATAGCAGTATTAGCGAGGGCACCTACACCGACTTCAGCAGCGACAAAGGGCGAGGAAACCTGTAAACCGGCATTAGTAGCCAGCCATAATACAGCAATCGTATCAGTATTAGATTCAGGACATTTAACTTTACCGGCAATAATGGATGAGCTTGCTGTCACATCAGTCCAGACGTTATCAGATGCTTGAAGCTCCATCACACAAATGAGAATATCATCGGTTGTGATCGCAACGCCATCACCGGCAGCACAAGTAATACCTGCAGTGGACGAATCAGCTGCGCCAGAAAGCAAAGCGAATTTAATCAACCCGGCGCGCGTAGCTCTTGTCATTGTCAAGGTGTATCTCCTTTATAGAAAACGGGCCGCATTACCGGCCCGCGTATTAAACAATCAAAAACAGTCACATACCAACTTAGGCAGTGTGCTGCATGTTAATCATGCCGGAAACCGGCGAAATGGAATCAGCGGAAATCTTACCGAAATCCCAACGGGCTGTGGCAACAAACTGTTGCTGCTGTGTGAGAATGTTCTTGTTGAATTCAAGAGTCACACCGCGCCGCTGACCGATACGGAAAGACGGCTTATGAACGCATACCATAGATGTGTGTTTCAGATCATCAGTGGAGTCCTGGAGACCAGCTGAACCGAGAGTCTCGACATACTGGCCAGAGATATAAATCTCAGAACCATCGATCTGCGGCAGAACGCCGGACAACATAAAGGATAGAACACCCAAGGCATCTTCCTTGAACAAAGCCTGCTGCACCTGAGTCCGACCTTTAATACCGGTCACATAGATACACTCAGCAGGACTAAGACCAGCAACACCGATGTCTTGCTTGGCATCAGTGAAATTGACCAATTCCAGCGCATTAACACCAGTAGTGGATGAGGAAGTTTCGATGTTGCGAGCATTGCCAATAGACAGCTTGCGCAAACCCTTGAACGCAGTCTCAACATGCCATGTTTCATAAGGAGTAGTGCCAGCAGCGTTATCAAAGTGAGTACCGCTATCATCACCATTGTCAATAGCAGATTCAAGACCTTCCAACAGTGCTGTCGCTAATTCCTTGCGGATAAAAGCAACCATGTCGAGAATCGTATCTTCAGTGACTTCCTCGGAAGCGACAAGCGCACCGATGAAAACATCGGGTGTGAAGGTCTTTGCACCGGTAGCAACGTTAGTCTTGCGAGCCTCTTCAGCGTTGTCAACAAGAGCTTCTCCGCCCTTATAAACCATAGCCTTACCATTCTGGAACGGATATTTGGCTGAGCCGCCTCTGGGCATATTCCACGTAAGAAACTTGGACGCAAGGCGCGGCTGAACACGAAGAATTTCACTGAATTCGGATGACATTTCAGTAGGCAGCCACTCGGCACCATAACCAGCGTTTCCACCGGCCATAGCAAACGCAACTTCCTTATCAAACTTTTCGACAGCCTTTACAAGCTGCTTATATAGTCTGAGAGTCTGAATAGTATACCGATCCCGCTGCCGAAAACGTGACATAGCATCAGTGATGATAGCAGCGTCATGCAAATCGCGCAGGTTCTTTAATTCGTAGCCAAACTCCATCTTGTCATAATCGACAGGCATCTGGAACAAGCAATACGCTCTCTGCGCAATATTACCAAGCTTGTTACCATCATCGTCGGTCAACCAGATGAAATCAGTAATCATGGCCCGATAGTCAGTGTAAGCAAATCGCTGATCAGCAATAGCGTTAATGGCTCTGGCTTCATCAACCTGTTTCTTAATTACATCAAGCTCAGTAGTAAATGTCGCCAACCGCTCAGCCAACTCGGACTTGGTTATCATGCGACCAGCATCTTGTGCCTGAGCTTCTTTGACACCATTGAGGATGTCCTGCAATTCAGTAACTTTCGCACCGAGAGTTTCCTGCTCAGTCATGAATTGTTCAACGTTCATTACTTTTTCTTTGTTTTTGTCAGCACTCAATGTAGTGCTCCTTTCGATTTTTATACGGTTAGTTAATTGTACGTTTTCTTCTTCGAGTGCGTTACGCACCTCAAAGACTGCTTTAGAGTCAGCACCAAGATTTACTACGGACACTTCTTTGAAGAAAGCCTTAGTAACGGTAACAACATCAGTCTTTTGATTGTAAGAATGTTCTTCTACTGTCATACCAATAGAAAAATTCCTCAAGGTTTTTTCACGTATTGCGCGTTTAAACAATTCGGTGTTTTCACGCCAAATGCGAACGCGACCATATATACCTTTACCTTTTGTTAACTTTAAGTCGGTGACTTGACCAATAGGTTCCTTGAAATCGTTATGAAAAGCCAGAACACGACCGTTGAACAATGAAAAACCTCCCGGATGACTGAACGCGTCCGCGCGCACAATTATATTGCGAGATTTCAATAGTCGTTCAGTAATGAACCAGCCCTCGATTTCAATATCGCCTTCTTCGTTGTTTTCTGCTAATGACGCTTCACTGAATCGAAAGTCATCATCGCATGGAAGAACAATCAAACCCAGGCACACACTATCATAAAGCTTTTCGAGAATCTCTAATCCTCTTGTAGTTGCCATACATTTTTTCCTTTCTTAAGTAATATTTAACAATCATTTATTTATCATGTCAGTATAGATATAGAGAGCGATTTGTTGTTATGTTGTTGTTTTATTTCAGATAAAACCGATACAACACTGCTTACGAAACTGGTAAGCACACTATGCGATATATCTCGCGACCGCTCAAGAGAGAATATGCGTTTAACACTTTTTTCGAGTTGTCGATATGTCCAATTATAGCGATCAGCATCGTTCAACACTGCGCGCAATAAGATGGCGTTTTGATCAATTATATCCTCTGCTCTAAAAGCCATACGACGCATTAAATCATCAATAAGCTCGTGTTCCATATCAAAAACGCCCGCGCCTTCAAAAATCTTAATACCTCGCTCTGTGAGTATTTTACGCAAGATCGGCTGTAAATTGTTCTGTGTTGATTTATTAGCAGCGAGTGTATCATATATTTTTATTGTTTGTGAAACCGGATCGCACAAGACTGACATTATTGCTCCGCCACAAGTCAACTTGGATAAGTTAGACAATACATGCTGTCGCTGTAACTTAAATAACTGAAACAACGCATTTTCGACTTCTTTTTGTTCATCGCGTTGCGGTTTTTCTTCTTCAATCTCTTCTTGTTCCGGTGTTGATGTTGATTCATCAGGCGCTGCGTTTTCATCAATACCGAGTTGTTCGCGCACATACGCTGCACTGACAACGCCTTTGTCCTTAAGTTTCAATAAACGCTCTTCAATTTCAGTTTGATTGCCTTTGATCGCAGGTACGCTGTCGAGATCGAAACGCAATCGAATATCATCACCAAATATCGGCCACAACATTTGTTTATTGAATGCGTCCTCGATAACCTTAAGGATCGGCGCAATAGTGTTAATCCAGAAATCTTTATCTTGAGCAAGAGCGTTCGCATAGTTAGCGTATTCCATTATTCCGCCACGGAACGGCGGTAGACCGAACACACCGAATACTCTTTCGCGGTTATGTTTCAACAGTTTCAGAAATGCGATGTCTTTATGTTTTTGACTCGGAAACTCGAATTTGCCTGCATAACGATTAATAAAAATCTTAAACGCTTTTTCCGTTCCACCGATCTCAGCACTCATGGCATCAAGAATCTGCATGTGCTGATCTTCAGTTAGATCGTGGTCGGGCGTAAACATGAGATTCAATGTTGCACCATAACGGAAGAAATTAGAATTGAACCGATTGATGAAATAATCCATCATAATTTCTTCACGAATCGTATTAATACGACCAATACCCCAGAATGGGTTATCTACGTCCATATCCCTTATATGAATCACGCGATTGCGCGGATAAGTATGTTGTATAGCCGTTAATTTACCGAAACGATAAGAACGATTTTTAGTACCGATGTCAACGGTGCGCGGATCGCGTGGCCAAATTTCAACTCGTTGATTCGGTCCAGTTATGCGCTCAATTGTTAAAATTGAATTACCATCCGTTAAATACGATTTAACGATATGGTCAACAATATCAGACCAAGAATGTTCTGGATTAGGTTTACGCAATAATTCATTAGCTGGGTGATCATTGTTATCTACTTCACGCTCTACGCCGCGAATCGTTTCGATTTCTTTAATATCGACAGGCAGACTTTTAATCGCGTCAGAAATCGCGCGCACTGCGATATATACATTGGCGTTGATTTTCGATGCTTCGATGTCATGTTCTGTCTTTGGATGTCGCTGTGCCCAGGAAAGATTACCGTACTTGCGCTGTATTTCAACCTGAGCTATCCGATCACGTAAGGTAATAGATACTCTGCCGACTGTACTGTTCCAGATCGTTCTAAAAATTCGTTTCATTAAGCAATATCTCCTTTAATAAACATAACGCGTTTAATATCGCCAATGCGGATGTTCTCGATTGTTTTCTTGTCGACAGGTCGAGCAGGTTGAAAATCGTGCTGTGTCATAAACGTTGTTATCTGTTCAACGGTGTAGCCGTATTTCTCGAAATGTGTTATAGAGTATTCAAGCATGACTAACAGCTGACTGTTCTCGATTAGAATTTGTCGCGCGCCGTTCAGAACGTTCAACTCTGCGCCTTCAACATCGATCTTGATTACATCTATTTGTCGTCTGCTCGTAGCAACACTATCGAGCATAACGCCCCGAACGCGCGCACACTTTTCTTGTATACCAATATTAGTTACGCAATGCCGACTCGGATTTTCGTCTGTTTTTAAAGATAACCATTCATTGCGATTCCACGCAGCGACCTGAACTGGAATAACACCTGTTGGGGCCTGTTGCGCGTTAAGACGCAACTTTACGTAATTCGCCGAATCTGGCTCCACTGCATAAATCGTCGGCATAATATTGTACCGGTGTTGATACCATTCGCTCATATGGAGCGACCATAAGCCGACATGTGCTCCTACGTCAACAAAGACACCGTTCAATTTACCGTTTTCGGTTACGGCATCGAGATAGTTGCATACATAGTCGATTTCGGTCGATTCATATCCTTTGATGTAACACGGGCTGCATTTTTTATATCCGCAGGGCTGAAGCGTGAGCGTGCACACATTTGTTTGTTCTTTACTCATATATGCCAACCTCTCTTTTTCTTCTTCTTTTCTGATTTGTCGTCTCTCGCTATGTCACCGATCAAGTATGTTCCCGACTTAGTTAATACCGATTCTTCTGATTCTGGCGCATTGTTTTGATCGCTATGCCAGCTTCTATTAGATGCAACGCTGTGTCGCATACCGCTGATACAGTATGCAAGATAACGATAGGCGCTCGCATGAAAAAAGTGATCCACGCCTTTAGTCCAGATTGGGCGTCCGTTGTTATCAGTAACGCGCGCGGGCGCTAACATTTGTTTCAGGAAATTTCCACCTTCAGCGTGAGCATAATCGGCTCGCACATGTGCCGTTTTCTCCAGCAATCCTTTGACCATGAGATCAAGGCACTCTGTGCGGTTGGTTTCAACAACTTGTTCTTTATAATTGAGATTGAATTTTCCTTTGATTTGATCTTTCGATCTATAATAACACATCCAACGACTACCTTTGGCCGCTACAAAATCACGAGTTTCTGCGTAACCGCCACCTTGTGCATCCACTACGGTACAGACAACGTTAAAGTCACTCTCCAGTTTTTCGATATCAGACCATCGTTTTACATTAACATAGTGAACGTCAATTATCTCATCATCCCACACCATCGAGATAACGCAGGTGAATAACTTACCTTGATCGACACCCATCACCGTGCGGAAAAGAGCCGGATCGAATTCAACGTTGCCGTTATCGTAAAGCGATCGCATTAACACTTCTTTCGTGATCTTGAAATCGGTGTTTTCATACGTTTGACCGAGATAATTATTATAAAAATTCTGTAGTGCTGTTGAATTATTCTGTGATTCGATAAAGCGCTTGAACAAAGTAATAATATCGTTCGGCTTGTTCTTTTTGTTCACGAACAGCCGTGAAATGCGATAACCGCTGGCTCTGCCGCGACCAGGACTCATCGCTATCCATCGGCCTGGGCCCAATCTATCGAAACTCTTGCCGCACGCTGTGCATATCGGTCTACCCATAGGATGGCGCAAGCGCCATGTGCTATGATAAGGTACGATAAAATGTTCTTCCCAATTTAATACCTGTTCGTGTCCGCAATGTCCGCAATCAACATGCCATTCTTTTTGATCTGATCGCAAAAACTCAGCGTGTATTCCGTGATTTTCGCGTGTGGGATTGCCGAATTTCCAGATAACTGGATGAGCAACGTTGGCTACGCGATCATACGCATACCACAGGTTGTCTTGATCCAGTTGATCGTATTCATCGAAGAACAACGTATCGCATGGAAACTCAAAGAAATCCTTCCGCACATTGGAGCCGACAAACTTCCAACCTTTGCCAAATATCGACTTATAGACGTTACTATCGCTTTCAGTGCTTCCGCTTTTGATTGCTTGCGCATACAGCGGACTGAAGTCTTTCATGCGATTAATGCGATCAGAAACGAAAGTCTTCCTATGCTCTTTACTCGGTAGTACGTACATACCGCGCCGACCTTTACTGGCATAGGTGTACATTGCGCACAACGCATGTTCAGTCATGTGTACCTGCGAACACTTAACTATCACCATATTATGCGAGTTGTCTTGATAGATAGCGATTAACCAGGGCTTATCACGAAAAGTTAAGTGCTCACCCTTAGTCGAACGATGGTGTAACATAGCCATAAACAAACGCGGGTACTTCTTAGCCATAACGTCTAACCCTGCGCCTATTATCATTGCGGAGTCGCGCGTTATTGATGCCATATCTTCACTCAATCGGAATATTCCTCAACCGCGAGAATAAGTCTCAATATGTTCTCTTCGCCAAACTTGGTTAATGCAAACGCTACATAATCTATCGAACCGTGAACAACGATTATACAAAGACCGCTTTTTTCGAGCTGTTTGCGCAGTGCGCCGCCGTGAATGCCGAAAACGAACATCTCTACAAGACAAGTGTCATTCTGTTGTAACGTCCGATCAATCGGCGACGCCCACACTCGCGAGCTATCGGTAGGATTGTAGATCGACAAACCGCGCACAGCCAACAACTTATCGCAGAAAGTCAACTTACCGACGAAAAAATATTCAGGGTCTGTGTTTTTGCCAGCGCGGACAAAGCGAAAATCAACGACATTCGGCTTGTTGTATATAACCCACTGATGTTTAATATAGGACGGTACGTCCTCGGAAGTTGTGACGGGCGACGCGGCAACTAACAGAAAAACCATAAATAAGATTGTTAGCGCGTATGTTGTTTTTCTTTTCATTCTTCTAATCTTTCCGCTTGATCTGTACATTCCGTCTGATTACGGACTGCAGAGGATTATAACACTATTCCGTAAATAAAACAGAGCCGAGCGCACACCGCGAACACTCGGCCCTCAGCGAGACTATGCCGACAAACACAGTCAAACTCTATCTCTGCCGCCCCATTTATTCGGTGTACGAGCGGGCGCAGTAACCGCTAAACGAATAAATCCGCATTCGCAAGCCGGGCACGCTTCCGGACGTTCTCGATTTTCAACAGGACGAATTTCTTCGAGCGTATAATCGCAACTCTCCTCATCACATTCATAGACATAAAGCGGCATTATTGAATTACTCCACAACATGTCGGCATATATTCACAACTGCCGACATATTGTTCTGTTGCATCGCGCTTAGCGCCAATTCTGAACCGTTTTAGATGTTTGTGGCCCCGCTCCTCTTGCTGTCGCGTGTAGTGAATTTTAGGCCGGACTGTTTCGGCCTCGGTTATACAATCTGCCCAATATTGTTTTATAGATATTACGGCATATGCAACCCAAAAACCAAGTGTTCTCATTCTGGTGCGCCTAATTGCCTAAAAAAATTCCATCCGGTATAACAGACCGATGACAAACCGCGCGCAGCACTCCTGAGAACGAGAACCGCGAACGGCACTACATAACGCTGACTGAGTATGGTTAAAGCGACCCCAATAGCGATAAAAACAATAATCTTAATCATCAATTTTTATTCCTCTCTTATGTTACCTGAATCGCACACTGGACAGTTTAACGATTCAATTTCATCCATTATCAGCAAATAGAAATGAAGCGCGCACTTTCCGCAGATAACTCTATAGACTTTCAACTTTTATATTAGTACTTTCCTCGAATGCCCTGCGCCACTTATTGAGCCAGAGTGCCGACTGCTTACGCAACATATGGCGCGCTTTACGATTATACTTCGCTATGTCATGCGATGCAGTATAGCATTGTTCGTACATGTGGCGAGCGCGATCAGGACATTCAGCAAAATCTTTGTTCTTGTGTACATCATGCTTTAGCACAACGTTTTTTCCACATTGCGAACAACATAGGACTGGCGTTTCGATACAGAAACGGGGAATACGCAACACTTCACCTTGCGGCGTGCGCGCAAGTACCGAGTCATCAAAAAATTTGCCAACCATCAACGACGTATGAGAAACATCAATCGTTCGCGTAGTATACATCATTGCGCGCTATCCGATTCATCGAAAAACTTGTTACTGGCTGCTTCATCGTTCAGCTTTTTCGCGCCATCAGCGAACGTCTCTCTGTACGGTAGCGCTCGAATTATAGGCTTTACCGATGACGTTTCAACAACAACGTCACTCGTCGCATCGATTTCAGGGTTCACTATATCAAAAGCAGGATTAGTAGGAGCAGAAGTCAAATCGTCGAGAGTCGAACGCGCTACACCAGAAACCGCCAGTGCGCAAACGCTATCGATACACACAATCGGGATTTGCATTATACGATTATAGGTAGACTCAAGAGAATCCTCGCAATTATGAACGTCGCTATCCGCAGCCAAAAGTATCGAATGCTCATTTTTGGCAATAAGCCAACCAACGCTGGTAACGGTGCTTTTTTCCTTGATGTGATCCTCATCGTAATCGTTCCAACCAATGTCCGCACAAGCATCATGCCAACGAACCAAGATCAATTTAGGTTTGTCGTATGTCATGCTGTCACTTCCATTTCTCGAAGATCAACAGTAGCCTCTTTGATGGCATCTTTGATAACCTGCAAAATCGGCTCTAATTGCTCATCTAACATTGGCAATGAAACATGGCTGGCATACAATAACCACAGCGCATCAAGTCTACCTGCCGCTTTTTTAGCTGCTTTTTGGATTATTTGTTCTTGCGTCACGTTGTTACTCCGTTATAATGCCAGCGATGTCAGTTTCACGCATGAGCAAAAGTCTGCGTCCATTAATATCAATATGTGTACCGGCGAATTTGCTCCACGTTACGCGATCACCAATACAAACGCTCATTGGAATAAGCACACCGTTTTCAGTACGGCCTGGGCCAATGGCCAACGCAGTGCCAACAGTAGGGGTAGTATTGCTGGCGCTGCCCGGCATTATAATGCCGCCCTCTGTTTTTTCCTCGACCGGTGCCGGATCA